>ERZ1292623.1451-Hain-H51-01um-R1-1451-length-22796-cov-9_pt1 | contig 22796 bp, 23 predicted proteins | sample MGYA00564398_ERZ1292623 | MGnify/ENA primary metagenome ERZ1292623 (study PRJEB36523, sample SAMEA6512633) | groundwater metagenome | collected 2019-01-07 | study: AquaDiva: Metagenomics assemblies of 32 groundwater samples | reverse complement strand
CTATCTGTCTATATTTTCTATCTCTCTTCCCGCCAAAAGCAACAAGAACAATATCCTCTTCCATGTTAACTTTTTCAAAAAGAGGATGTTTCCCTTTAAGAGTCAGCTGAACCGAAAGCCATCTCTCTTCGCTATCCACTAGCATAAAAGATGGGTTCTTGTCGCCGTAATTAGTGTTGGGAAAAAACATGCGCCGATCGCCTTCCTTCCTGTTATAAATAACATTCTTGCCGGTAAATTTTTGACCGACCGGGAGAAGGTCGTCTTTTTTCTGGGAAGTTTTTGGGGGCTCCTGCTTCTGCCACGGCCAAGAGAAAGCGGCGGCCGGCGTTGCGACTAAAGAAACAACAAACACAAATGACACAGCGACTGCAAAAGTGAAATTCTTCATGACTTTCTTCCTGCCTTTCGTAAAAAGTTGTGGCATCAAAAAACTTGTATTATTATACATTACAACTTATACAAAGTCAAATATTTTTATTCTGCGGCGTAATCGTAATATTCGTCGCCAACTGAATCATATACCGAAGCGGTATAATCTTCATCCCCATAATATCCCAATTCTTCATCAGCGTCATAATCGTATCCTAGGGTAACCGCTTCAATCGCGTCCACCCGATCGGACAAACTTAATAAATCATCTTCCAGCATATTAACCTTCCCGCCAACATAAACAACAACGACCAACAAAACAATTAATAATACTCCGACGATATAATTAAATTTATTTTCGTTCATATTTTAATTATAACACGATAAAAATATCTACAAGCATAGGTTATCCACATATCAATTTCTAACAAGGAGGCGTTGGTCGTCTAAATAAATTTGAGAAAAAACCGCGCGGTTGATCGGTTGACGCTGTATTATTTTCTCTTGCCTTTCTTTCTTCATCAAAACAACTACTTAATTTATCATACCTTTTATTCTTACATTCTATATAGTCCCTTTCACGATTATTCCTAAGATCAATAAAACAAATATTAGCTTTAGCATCAAAACAAGATGGTGGTCCTTGAGGACATAGAGCGTTTTTACAGGCCAATTTTCCACCTGGAGTTGGAAACCTATTACAATCATAATATTGTTTTACTAAATCGGCGCGCACTCTTTGGCATTGTGCTACAATATCACCGTATTTATCATTCAATTTTTTCATACATTCATCAAATACATCACTTGCCTCTTGCGCACAATTTCTCTCTTTTACGGGGGGTGGTGGCGTGGGTTGAGGTGGGGCCGGAGGTATTGGTTCAGGTTCGGGTGCAGGTTCAATTGGAGGAATAATAACAGGCGGCTCATCATCACTAATTGGTTCGTCTGGCTTACACGCATCTGGAAGCGCCGCTTGTGTGCATTGTTCCACTTCTTTATTCACACGATCACGACATTCTTGCTTCGCTTTAAAAGTATTCTCTTTATCACAATCGTCAAATCTTTTATAATAATCAGAACCACGACAATCGCTACCAAAACTTTCATTTGCACATTGGCACTGACCAATTAAAGTAATGTTATTATTTTTACAATATTTATTAATAGCGTTTTTGTCAAAATCGCTAATTGCGAAGGGCGCAGCAAAAACGAAGTTGCTAGCCAAAATAATTAAAATGGATACGAATATGATATTTTTTTTCATTAAATTTGAATTATTTGGGGGACAACACAAATGGCCGTTTGTCTAATTTCAGAACAATAATATTTTTCTTCGACAATTCCCTTCATATTTTAATTATAACACGATAAAAATGTTAGCAAGACCAAGTTATCAACAGTTAGTAAATATTTGATGGCGCCGGTGGCTTTTGTTTTCTCATCTCAATTTCTTCTTTTATTCTTCGCTCTTACAGTTCTTGATTTAAATGATCAATCATTCTTTGCTCTCTCGCTTTCTCCATTTTTTTAAATAATTTTATAATCCCCTTGAAATCTCCTCGCTTTAACACGCATGAATTATAAAAGCCGCTACAAATATCCAACAAATCGGAATTAATCACGCAACGATTGGCTTTGTTATTGCAAGAGTTTAATTGAGCTTCGCAACTGCCATATTTTGGTTTTGGCGCCGGAATATCATTTCCCAAACATTCCTGATAAGAGCTTCTACAAGCTCCGTGAAAATAATTATTGCCACAACTATTGGCCTGCTGTAGGCAGGTATTTTTCAAAACTACGCATCTTTTATAGTCTCTTAAACTAATAGGATTTTGAAGGCGCTGCGCATTAACCTGAATAAAAAATAATGCCCCAATAATAAAAAAGATAGTAAAAAATTTAACCACAATCTTATAATAACAAATTAATGTTCAATCGATAAAAATTAGAAAAAAGAATAGCCACTAAAATCGGGCCCGTGCCGCCGGGGGTGGGAGTATAAAAAGCGAGATGATTTAATGACTCTGGCTTAATGGTCTCAATATCGGGCGGGAATCCGAAGTCAATAATACCAGCGCCATTTTTAAGCCAAGTAGGATCAATCAAATTCGCTTTCCCCACACCGGTAATTACCAAGTCGCTATCGGCCAAAAAACTTTTTAAGTCCTTTGTTTTACTATCGGCTACTTTAACTTCCACCCCCTGCGCCGCCAGCCACTTAGCAATCGGTCTTCCAATTAATAAACCCTTGCCGATCACAACAACTTTCTTATTAATAATGCTAATTCCCAAATCCTCTAAAATCACCTTCACCACGCCGATCACCGGCGCCTCTACCGGCGAGTCCAAAGAAAGGGCGTCAACATCTTTTTTTGGATCTAAAACCGCTAAAATTTTTTCTCGGTCAAATTTTGCCGGCAGAGGCAATTGGACAATAATCCCTCCCACCCGATTATCATTAGAAATTCGCTGGACAGTTTCTTCTAATTCTTTCTGGCTAATATTTTCATCAAGCTGGTGAAGCCGAAATTCAATTTCCAATTCTTCGGCAATTTTTTCTTTGCGCCTTAAAAAAGCCAGCGATGCCTTGTCGTCGCCAACCAAAATCGCCGCCAAAATCTTCTTCGGCGCCAGCTTCTTTTTCAACTCGCTAATTATTTTTTTCGCAATCTTTTTCCCGTCAATTTTTATCATCAATAATTAAGTGGGAAATTTTTACAAGCCTCCTCCACTTCCTTACGAATTTTTTCGGGGTCTTCTTTAACGATTAAAATTCGCTGGAACCATTCGGCGATTTTTTTCATTTCTTTCTCTTTCATGCCACGGGTCGTAATTGCCGGAGTACCTAAGCGGATGCCAGTTGGATTAAATGGCGAGCTGTCCCCTAAAATTGCGTTTCTATTAACCGTGATTCCGGCTTTTTCTAACAAATCTTGCGCTGTCTGACCATCCAAATCAACAGTTTTTAAATCAATAAGCATCAGATGATTATCTGTGCCGTCAGTTAATAGTTTAAATCCGTTCTTTTTTAACGCCCCCGCCAAGGATGACGAATTTTTTAAAATCTGCTTTTGATATTTTTTAAATCCAGCCGTTAAATCCTCAAAAGCCATTTCCGCGATTGCCGCTATTACATTATTATGCGGCCCGCCCTGCATGCCCGGAAAAACAGCTCTATCAATTCTCTCTTTATATTCTTCCTTGCAAAAAATTACCGCGCCGCGGGGCCCGCGCAAAGTTTTGTGAGTCGTCGTCATCACAATGTCCGCATGCTCAAAAGGAGATTGATGTAAGCCAGTGGCCACCAAACCAGCAATATGAGAAATATCAGCCACATGAAAGGCGCCGACTTTCCTGGCAATATTGCCAATACATTTAAAGTCTATTTCTCTTGGATAGGCGCTATGACCTGAAACAATTACTCGAGGATGATGCTCAAAAGCCATTTTTTCAATCACATCGTAGTCAATCAAACCAGTTTGCGAATCAACTCCATACTGAACAGACTTATAGACCTTCCCAGAAAAATTTACTTTGTGGCCATGACTCAAATGCCCGCCAACCGTCAACGACATACCCATCATCATGTCCCCCGGATCCATTAAGGCAAAATAAATTTCCATATTGGCCGGCGAACCGGAATAAGGCTGAACATTCACATGCCAACTTGACCCCAATTTAAAAAATTTTTTCATTCTCTGTTGGGCTAGCGTTTCTATCTGATCGTAATATTTATTTCCGGCATAATATCGCTTGCCCGGATAGCCCTCGGAGTATTTGTTTGTAAGGGGCGACCCTAAAATCTCCAAAATTTCTTTAGAAACATAGTTTTCCGAAGGGATTAGATTGATGGTCTTTTGTTGCCTCTCAATCTCTTGTTGAATTAATTTAGATAATACTTTGTCTTTTAGCATGATTTTCCTTATTTGAATATAATATATGGCCGTTTGACAAATTACAACCATCGGCATATTTTTAAACCGTGAGACCTGTATTCGCGCGGGCAGGGCTCGTTGGGTGGGCTGCCCTCCCGCGCGAGTTTTTAAAACGCTCTTTTTTTCTGCGGGGGATGAAGAAGCCCCCGCTCCCAGGACAATCACGAAGCAGAAAGGCCTTAAACCACTGCTTCTTTTTTTATTTTTGGTATAATAAAAGGTGATGTCACTTTATGGACTTATTTAATTTCTTCAAAACAATTACAATTTTAGTCACTTCTATCGCCACAAGCGTAAATTTAACGCTAATAGATACGGGCAATTATATTCCAGAAAATCCCTCTGACACCGCCCAACGCTTTGGTCAAAATATTGCCGTGGCGGAACCAGTTCCCGAAAGAAAAGTTGATCCTCGATCAATCGTGGGCATTCTTTGCGCCTTTACCAACATTAATCCGGAAAGCAATGATTTTAATAAGAAAAAATATCAGAGGGGCTCTGGCGTTATAATAAATTATGACGGTTTTGTCTTGTCTAACCGCAATGTGGTTGATCCGGGATTTTACAAACCAGAAGAATGGGAAAATTACCAATTGGATGGATGCGAGGCCGGTTCGGCGCCAAAAGAATATCGCATTCCGTCAGAAGAAGAAATTAAAATTATAAGCCCTTTTATTCAAGTGCCCGTTCTTTCTTATGTGATAGAGCCCGTTTTCGCTCCATTTGAAACTTTAATTAGCGATTACGAAAATGATTGGCTGGACTTCGCGTTATTTTTGATCACCGGCCTCACTCCCGACGCAAAAAGTTTTGGCCTTACTTCATTACCGAAAAAATTTTCTTACACGCCAATATTAATTTCCGAAGTGCCGCAAGAAAAAAAGAAAGTGTTAAATTATGGCTATCCGCTTGGCACGACAATCGGTTTACGAGCAACGGTAAATACCATTTTTATTCAAGGACTGGTTAGCCACATCACCGATCTTTGGACCGGAGATCAAAGATTTAAAGACGAATTGTTTTTAATTCAATCAAAATTAGACACCGAAGGCACGGCTGAAGGCGGCAGGTTCGGCTCGCCTATTTTCTGGAAGGGATATATCGTTGGCGTGCATATCTATAAAGAAGACCAATCACTCAATATTTATAATCTTGGAATACAGCCGATTGTGGATGTCTTAGAATCTAATGGAATTTCTATGTTTGATGAGGTTTTCTAATACGATGATCGGATACTCTCTTTTTTCCACGCCTCAAAAATATTTTTTAAATCTTTTAACATGTCTTTTCTTTTAAAAACCAGTCCGCTTTCGGAATTAAATTCAAAACTGGCGGCATCAATATTATTTGAACCAACTAATCCTTCTTGATCGTCAACGAGCAACGCTTTGGCGTGAATCATTTTAGACGAAAAATAAAAATCAATCCCTTTTTCGCCAACCAAATAAACAAAAAGACGGTTGAGCCAGGTGATTATTCTATGATCAGTTTCTTTCGGCATAATTATTTCAATTTTAACGCCTCGGCGCGCGGCATTTTTTAATGCTTTTATCAACCAAAGGTGGGGAACGAAGTATGGCGTTGCGATTAAAATATTATCTTTGGCGTTATTAATATGTTCAATATAAAATTTTCGCAAACTGCGGCTTTTTGATAAAAACGGCAGATGATCTAAAATACGAATTTTTCTATGCAATCTTATTTTTTGATGAACCAAATTATCTTTTCCGCCAGAAATTTTATATGACTTAATAAAAGACCTTAGTAATGCGCGCGCAATTAATCCTTCAACTTTTAAATGTAAATCCAGCCAATGACGATGGGCTTTGGCGATATTAACACCGCCAATAAAACCGATCTTCTCATCAATAATTAAAATTTTTTTATGATTTCTATTAAACCATCCCCGATGATTAAAAAATAAGATTTCCACTCCGGCCGCTCTTAAATCATTCACCGCGCTCGACCCTAACCAAAAACTTCCTATCGCATCGGCAATTATTTTCACCACCACTCCCTGTCTTGCTTTTTCTTTTAGAATATCAAAAAAATTATGAGTGGGGGTGTCATCAAGTAAAATATAACATTCCCAATAAATAGATTTCTCGGCCAATTTAATAGCTCCAAGCATCGCATCCCAGGCATTAAAAGAGACGGTATAAAATTTATATTTCATAACTTAGGCAAGACAAAATCAGTTTTCAGCGTTTTTGTATTCCCCGATCCTTCTTTCTTTTCATAATATTCAAGTATTGCCAAACATTGAGATTCATCAGGACTGCCGTCTTGTAATTTAATAATAATTTGCTCGGCAAATGGACCAGTATAAACGGCTGCGCCTCGGCAGAAAATAGACATATTTAATAATACTTGGGCCGAACTAAATCCTCGAAGAGTTGAAAAAATAACCGCCGCATTTTGTTGAAAGCGAGGGAATGAAAATGGACTTTTAAGAGCGAATATTTTTAATTCCCTTATTTTTCCCGAAAACCTGTCTCTAAAAACCATTACTGATTTTCTGTTTTTAAAATTTAATACCGATGGCAACTCTCTGGAACTAAAAAGTTTATTGTTAAAAATAGATGTTGCCGGTCCGGGAAGCGCGGGGCGAGGAAGAATAAACGGAAGAATTTTTGGAGTAACTTGCGCAAAAACAAAACTAACAAATAAGAAACTCAAGGCGAAAGACAGAATAAAAAACCTCATACCTTAATTATATCTTATTGAGCGGCTTTTCTTAATCTCTCCATTATGGCGGCGCCAATCCCCTTCTCCGAGAAAATTTCTCCTAAAATAATATCTACATCATTAAAACGATCAAAATCGCGAAGCGCTTTGAATAAATTGGCGGCGCAAGTATTTAAATTCCTGCTTGAGCCAAGAATAATTACCCGATTGGCTTTTTTATAAAACTGATAATTTTCTCTTGCGCCTAATACGCCAACTTTTTTCTTTTTTGTCTGATATTTTTCTATCAACTTATTAATTTCTTCCGGCAATCCTAAAATTAATTTTGCCTCCGGCGCATAATGACGATATTTCATGCCTGGCGCAATCGTTTTAAACTTTAAACTTTTTAAACTTGAAACCTCAATGTGACCGATAACTTTTTCAATCTCCTCCCTAGTAACCGCTCCCTGTCGCAAAATTGTCGGCGGTTTTGTTAAAACATTTAAAATCGTGGATTCTATGCCAAATTTGCTTTTTTCTGCCGAGAGAATATAGTCCACCTTTTTGACTAAATCTTTTTTGGCGTGCGCGGCTTCAGTCGGACTGGGCTTGCCGGAAATATTAGCCGAAGGCGCGGCAATCGGCACACCTGCTTCCCGAATTAACGCCCGAGCTAAAGCATGATTCGGCAGACGCACCGCCACAGTATCTAGCCCTGCGGTCACTTCTTTGGGAATTTCTAGCCGTTTTTTAAAGATTAGCGTTAACGGTCCGGGCCAAAATTTATCAATTAATCTTTTAGCAATGGCCGGCACTTTTTCCACTACTTTTTTCAAATCTTTTCTGTCGGCAATATGAACAATTAACGGGTTATCTGTCGGCCGCCCCTTTGCTTTAAAAATTTTTTTCACTGCGTCAATATTAAAAACATTCGCCCCCAAACCATAAACCGTTTCCGTTGGAAAAACTACTATTCCCCCTTTCTTTATGGCTTCAGCGGCTTTCGCAATAGGATTTTCTGTCATTGAAAATTGATTGTAAATTGAAAATTGTAAATTGTAAATTAACCACGGTAGCTCTTAAAATGCCGAATATCATAATTTCCTTTCATGCCACGATGATCAAAAAACTTAATCAAAATAATAAGTCCAGCCAGAATGATTAAAACCGCGCTGATGATAAACGGCCAAATTGCGCCGTATGTTTGCCAAATTAATCCCGCGCCAAGATTGCCAAATAAAGTGGCGAAACCGATTACCGTGTGATAAATGCCAAACCCTTCGCCTTGGCTTTCTCGTGAAACTAAATCAGAAACAAATGCCTTAAATACGCCATCGGTCAATCCAATAAATAATCCATACAAAGCAAATAAAAACCAAATTGATAATTTACCGGCTTCAAAAGCAAAAGCTAAATTAAGCGCCGCGAAAAGAACGAAGGCGCCAATCAATACTGGAGCGCGGCCAATTTTATCAGACAATCTGCCGGCCGGATAACTGCTTAAAGCATAAAAAATATTATAAATTAAATAGATTAATGGGATAAAAGCAATCATCACACCAACATCATTCGCCCGAAGAATGTAAAACGAATAACTATAATTAGCCAGACCAAAAAGCGCCGCCGCCACTAAAAATATTTTAAAATCTCGGGAGAATCTCCCAAATTGAAATAGTTTTTTCTTGTCCGCCAACTGGTGGATTGATTTTACGACAAACTTTGGCTCACGAACAAATAATAATAATAAAACGCCGATTGCGGCCGGAATAAAGGAAATTAATAAAATTGAGCGAATGGCGTTTACAATATCATTATCAAAATAAAACAATAAACCAACGGCGATTAATGTGCCGATCACCGCTCCGGCAGTATCGGAGGCCCGATGAATGCCAAAATATTTTCCTCGCTCACTTTCATTGACAGATTCGGCAATCAAAGCGTCGCGCGGAGAAGTTCGCACGCCTTTTCCAGTCCGATCCAAAGATCGGAAAAATAAGACCGTTAATGGGCTTTGCGCTAAAGCAAAAAACAATTTTGACAAGGCGCTGATGCTATATCCCAATAAAGTTAGCCCTTTGCGCTTATGAATTTTATCCGAAAGATAGCCGGAAAAATATTTCAAAATTGATCCTAATCCTTCAGCCAGCCCTTCAATTAAACCAATCAAACCGAATGATGCCCCCAAAACATCTTTTAAAAAAATCGGCAAGATGGGAAAAATCATCTCGGAACTAATATCGGTAAAAAAAGAAGTGGCCGATAACCACCAAACATTAAATCGTCCTTTTTTGTTTTCCATAAAGATATATTAAAACAAACAAACCAATAAACAATAAACCAATAACTAAATATCGCTCAAAGGCGGCGATCTGAAAAGCATATTTTAAATATTCTCTGCCCAAGTACCACCCCACCATCGCCAAACCAATAAAACGAAAAAGCGTACCGAAAAAAGTTGTCCAAAGAAATTCTTTCCATTTTATTCTCACAAAACCGCAAAAAATAGAGACTACGCCAATAGGAAAAATTGGCACAATGCGTAAAAAAATTAAAACCGCTTCATCAATGTGCCCAGCTTGAAATTTTCTACTTAAATTTTCCACATAATCCCAATCCAAACCGATATAACGACCAAACCTGCGAGTAATTTTTTTACCGCTCCAATAAATAAACCAGTAAATTAATAAACCGCCTAAAACAACTCCCAACGCTCCGGGAATGCTGATTTTCCAAATGGCCGCAAACAACGCCTGAAAGAATTTTAACTCCGGATCAATAATAAAAAATCCCGCCGCGACAAATAAAATTGACATCGGAATAAAGAAAATTATTTCCTCCAAAATTCCGAGTAAAAAAACTGCCACCATGCCATAGACAGTTAAAAAAGACTCTATAATATGTATAGAGTTATCAAGCATTAGCGAATGGTGATTTTTTTAATCACAACCGAAGAAACGGGTTTATCAGTGTTATCAACGGCTACCAATCCAATCGCATCAACCGCGTCTTGTCCTTTTATAACTCGGCCAAAAATAGAATAGTTTTTGGGCAACTGGGGAAGATCGGCCAAAGTCACAAACCATTGGCTGCCGTTAGTATTTGGGCCGGAATTGGCCATCGCAACAGCGCCTTTCACATAGCCTTCCTGATAAGATTTAGTATTTGGATCTAATTCATCAGCAAAAGAATAACCTGGTCCACCAGTTCCATTACTATTTGGATCGCCACCCTGAATCACAAAGCCCTTCACCACTCTATGAAAAATTAAATTATCGTAAAAATTTTGGTTAGTTAATTTAATAAAATTAGCAACTGTATTCGGCGCATCATTTTGATAAAGCTCAATTTCAAAAGTGCCCTGACTTGTTTCCACAACAGCTACTGAATCATTATTCATGGTAAATAATAAATATCCTGCGACTATTAAAACTAAAATAATGCCGACCGCTATTAATATTTTCATAAAAATAATGATAGCGTGAACGACACTATTTTACAACTTTATTTAGCGTATTTTTCTAGATCTTCGTCAAAGCATCGCGACATTCTTCAATACCAGGTTAGTTAAGGAAGATGGAGATTGTGTGAACTATTAAAAATCTAATTTGGGAGACATAGGGGAATTGCACCCCCGCCGGCAGTGCCACAAACTGCAGTGCTACTATTACACCAATGCCTCCATATTTTTGCTAGCTAATACTAACCTTCTAATATAACCTCTATCTAAACTTAATTTCAACTCAATTTTTCTATAAGATAATCCTTTTTCTCTCAACTTCAAAATTGTAATAATTCTTTTCTCTCTTATCTTTTTTCTTTCTTTCTGTCTATTTATAATACATTCTAATTTAGGGAGAACCTCCAAAATTAGATTTCTTTTTACAATTACATGCTTTTGTACATTTTTTAAGAATTTATAAATCAGTTTTTGTTGAGAAATATAATATACCCAACTGTCCTTCCAATGAGTTTTTCTTTTTCTTTCTTTTAATATATTTCCATAATTCAAATAATTTTTAATTGAGAGAAGAACTTCTTCATTGGTTTGAGGAATAGTTAATCTATAACCTTTTCCATTAAAAACAATAGATCCTTCACCATCAAAAAAACCTGCTATATATTTCCAACTCACTTTTTCATTTTATCACATAACTTGTGACTTAATCAACTTGTGGGTAATATCTAAGTAGTCACAAATAAAACCCCCGCGCGGCCGGTGAGACCACGAGGGGGGTTTTTCTGCGAAATGATTTTTTTCAACGAACTAACTCCCGACTAATCGGGGATGTAGCCGGCGAGTCGCGCTTTCTGCCTTCGCGGGCGGAAAGCGCCTGATAGCCCTCGGGCTCATCTTCTCCTTCTCCACCGCCATCAACAACGGCGGCCAATGGATTGAAAAGGCCCATCCTCGCCATTTTCTTCAAAATCCTTCTCCGCGCTCCTGAAGTATTTCCTCGAATTATCACGACTTTTCCTTTCTGGTCTTGTGGGCCAAATGACAAAAACCACCTACGCCAAGTCGTGAGTATAACACATAGTATTGAAAAAAATCAACTCAACTGATAAAATGCACGAATAAGCCGCGGTAGCTCAGTGGCAGAGCGCAGCCCTGAAGAGGCTGGCGTCGGGTGTTCGATTCACCCCCGCGGCACAAAATAAAAAAGGTGAATTAAATTATGCCAAAATCGTGTTTGTAATTTGCAAAATATCATGCTTATGATTATTGGATAAAAAATGCGGTGAGGGAGGGATTCGAACCCTCGATACGGATTTAAACCCGTATAACAGGTTAGCAACCTGCCGCCTTCAGCCGCTCGGCCACCTCACCAAACAATGTCTATAAGTATAAATAAAACCGGGCTATTTGTTAAGCCCGGTTGAGTCCGGTTGAGCCAAATCCTCCGATGTCGCGTTCGGTTTGGGAAAGATCCGCAACTTCCATTATATTAATAATCGGAAAAGGCATTTCACAAACAAATCCAATTCCCACCAATACTGATTCTTGAGGAGCCATTCTATAAAACATCTCCGCCCGGCAAAACATGCTAAAAAGTGCTTAATATGAGCTATAATTAGCTTAATGGGATTAAAATCTGAAATCAAATCTTTTTTTAAGGGAGATGTCTTGGAAGACCCTGGAACTTTGGCTAATTTCAGCCGTGACACCAGCCTTTTTGAGGTTCGGCCAAAAATGGTTGTTTTTCCCAAAGATGTTGAAGACATAAAAAACCTAGTTAAGTTTGTTCAAAAAACAAATCCGCCGACCGGCGGACTCTCCCTCACCTGCCGCTCCGCTGGCACCGACATGACCGGCGGCCCGCTCAACGAATCAATTATTGTCGTCTTCACAAAATATTTTAAAAAAATTAAGGAGGTCGGCGAAGATTATGTGATCGCCGAACCGGGAGTTTTTTATCGGGACTTAGAAAAAGAAACTATGAAAAAAGATTTGATTATGCCGAGCTATCCTGCTTCCCGTGAAATTTGCGCCGTGGGTGGCATGGTCGCCAACAACGCCGGTGGTGAAAAAACATTATCCTATGGAAAGACAGAAGATTATGTTAAAGAATTAAAAGTCGTCTTAAAAGACGGTAACGAATACACAATCAAGCCCCTCAATAAAGAACAACTAGACCAAAAAATAAATCGGGGTGGTTTTGAAGGAAAAATATATCAGGAGATTTATAAATTAATTTCTGAAAACCATGATTTAATTAAATCTGCCAAACCGCAAGTTTCTAAAAATTCGGCTGGCTATAATATCTGGAAAATTTGGGACGGGGAAATTTTTGATCTAACAAAATTATTTGTCGGCTCGCAAGGCACGCTGGGCATTGTCACGGAAGTTAAATTTAAATTAATGCATCCGAAAAAGTTCTCCAAGATGCTAGTGATATTTTTAAAAGATTTAAATCCTCTAGCGACTGTCGTCCACAAAGTTTTAGAGTTTAAGCCGGAAAGCTTTGAATCTTTTGATGATCACACATTGAAACTTGGCATACAATATTTATTTTTCCGTTTTGCATTGAAATTTTTGCCAGAACTTTGGATGATCGTTACTGGTGGCCTCCCCCGTTTAGTTTTAATCGCCGAATTTACTGGAGACTCACAAGAAGAAGTAAACGGTAAAGCCCACGAAGCGCAAAACGCGCTAAAAGAATTCGGTGTTAAAACAAGAATCACCACCGACCAAGAAGATGCGAGAAAATATTGGACCATTCGCCGGGAAAGCTTTAATCTTCTGCGCACAAAAATAAAAAGTAAAAAAACCGCCCCATTTATTGATGACATTATTGTGTTTCCAGAAAAATTGCCGAAATTTTTACCCAAACTAGACGAACTCCTGAAAAAATACGAGATTACTTACACGATCGCTGGTCACATCGGCGACGGCAATTTTCACATTATTCCGTTAATGGATCTATCTGATCCAAAATCAAAAAAAATTATTATTGAGCTGACAGAAAAAGTTTATGATCTGGTTTTTGAGTTTAAGGGCTCAATGACTGCTGAACATAACGACGGGTTGATTCGCACCCCCTTCCTTCATCGGATGTATGGTGATAAGATTTATAATCTATTTAAAGATATTAAAAAAATACTTGATCCGGACAATATTTTTAACCCGGGCAAGAAAGTGGATGGCGAGTTAGACTATGCTATTAACCATTTAAAGAAAAAATAATGTGTTCGGATTAGAGAAAATAGTAAATAAAGTGGAAATTCCGCCATCTGAAGTGGATGCTGATTTAGCGATTCCAGCCTTTAATCTTGATAAAAATAAAATTATAGAAGAGATTAAAAAACTTGGCGCTTTTGATGAACCTAAAATTGTTGGTCAATATATAAATATTAAATTAAACACACGAGGAGAGAATAGAATTGTAGCAGATTTAATCCGCCATTTAAATGAGGATGGAGAAGAATTTGGCTTTAACAATGATGGCAATGGCCAGAAAATAATAATTGAATACTCCGGCCCCAATATCGCTAAACCGATGCACATGGGACACGCCCGCAACAACGCCATCGGACATGCATTGGTAAATATTTATAAAGCCAATGGATATGAAGTGACAACAACAAACCATTTGGGCGACTGGGGCATGTCGCTGGCAAAAATAATGTTGGCCTATCAAAAATGGGGCGACGAAAAAGAATTTGAAAAAGACGCAATTCGTCATTTACTAGATTTATACATCCGCATTACAAAAGAATTAGAAACAAATCCTGAATTGGAAAATGAGGCGCGAATTTTATTTAAAAAACTAGAAGACGGAGATAAAAAATTAAGAGAGCTTTGGCAAAAGTTTCGCGATGTCAGCATGGAAAATTTTAAACGGGTATATGAAATGCTTGGCATTAGTTTTGATATTTGGAATGGTGAGAGTTTTTATGAGCCCTATATAAATGAAGTGATTCAAGAAGCGCTTGATAAAAAAGTGGCCACACGAGAAGCGGGTGGCCCCACCGCGGTGAACTTAGATCAATTCAAGCTCCCCTCTTATTTATTATGCAAGAGCGACGGAGCTTCGCTTTATAGCGCTCGTGATTTAGCTGTCGGAAAATGGAGGTTAAAAGAATATAATCCAGATAAGATATTATATGTTGTGGGCCACGAACAGGAATTGTACCTCAAACAAATATTTAAAACGCTTGGGCTAATGGGCTATCCAGAAGAAAAATTTGAACATATTAGTTATGGACTAGTAACACTTAATAATAAAAAAATATCTACCCGATCGGGAAATATTATTTTCCTTGAAGATGGTTTGAAGGAGGCAATCAAGCGAGCAAAAGGTATTAAAGAAGTTGGCATTGGCGCTGTTGTTTACAACATGCTTTTTCAGAGCAGGGAAAAAGATATTGCTTTTGATTGGGAAAAAATATTAAATCTTCAAGGAAATAGCGCGCCCTACATCCAATATGGGTATGTCAGAGCTAAGAGTATATTGGAAAAAGCGAGAGAACTCAAAAAAACCGACCACATAATAATTTCAGAAAAGGAAATTAAATTAGTAGTATTGATTTCCTATTATCCATATATTGTTAAACAAGCCAGACAATTAAATTCCCCTCATTTAATTGCCACTTTCTTGAATAATTTTGTTCAAGAATTTAATCGCTTCTATACAAACAGCCCTGTTATTTCTGCTGAAAACGATCTTGTCAAAAATTCCAGATTATTATTAACAAAATCCGTCGCCCAAGTTATAAAGAATGGATTATGGCTATTAGGAATTCAGGCGCCAGAAAAAATGTAGCGGTTTTGATGGGCGGCCCATCGGCAGAATACGAAGTATCAATCAATACTGGAAAAATGGTATTGGAAAATTTAGATAAGGAAAAATATGACGCTAAGCCGGTGGTAATTAGTCGTGATGGCTTCTGGCCTATTTCGCGCGAAGATTTAAAAAATAATTTTGATGTGGTTTTTATCGCCATGCATGGTGAATATGGCGAAGATGGAACCATCCAGACAATTTTGGAAGAAATCGGAATTCCTTATACCGGTTCCGGCCCCACGGCCAGTAAGTTGGGAATGGAAAAAATCCCCTTTTCACACCTAATGGCAAAAAATAATATTTTGGTGCCAGAATTTTGCGCCGACAAAAATGATCTATTATTAAAAGAGGTGGGGTTGCCGATCGTTGTCAAACCGGCCGATCGCGGCTCTAGTGTGGGAGTTACTTTGGTTAAAAATTGGGACGGCCTTTCTGAAGCGATCACTCATGCCAAAAAATATTCCAAACAAATAATGTTTCAAAAATACATTAAAGGGCGAGAATTTACCTGCGGCGTTATTGAAAAGAACGGGAAGCCAACCGCCATATTGCCAACAGAAATAATTCCTAAAAATCCATTTTTTGATTATGAAGCGAAATATGTTGCCGGCGCCTCTCAAGAAATCACTCCCCCATCCAATATGGATGATAATAAAATCAAAGAACTGCAAAATTTAGCGTTGCGAGTTCATCAATTGGTGGGATGCAATGGTTACTCACGAACAGATTTTATAATAGACAATTCCGGTAAAATTTATACTTTAGAGATCAATACTCTTCCCGGCATGACTGCCGCAAGCTTACTCCCAGGAGCCGCCAAGGTAAGCGGCATTGAATTTAGTCAATTGCTGGATATTATTATAGAAAACGCCCTTTTATGATAATTATTTGGAAAGCTCCAGAATATCACTATCACGAAAAAGATGTCAGCTGGTATTGGCTGGTAATTATTTTAGCGATTATTATTACCGCGATTGCTTTATGGCAAAGAAATTTCCTATTTGCAGTTTTTACTGTTATAGCCGGTATTACTTTACTTGTCTGGGGACATCGCAAGCCGTCTTTAATTGATTTTGAATTAAATGAACATGGATTAAAAATTGGCGATGTTTTTTACCCAAAAGATTTATTTGACAATTTTTCATTAAATAAAAATGGCAGTGAATGGGATAAATTATTATTAAAAAAGAAATCAAAAATTTCCAATATTTTAACGATTCCCACTCCCCAATCCGAATTTGACAATATTAAAAAATATTGCTTAAATTTCTGGACAGAAGCAGAATTAAAAGAGTCAATGATTGATGATATTTCAAATTTGCTAAAATTCTAACAACCTCTCTAATCTTATCTTCCTCAATTGACAGTAGCGATTTTGAATAAGTTCGAGGAGCGACGACAAAGCTGTTCGGAAGAACTGCGAGGAGGAGCGACAAAGAAATTATTCATAAATCGCACTGCCAATTTGGTAAATGAATTTATCAATTGGGAAGGATAAGGTTAGAGGGGTTGTGGAGCCCCCATAGCTCAATGGATAGAGCGTAGCCCTGCGAAGGCTGAGATTGTGGTTCGATTCCACATGGGAGCACCACTTGTTTCAAATTAATTTTATGATACAATAATCTCGAATGAGTGGTTTCACAAAACAAGTCCTAAAAATAGTATTAATTTTAATAATTATCGCTGTCTTTGTGTTGAGTTATGTTGATATTGGGAGTTTTAACAGGAGGCCAACTCCAGTCCCAGAATACCAAAATCCAACGACCGATCCATTCGCTGTCGGCCCAAGTTCGTCCCCTCCAGCACAATAAATAATATAAGCGGGTATCGTATAGTGGCCATTATATCTCGTTGCCAACGAGAAGATGGGAGTTCGATTCTCCTTACCCGCTCCAAAAAGAAAGCCGCAAGTTTCCTCGCGGCGAGTTAATATCACCTCTGTTTTCTCGATCGTCTTCGCGCATTTCTGATTAGAATAATATTTCTTTTATAAGAACTTCTCACTTTTCTATTTCGAATCTCTTCCTTCGTTAAAAGTCTTGGCGTTGGCAAAAGTAGGTTTTGGATTGAGCAGTTAAGCATATTCTCTATCCTTAACCGCACACCTCATCATACGAGTCTTCATTTCAATAATCTCCCCTATCGAATCAATCTCATTTGAGTCGCTAGTAATCTTATAAAAACCTCGAGTGACGAATCGATCAATAACCTCCTCGTTACAAATCACTTCGGCATCATACCCATCAATAAAACTAAAACGAAATTCCAGTAAGCCATTATTATTGATTAAACTGATGGCTATTCTACTGGTTATTACGGGACTTGTAACTGAACGGGGACGAATAATTCCTTTAAGATGATTAGAGAATGCTCGTTTTTGTGTGTCTTTTCGATGACTTAATACAATATAAAAAAACCAACAAACAAGCAGGACAAGACCGCCAACCAACCATCTCATCTTAGACTCCTTGTAAAAGGCCGGAGAACTCAAATACAATTTAATACAAAAAGATTATAAAGTCAACTTAAAAAACTTTCTTTTGCCGATTTGGAGAATGGACTCGTTTTTTATTTTTATAATTTCGTTTGGATTATTTTTTACTTCGTCATCAATCTTTACACCCCCCTGCTCTATCAATCGCCTCGCCTCACTTTTACTTTTCACGCCAGTCATTAGTAATAAATCCACAATTCGTAATTCAGAGTCCGTAATTCGCAATTCTGGCATATCTTTCGGTTTTTCTTTATTGGAAAAAACATTTATAAAATTCTCCACCGCCGCTTCCGCCGCTTTTTGTCCGTGATACATTTCCACGATAATTCTCCCTAGAGCTATTTTTGCCGTTCGTGGATTTTCATCTAAAGGAAATTCTGCGTCAGTGAGACACTCGTAATATTTTGGCAAGAGGCCATCTGGCACAGCCATAATTTTACCGAACATCTCATTCGGATCGGCATCAAGAGCAATATAATTCCCCAAACTTTTGCTCATTTTTTTTATGCCGTCTGTTCCTTCAATTAACGGGACAAGTAAAATATTTTGCGCTTTTATCCCCATTTTTCCCATAAGCTCGCGACCCGTAATAAGATTTAATTTCTGATCAACGCCACCTAGTTCAATATCGGCTTTTACCATTACCGAATCGTATGCTTGCATAACTGGATATGATAGTTCCTGCAAACCAACCACCGTGCCTTCATGAAGACGTTTTCTGAAATCTTCGCGGTCAATAATTTGAGCCACGGTGCATTTTCCTTGCAATTCCAACCACTTGGCAATTGAAAGCTTACTAAGCCATTCACTATTATAACGAACTTCCAATGTTTTTAAATCCAAAACTTTTCCAGCCTGCTCCAAAAATTTCTTTAAATTCTTCTGCACCTGTTCTTCGGTGAGAGGTTCGCGCGCACCGGTGCGGCCGGAGGGATCACCAATCATTGCCGTAAAATCGCCTATTATTAAAACAGCCTGATGTCCAGCGTCTTGGAATTGTCTTAATTTTCGCAACGGCACCGTATGTCCCAAATGCAAATCCGGCGCTGTCGGATCAATCCCCAACTTCACCCGCAACTTCTGGCCAGAATCCTGAGCCTGCCGAAGGGCTTTTTCCAAATCTTCTTTTACAATTACTTCAGAAACCCCCCTGGTTAGTAGTCTTTCATTCATTGCATTTATATTAACAAAATTGGATGTTTTTAAGCACTATTGACATTACTGAATATATAGTCTATAATTAAAGTGTACTGAAACTCCTCACTTTCAAGAAAGGAATAAGTCGATGAATAATAAAGTCATCGCGCTGGAAAAGCCGCAAGAGGAAACTTGGACAGCGAATGAGGTCGAGGCGATCGTGCGAGCAGGCGCCGAAGTCGAGCAGCTTGCCAAAAAACCAAATCGAATCGTGGTCATGAATAAGCCGCTTCACAACACGATCGAAGGAGCACTTGGCCACAAAAATTTCGTGGCCACTGAGGTCGAATACAACCGTCGCTGGGTATAGCACCGCTCCCGAAGCAAAAAATCCGTCTGCTTCGTGGGGCGGATTTTCTTTTTCTATTTCTAAAAAAATTTAAACTTCTCTAAAGATATAATTAATAACCTAAAAAACTTCCTTCTCTCCGAAACCCTAGCGAGCCGATTGGCTTGGTGATTTTTATTTATAATTATCTTTAAATAAAAATCCAATCGGTGCGAGCGTTAAGTGCAGTCCGCCGCTGGAGCGGACGGAACGGGTTGAAGGAGAAGGTGGTTTTTGGGGTTTAAAATTTAAGAGAACTCTTACTTCTTATTTTTAACTATCTCATCAATAAGCCCATATTCTTTTGCCTCTCCTGCCGTCATGTAAAAATCCCTATCAGTGTCTTTTTCTATTTTAGATAATGACTGGCCGGTATGTTTTACTAAAATCTGGTTCAAACGATCTCGGGTTTTTAAAATTTGTCTGGCATGAATTTCTACTTCTGTGGCCTGGCCCTCTGCTCCGCCCATTACTTGGTGCAATAAAACCACAGAATTAGGCAAAGCAATTCTTTTTCTTTTACTGCCGGCGGCCAATAAAACAGCCCCCATAGACGCCGCCAAACCGACGCAGACCGTAGAAACATCCGGCTTAACATATTGAATTGCATCATAAATGGCCAATCCGGCAGTGACTGATCCGCCCGGGCTATTCAAATATAATTTAATGTCTTTCTTCGGATCTTCATGCTCTAAAAATAATAATTGAGCAATAACAATATTGGCGAGAGTGTCGTTGATTGGGCCGCCTAAAAAAATTATTCTTTCTTTCAAAAGGCGAGAGTAAATATCATAAGCTCGCTCGCCATAGGTGGACTTTTCTATAACTGTTGGGATTAAATATTGATTTGATTCTTCGCTCATAAATTTTCCAAAAATTTGAAGACTTTTTGATTTTGAATAACGCCATAATGATAGTCATAAAGTTTCGGATTGTCAACCTTCTCCCCCACCTCTTCCGGCGTTGGCTCTAATTTTTCCAGTTGAGCGATTTTATAAATGACAAGATGTTCGGCAATATTTTTATCGCGATCAATCATTACTTGCGGAATATCCATTTTTGATTCTTTGACGATTTCCATTAAAACTTTCAGCCGTTGAATGTCTCGCTCTCGCTCCTCTTTTTCTATTTTCAAACCATCTTTAATACTGGACTTTAATTTTTCTTCATCGGAAAAATTTTTTAAATCGGCGCCCGATTTTTTCAAAAATTCCAAAGATTTTTCAATTTCTTCCGACGAAACAATAATTTCCTTTTTATCTTTTGCAAATCGCTCATATGATTTTTTAGCGATCTTTTTATAGTCAGCCAAATCAACTTCAGGAAAAACAGTTAAATCAACCACATATTTAAAATTATTTCCATCGCCCTCAATAGTCACTTTTGGCTTATCAATTACCGACCACTCATTTTCTTCAACTAATTCATTCAAGCCAAAACGCACGGCGTCGTTAGCGGCTTGTTCAAAAATTTTTTCCGGATATAGAGCTTGCCCCGCTAATTCTTTTGGCGCCTGCCCAGGGCGAAAACCTTTAATATGAACCTTGCCAATAGCGGCATCATAAACTCTTTGCCAATAAACTTTAAATTCCTCTGGGGTTAGTTCAACTTCTAAATGAATAATTGATCCGAAATTTTTTTTGAATGCGTGCTTCATTCTATAGAAACGGGACCAACAACAAGGCGATGATATTTATCACCTTAATCAATGGGTTGATTGCCGGGCCGGCAGTGTCTTTATAGGGATCGCCAACAGTATCTCCAGTGATGGCCGCCTTATGCGCCTCCGATCCCTTGCCGCCATGATGTCCTTCTTCAATATGTTTTTTAGCATTATCCCAAGCGGCGCCGCCAGTGGTCATTGATAAACCAAGAAATAAACCGGAAATAATTGATCCGATTAAAAATCCCCCCAGCGCGGCGCTTCCCAAAAAGAAGCCGACGATTAAAACTAAAACAATGGAAATGGTTATCGGCAGAATCATTTTTTTCAAAGCGGCTTGGGTGACAATATCCACCGCCCGAGCGTAATCCGGCTTGGCGGTGCGATCCATAATGCCGGGAATTTCTCTAAACTGGCGGCGAATTTCGTCCACCACGGCGCCAGCCGTTTCCCCCACCGCCTTCATCGTCATTGAACTAAATAAATAAGGCAAAGCCGCTCCTAAAAAAAGGCCGGCCACCACCCATGGATTTTGCAAGACAAGGAGCGGCGCTATTGCTTGGCTTAATTCATTAGTAAAACCATTAAACAAAACCAATGCCGCCAATCCCGCCGAAGCAATGGCGTATCCTTTGGTAACGGCTTTAGTCGTGTTGCCTACCGCGTCTAAAGCATCAGTAACTTTTCGAACATGCTCCGACGCGCCGGTCATTTCGGCAATGCCGCCGGCATTATCAGTAATCGGTCCGAAAGAATCAATCGCCACAATTATGCCAGCCACCGAAAGCATTGCCGTCACCGCTAAAGCCACCCCCACAATTCCGGAAAAATAATAACTGGCTAAAATTCCGCCGACAATAATTAAAATAGGCGCGAATGTTGCCTCCATGCCAACCGAAAGGCCAATAATAATATTTGTGCCGTGTCCCCATCGAGAGGCCTCGGAAATGGATTTGACCGGCCTATATTTTTGGGCTGTATAATAATCTGTCACTACAACCATCGCCACTGCTACCGCCAAACCAATCAATAAACTATAAAAAATATTTAAAAAATCTGGAATAAAATAATTCAAAACACCATAGAAAAGCGCAACCGAAATAACAACCGTCGCGCCAAGCCCCTTATAAAGCGCGCCCATAATTGAACCCCTTCCCAATTTAACAAAAAGTCCTCCAATTAAAGATGCGATCAAAGCCACCGAAGCGATGACTAATGGCAATGGGCTTTTTATTAAAAGCAAAGCAGCAATCAAAGAAACAACAATCGTCTCAAAAATATCGGCTGCCATGCCGGCGCAATCGCTGACATTGTCGCCGGTGAGATCGGCGATCACGCCCGGATTTCGTGGATCATCTTCGGGAATATTGGCTTCAACTTTTCCCACTAAATCCGTGCCCACATCAGCCGCTTTAGTATAAATCCCTCCTCCCAAGCGGGCGAAGACTGAAATTAAACTGGCGCCAAAACCCAAACCGATTAAAGAAGAAATATTTTCCGGAAAAACAAAATAAAAAATTGCGGTGGATAAAATAGCCAATGCGGCTACTAAAAATCCCGTTACCGAACCGGCGCGAAAAGCCAAGGACAAAGCTGGCGCCATTCCCCTCTCGGCGGCGGCGGCAGTTTTGGTATTGGCCCTTACTGCGACATTCATGCCAATATAACCGGCCACTGCCGATGCTGAAGCGCCAACAAAAAATCCGAGCGCCACTTCCCATCCGAGAAAATAATAAATTATTAAAATCAACAGCGCGGCAACAGCCGCCACTGCTTTGTATTGTCTGTTTAAATAAGCTCGCGAGCCCTCCTGAATGGCTTTAGAAATTTCCTGCATCGCGGCATTGCC
>ERZ1292623.1450-Hain-H51-01um-R1-1450-length-22798-cov-6_pt1 | contig 22798 bp, 25 predicted proteins | sample MGYA00564398_ERZ1292623 | MGnify/ENA primary metagenome ERZ1292623 (study PRJEB36523, sample SAMEA6512633) | groundwater metagenome | collected 2019-01-07 | study: AquaDiva: Metagenomics assemblies of 32 groundwater samples | reverse complement strand
GGAAGTTCCTTGTCGAAAAGTGGAAATCCCCCCCACCCCGCGATTTTGCGCTTCGAGCGTGGTTAAAATCTGTCTTTCAACCCCCAATCTTCCTTGTGTTAAACCTAAAAGATTATTTAAAATACTAGATTGACCCGTTAATGACTTCTCTGATTGTCTAAAAATGGTTCCAAATCCTAATAAAACATCTTTTAAATTAAAAAAAACTTGAGCGAAGGTTTTACCTAGAAGAAAAACTAATCCTAATGCAACTGGTCCCGTCATTGCGTTTCCCATTCCTCGAAAAATTCCATCTACAATCTTCATCCCCTGATCTTTGGCGTCCCGATTGGCATAAGCTTCCAAATGGTCATTTAACATTATTAAAAACTGTTGAATTCTTGGTCCTAAACGACTACTTCCGATATCGGCAAATGTTTGTTGTATGTTTAACCCGGTTCTATTCAACTCAGCGGCTAAAGTTTTGTTTAATTCGAGATTACGTAATAAAGCTTCGTCACCCTTTGTTTCTCTTGCTGATTTTGTTGCTTTTGAAAATATTGATCCTTCGCCCCGTTCTAAATCCCTTGTTAATGCTTTTAGTTGATTGATTTGATAGCCACCGCCCAAAAGTTCCTGGACTCTTGCTTTAGCTATCGGTCCCATTCTATCTAAACTTCTAGTAACATTATCTAAAACATCAATCATCTTCAAAAAGTTTCCGGAACTATCTCTAACTTGAATGTCTAAAGCTTCCAATTCTTTAATCGTGTTAGATCTTTCTGGTCTAATCAAAATTGTTTTTAATGAGTTTCCAATTGTGGAGGCTTCTCTGGCAGTAGTTTGCTTTAAAGATGTAATTAAACCTATTACTTGATCTATATCTAGTCCGGCTTCTTGTGCCGTTGAACCCATTCGTTTAATAGCCTCAGAAAAATCTGAAGAGCTTACTGCAAATTCGGTATCAACTTTCGCAAACTTTGCGACCAATTGAGTAGAATCAATAACGGAATCACTAAAAGAATTGATGGCGGCGGTTAACCCTTCGACACTACTTTTAGCATCTAAGCCAGACAATCGACTTAAAACTAGTGCGTCCCTTAATCTTTTCTGACTTTCAACCGCCCCAAGACCTTGGCGAGATAATTCTACCGCCGCATCTGCTGCCGTTTTAAAAGATTGTCCCGTATCTTTGGCGGTTTGAAATAATTGTCGTCCATACTGTTCTAGGTTTCTATATGATAAGTTTAATATTACATTAATATCAGTTAAAGACTTCTCGACATCAATTGTCGCGCGCAACATGTCTTTAATTGCTTTGGTAACAGTAAAATAAACCCCGGCAGTTAAACCGAACGACGCTACGCGAGAAGTTGCTGCGTCAATACTCTTAGAAAATTGAGTAAAATCGGTGGTATATGTGCCTAAAGGGTTTCCTCCCCTTCTGAACCCCCGTTCTATCCTTTGCATTGCCCTTCTTGTTGCCGCATCAACCTGGGAATCAGAAAACCCAATATCAACTTGAACTCTTGCATCGCTAGCTGCCATAAATTAAACTTTTAAAAATTAAAAACCTTTAATATAATTACACTAAATGAAAACTACAAAACCCCTTGAATCTTCATTATCTCGGAAGCCGAAAGCGGACCCCCTTTACGTTTGGCGGCATCAATCATCTTCTGGTGCGGATTACTTTGTTGCATTCCCAATAATTCCTTATCTTTATTACTTAATCCCACAATATCTTCCGGTTTCTTCCCCTTATCTAAAACCTCCTTAACAGACTTGGTAGAATTATACCAATCAATTAAAAAGTCTGGGTCTTCTAAAATATGTGCGGGCGGCTTATTCGGACTATTACTTAAGATATGCTTAAAAAATACTGCGTGGGCAAAAATCTCCACCTGAAAGAAGGTTAATTGAACAACTGGTTTTCCATAAAAAGTAAATGGGTTATCCTTGCATAAATAAAAAGAATTAAGGAAAAAGTTAGAAAGTGCGACCCGTTTAAAATTTCTCTCGTTAAAAAACCTAAACTTTTCATTATATAAATTGGCAATATCAGAAAGTTCTACGTCATTTAAATCTTCAAACCTGTCTTCGTTAAAAAATAAATTATCCCCCGCAAAAAATGATTTAAAAATCTGGTATTCCGTAATCTTCTTGGTAGCGAAGGATTCGGCGGTGCATTGAAGTAGTTGAATTCGTTCTTCCTCTAAAACGCGAATCTTGTCTTCTGCCTCTTTGATTGTTTTGTTTAATTGTTCAATTTCGGCTTGTCGAAACAACTTTGTCTTGGTTTCGCGCATTCCGGCAATAAAAAACTTTTGATCCCTTACCCCTTTATTCTTTTGCTCAGACCAACTCCCCTCCTCAATTAAAAACTTTTCTCTTTCTTCAATATTGGGCGCGCCCTGTTTTCTAGCTTCTTCAAAATATTCGTTATACTTAATATCAAAATCAGCAACATCAAAATGAGTTAAATGTCTAATCTTAACTGGTTGGTTGTTGTAATCTGACATGCAGAAACCGCGCAAAACGTCAGAAAAAAGAAGTTTTAGCTTTTCTTTAGGTAATTCGGCGGTTTTATCTAAAGATGGTTTATCTAAATTCAAAAAACAACTTATCTAAATTCAAAATCCAAAATCAAAGTTTAAGAAACGGGTTTCTCTGTCCTTTCCACCTTTTCCTTTTCAATAAACTTTTCCAATTCTTTAAAATCTTCTGGTTTACTAGCGGCATTAATAATCCAAAACGAAACTGTATATAAAAATCTTTCTAAAACTTCATTAATAAAAGGATCATCTCTGTCCATTAATTCATCATAAAACTTCAACTTATCTTCAAACGTATTACCCGTAAAAAATGGGGTTTCTTTATTGTTTTCTTCTTTATAACTTAGATTAAGAACCCACCAAGTAATAGTTAGGTTACGGGCGCGGTATTCGGCGGAATGAGTATAAAGATTACTTTTAATATTCTCATAGTCTTTAAGTTTAACTTGTATCTTGGACATTTCTTCGGTTATCTCAGCCCAACGTTTCTTCTGGTCATCTGTCCTTTCGGTTTCGGAAATCTTATTAATAACTTGCAATTCATCTATAAACTTGATAAGAGATTCACAAAGTTCTTTGTAAGTTTTATTATCTTCTTCTGTAAAAACCCCCTCCTCTCTATATCGTTTATCAATTGAGTAAACCGACAACATACCACTACGTAACGCTTTCCCTACTTCAACGCTTTGATATAATTGCGCGTTATCACTTTGTGTTCGCGTGGGTTTTGCAATAAAAAATTTATGGGCGACAATTTGTTTTTCTTTCTTTTTGGTAATGACGGTTTCGCCCGCATCGTTCTTAGATTCGGATGCGACTTCTACTTCTGTTTCCTGATTAATTTGAAATTGGTGAAGGCGCTTCATTATTTTCCTTTCGTTTGAGTTTGTTTTCTTTTATTAAATTATTTATCCAATACCAGCTTCTTTTCAAATTCATTGGTCCGCCCAACTCAATTAAAAACTTATCCTGCCGTTCTTTATTCCAATTAATAAAATTGGATAAAAAATGACGAGTTTTAAACTGATCCACCGAGGGCGATAAAATGTCAAAGTATTCAAGAAAATGCCTTTGAACAGTTTGAAGTTTAAGGCGGGCTTCTGCGACAAGTTCTAAATTAAAATTAGTTTTCATTGTTTATATTATTCTTCTTCATTATACTAAAAACCCTATCCAAATGATCGGAAAATTCGCGTACAAAATTATTTGATTGATCTAAAATCTCTTTACGTCTTTTATAATAATATTCCTCACTAATTAATCCATCATTCATAAATCCTTCCAGTTCAAGAAGATAGGTTTTGAATAAAAAAGTAATCATCCGTTTATGATGAAAAAAAAGAAAATCATCACCTTTTAATGGGGTTAAATCATTGTTTTTAAATGAAATTAAGTTTTTATAATTATTAAACCCCTTCAATAAAAATTCCTTTATCACTGCGCCTTTATCCTAAAGAGATATCTCTTTTAAAGAAATCCTAAAATATATTACACGTAAAAAATAGAAGGAAAAATAAAAAAATCTCAGAAAATTAATCCTGAGATTGATTAGTTGATAAATTACTAAAAAATTAATTCACTTATGGTGCTAAAAGATAAGCCGGGATAGCTAAATTAGTGCCCGCCGAATCTATAACATTTAACCATTTATATGGGGAAGAAAGACCCGTAACTCTTTGCGTACCAACCCCCGTGCTTCCAAAGAAAAATCCCGTGTCTAAAACTCCTTGACCGGTAGCTATACCTACGTTTGCTACTAATCCGGTATATCGAATACCGATTTGCACAGGGAGTCCGCCACTAGTCATTACGTAAACTACTCCTGCTGTTCCGCTATCAGCATATAAAGCTAATGTATTAGGCGAAGGATTAGCGGGCGATACTGATTGATACTTTAAATCTGCAAGTTTCATATTCTTATATTATTAAACTAAAAACTTTACTCTTTCATTCTTATCAGTGCTTGGACTAATTCCTAGTCAAGATAACAAGAATCGTAAAGTCATTATCTGTTACAGTTGAAAATTAGGAATGTGAAATTAAAAGAAAAGAAAAAAGAAAAGTGGCAGTATTAAATTATTATTATAACAATAAAGAAAAAGCATTAGAGCGAAACAAGGAATATTATCAAAATAATAAAGAATTAATTGCAAGTAAACATAAAGAATATCGAGAAAAAAACGCCGACCTAATTAAAGAAAGGAAACGGGCATATTATCAACGACCAGAAGTCCGCGCCTATCAATCTTTGAAATCGAAGGAATGGAAAAAAATAATCCAGAAAAACGTCGTGAAATGCAAAAGCGATACTTTAATAAAAATCCTATCAGAAAAATAATTAGAAACTTAAGGTGGCGTATTAGTGACACATTAAACGAATGTAACGGTGACAAGGCTGGACATACAATTGCATCACGATCATAATGTTAGATCTAAACTAGATTTAGAACTAAAACAATATCTAAATATAAATTAAAACTTATACCGTTACATGTGCCGTGATGCCCGACATCATAAAACCAATACCAGTTTGCCTAGCACTACCAATCTGTGCGGTCCACGATAAAGATACTCTCTGGTTACTTCCTATATCGCTACTATAATTCTGTCCGTTTAGTTTAGCATTTCTTAATATATATCGCGCTATTACTGGAGTTGGATCGCCAGGGCAAGCATTACGTTTGATATTAATAGAAACATCATAAGCCTTATCGCACGTTAATGTATCGGCAATACTTCCCGTTATAATTTGTGTTACAATTCCATCTACAGTCAAATTAACGTCAACTGGAAATGTAACTTCCCTACTAAATGCAAACTTGCTACCCAATCTTCGCATTTGTTCGCGACCAAGATTAAATGAAAGGTTATAACTTTGAAGGTGTGCGTCACTAACAGAAACACCCTGTGTATTATACGCATTACCAGCAGCATTTAGTTCTCCCTCATCTTCCGCGCTACGTTCACTAAAATTAAGAGTGATATCACCAGGGCGTAGAACCGATAAATCAAGATAGCCGGTTCCAGGACTTCCTGAAGCTGTTGGTAGTAAATATCTAAATCCCGTCATTTGAGCGCCATTAACTGGAATAATTGCAGGAATCCATCCAGAAATTCCAGTATGAAAAGTCATATTCATACATTCAACCCCCACATCCACAGTAGGAAAGCTCCCAACTGATCCTTGAGTAGAATACGATGTTACGAAACCGTTTCCAAAACCATAAGTAAAAGTATCAATATTAGAGGTTGTATCTCCGACCGCATCTAAACCTTCCGGAGCGATTCTTAACCAAAAGTTTCGGTCTTCTTGACTTTTATCTAAAAATCCTGAAATTGCACTTAAAGACCCTTGAGTATGAAATCCCAATCCTGATTCATTATACATGTTCGCAAGCAAGTAATTAAATGAAAGACTAACGGTAGGAGGATCAATAATTACTCTATCAATTGCCGCTAATTCACCAAATTGATTAACATTAACTCGATTTACTCCCCAATTAGAAGAAACGGATTGAATTCTGTAAAGTTGGCGAATTAAATTGCCAGAATTTTGGTCTTCTGCAACTTTGGTGCCCGCAGGATTGAGAAAGCACCCACCGGTTGCGGGCGACGGTCCGACGTATAACGTCTGATTTGAACTCATTATGCGGTTGTGAGAAATTGCCATAAATTAATTCTTTCTATTGATTGTTACATCTAAAAAATAATCATCAAAAATTGTTTTCTTAATTCTTATTACATCAAAAAAATCAAAAAGTGAAAATAAACTTGCGTGTTAAATAAATTTAAGTTCTGATTCGTCTATACGTTGAAACATCTAAATCAATCAATCCCGCGAATACCTTTGGATTAATTGTTTTAAGCACCTGCACACCTTGCCCCGCTAGCCTTGTAACCCTTACATCACTTAAATAAGCTGAATTAGAAGTACTAAACTTGCCAGTAAAAGTCGTGTTATAATTAAATGTTGGACCAGAAAACCCCCCAAAGGCATCAAAAGGCATTTCTGAAACCCCAGTTAAAAGTGGGATAATTGAACGTGCCTTCTCTCTTATTAAACAAGAAACCCCGTCTAACGCATATTGAGAATCTGCTAAAACTATTAAACGAAAAGAATTCATTACATCTTCCGTCCCTCCCAAAGCAAATTCTTTATTGCTACTATAATTAGGTTTTAAAAATATAACCGGAAAGGTTGTTTCGCTAGGTCCTAATCCGGTTACTGTTTGATTTGTTTTGGGTTTTATATCATACTTGGTTTCAAATAGTAGGTTTTCTTCCGGTTCGTTCGTGAGTTTATAAGAAAAATCAGAAACAGCAAAACTCCCGGATATTCTCGTATGGGCGGGATTACTAGCATAAGTTATACCAGAAATAAAATAAACTTCGCCCTTTTCATAATTAATACCTGTTAAACCCGAGACGCCTGTTGTTATAAATGTTTGGTCTAAGTAAACGCCGGTCATTAAAATTGCGTTATTAATACTAGAGTCTGCTACTAACGGTTGAAATGGTAAACTATATGAAAATCGCCCGCCGAAAACTTCTTGAGTATCATAAAACCAACCGGAAAAATTAGAAAATCCCTGCCCTTTTCCTTCTATTGAATTACGAATCCAAAGTAAAAGAGATGCGTTTAATAAATGATCGTATTGGATGTTCATTGAACTTTTAAATAAGCCCGAATTGTAGTATGATTAGTATCAAATAAATCTCCTAACTTTCTAGTAGAATAATTACCATTTGCATACATCTGTTGAATCTGACGAATTGTTTCAATGGGGAGTTTGGTCTTTTGTTTATTATTAAATTGATTTTGAAAAATTAACAATTTATCTTTAAAATTTGTTAATAAATCAAAATTAATTTCATTTTGAGATAAAATATTCCAAGTTCTATTCGCCAAAACATCATAAATAATAGCATCAGAAACATTAAGTTCATTACTGAAAAATATTGCTAAAATATTCTTTGGAAAATCTTGATATAATTTTCTTATTATTAATACTAATTGGTTGCTGAGTTTGGCGTTTGATCGTTGTTCACCCATTAAAGGAACGGTCAATCCTATTGAGTAAGCATGTTTCTTATTAAGACTATTCGTTGTCCATTCTAAATTAAGAATATTATTATTCTGTTTGTTGCCATCAAGATGATTAACTTGTGGTAAATTATTTGGATTGGGTATAAAAGTAATGGCAACTAATCTATGAATGCTTAATGTTTTCTCTTTTCTGTCACGACAAAGTTTGACTAGTTTATACCCACCTTTTGAAAAAAAGGGTTTTAATATTCGTTGCGATCTATAAAAACTGCGAATATTACCAAACGTTGATGCTTGATATACGCCTGTATATCCAGAAATATCGTTCCACTTCTCTTCTTTAATTGAATTAATTATTAATGACATATACTATATAATACTGCCCAACAAAATATTTTCCAAAACTATATTTCTAATTGTTTTCTAAAATTATCCAATAATTCTCTCATATAATCCCGCCGCCCCATACCGCCGGAATGAATTTTATGTCCATGAGTCTTCTCTCCACTAGTTTGTAATCCGGTTCCAGAACGACTCTTTGGACTAGTTTTTCCAGAAGCAAATAAATATAAATAATATTCAAAACCGCCCACACCACGAGTTTCTATATCGTCCATCCACGACCCACCTCGTTCAACATTCCCCGGAGGAGGGTTGGGGTAAGGGGTTAAAGCCCAAATATTCTTCAAAAACGGAACTTCTACTTCAAAATAAAAAATAACACCATTACGCTTAGGGGTTTTCTTTACAGCAAAGCGTCTCGCCCGGACCTCATTCTTTAATAAATCCTTTACGGCTGATACTTGTTCTTCCGCTTGACCTCCATGAAAACCAATAAAAGAATTCAGATTGCCTTCTGATAGAAAATTACTACCAGCCTCCGGACCAGCTAGGATTTCTTTGGTAATTTCATGGTCCTCAAATTCTTTAATTAAGTTCTTTTTATTGGATTCAACGCGCCGAACAACCTTATTATAAGCAAGAATTTCTAATCTACCATCATTCGTGGCAGCCTTAACTAACTTCTGCATTATAGATGTTAAATTAATTTGAGGCATTAGGCGGACCTCTCTAAAGTATAAGTGAAAAACTTAAGACCAAAAAAATTAGTTACGGCATCAAAACTTAAAATATTAAAAGTTTGGTTTTGATATTGAATGTTCTCGGTTTTGCGCCCGTCCTCAATAAAATCGCGCGCATCTTGTTGAATCTTTATACGAATCTTTCCTATGGCGACCATATTCTTAACTTCTTCTGGTAATAGTTCAGCCCTTTGATCTAAATTAGATGTCACCTGCGCATCAAATGCTCCCGTTACAGACGCATAAGTAAAGGTAACTGCCGGGCGCGATTCTTCACCATATCCAAAAACCGGGCTAGTTGTCGTGTTTGAACTAACAATAGTTTTGGTTGGTTCCTTTACAACAATTATTTGTCTTTTAAAAGTATCCCAGTGCTTTTTGTACGCGCCTGAAATTCTGAATATGTTGTCGTTTGTTAAAAATCCAGCCATAGTTTTTTAACTTGTTTTAGATCTAATACCATTAACTCCATCATACCAAACATCGTCAGTATCGTCACCATCTATAACTTGTGGGGTTGCATTATTGCTTCTATAAAAAGAAACTAAATTATCTAATTCTTCTTGCTCAAATCTTTTCATTTGAACATAAGTTAAACTGATAGCGTTGCGATTTGTTAATCTCACAATCGCGCCATTCTCAGAAACTTCTAAAACCGGATCAATGGCGGCGGCTCCTAAATTAGATCTAATCTGAGTCCCATAATAATAAACCATATACATTTTCTTTAAAATCGCGCTTTCCTGGTCACCTAAATCCGGACCGATACTTCCATCAGTTCCATCAATTGTATAGCCCGTATTAATTAGATTGTTTAATTCTGTCACATGATGTCTCAAAAAATATTGAATTACACCTACGGTTGGAGCGTCGGGCGAACCCAAGTCCTGATGCAACTGAATGGAAAGTTCTAATAGGCTTGGCATAATCTTATAATTAAAAATTTTATATTAGTCCTGACATTACTTCAAAATTTATGTATCCCCCTTCGCTTGGATACGGTCTTACCCCGCCATTTTGAAAATAAATTAAAAATCTACCCCAATATGGACCGATTGAATTCGTAACTGTGCTCCCGGTAAGATCGACATAAACAATGCCAGAACCCTTATTAGAAAATTGTCCAGAAAGTACGGATGCCGTTCCAGTGTACCGGCTTCGATAAATAAAAATATTTCCCGTTGCGCTTGTTAAATCAACTGCCGCCCCATCTCCGGAAACAGTGACTTCCAATCGCGGTAAATTAGTATTTTGAGTCCAAAAAAGTTCTTTCATCTAGTTGAAATTACACGTATAAAATCAATATATAAAAATAAAAAAAGCGGCTCATTTAAGAGCCGCACCCGTGAACTGATTCCCCACCCCTTGAAATTAATTAAATTAATGAATTAAAATTATCGTCCGCCCGCCAAAAAATTCACTAATTCTTTAGACATTGGTTTCTTGGGTTTAGAATTAACGATGGGTAATGGTTTATAAGAAGCAACAACTCTTTTAAATTCTTTGATTAGGGCGATTACTAGCCTGTTTCGATCATCCTTGGGTAATAAACCGCACTTAATTGCATGGCGTTGTAAATCTGTTTTATTTAAAGTTTTTAAAAAATTTTCATATTCATTTTCGTCGGTGGTGTGATATTTCCCTTGAATTGTTTCGCCAAAAAACTGGGATAATGTTTTGGGTTGAGTTTTAGTTTCGATTTGTCCGTCGGTTTGATTGAGAGATGCGAGCTTTTTTTTCATAAATTACCTTTGTTTTCTTCGCCTTTATTACTTTTACCTTATTATAAATTACAGTAAATAAAAGGAAAAGTGAAATTAAATGTTATTAACAATCCCCGTTTCAGGTGAGCGCGCCTGGGGAATTTGATCTTTTAAGTTTTGTAATTCGGGGGTGAGTTTGAAAAAATCTGGATATTGTTGTTTTTTGTGTTCTAGGAATTCTAAAACTTTGGGGTTGTTCCATTTCCTATCTAATTTAAATATTGGTAATTGGCAAACAAAATCTACTATCTTTTCTGCTCGGCTTCCAGAAAAAGTAAAATAAAAACAGTTTTTCTTTTCTCCATTCTTTGTCCCCTGATGTATTTGTGGTAATCTAGATTCCTTTCTTAAAGAAGTTAGAAAATACTTTAATAAAAAAGCCCGTAACCAATAAACAAGATCATAGCTTCCACTTACGCATCCAAGAGTCAGTCGGTTTCTCGAAAAAGAAATCCAACCGTCCCCATCTAGAAACCCAATAAGATATACAAATTTCAATAAATCGTTGTTTAAATTAGGTGGCTGAATTATAAGTGATTTTGCCGGGACTATATTAAAATGTTTTTTCAAATCTATTATCCATTTTCCAATAGTATTAAAGCATATTGTAGAAACCTGTTTATAAGTTTCTTTTTGATAATTCTTGCGCGAATAGCTACGTATTAAACCCGTAAATTCAGAAACTTTTTTAAGCCGTTCTAATATTAGAATATCTTTAGTAGATAAACTAATTATGACTGATTTGTCACTAATATTACCATCCGCCGCGATAAATCCTCCGAAGTAACTATTCGTTATGTTTGGAATATCCCAAAAATCATTATTAAAAAAGTGTTTCCTAAAATGAAAATTGTTACTTAATCCCAGTTTGTTCGTTTTATGAATTAAACTTGATCTTGTCCTGTCTGGGAACCGTTTGGTCATTTCGTAGAACGAAATCTTTCCTAATAAGTTTTTTAATTTATTAATTTCGCTATCAGTCCAATAATTCGTCATTATAATATATTATACTTTAATATAAGAGTTCGGAAAATAAAAAAAAAACTCCGAAAAAATTTCGGAGTTTGTGTTATAAACCAAATTAAATTTAATCAGATAATCACACCGCAAAGGCTCCTGGCGTCAACTATTACATTTCCTTGCTCGACAGATCCATAAAATCCGATCTTATCGCTCCGACTCAAAAACTGATCGTCTGGAACAGCAACAAATGTATCTCCACTATCAGCATTTTGTGCAACGAGTTTAAGACAAGCTTCACGACCCTTATCAACACCAAGGGCTAATGTGTCAGTAGCTCCAGCAAAAGTTGGAGTGCCACTATAGTGAGTATCAAAAAGATTATTATAGACACGGTTGTCACCAAATTCAAGAACTTCATGAATTACTACTCCATAAATTTCAGGAACATTAGGATTTTCAAAAATCTCTTGACGTACTGCGTCGGGTAGAGGAACCGCTGTCGATTCATCTGTATTGGGAAAGGCGCGAGTATTCATTGGTTGATAAGCAAACGCGCGAATGTCTTGTAGGGTTTCAGGGGCAACGAATAGATCGGTTAGTCCCTTCGAATCGGAAGCGGCAGGTGTACCAGCATTAAAAGCCGCATTTATTCGACGAACTTTCGTGAATAAACGATTTAAATCATCAATTTGGAATATGTTTGCTGTGGTTGCTGCGAGAAGATGAGTATTTCCATCAACATCAAGAGCTTCTGCGAGCGCTTTTAAAAGTATTGACCATTGATTACGTTCCTGTTTAACAAGAATCTCGTTAAGCATCTTACTAATTGTTTTAGAAACTACATCTAAACGAGCTTTACGCGCATACTTCTTTAACATTGATACAGCGCTATCTAATCGATATGTTGACACGAGCAGTTCATCAACACCATAGGTTTGACTGGTAGGAAGTCCACCAGCAATATTCTGTTGCCAAACCTGAACGAAATCCACTCCTTCATTGTAATATAAATCAAGTGGAACGGACGGCTGATCATCTTCATTATACGTACTTTGTGTATAAATAAGATTCGCTGTGCCCGCCTTTTCAATAACTTCGCGAGCAACTGGGGCAATAAAAGCAGCGAGAGCTTCTTGCGCCTCCAAAGAAACAAGTTTATTCTTACTGCCTAATGCCTTAATTAATTCAACTTGTTCTGGTGTGTTTTTAAGTTTAATTCTCATATTATAGTTGATTCTTTCTCTAAATTGTTTAAGCGATGTTTAGATAAACCAAAGCATGTCCTTTACTATTGGGCGCACCAAGAAGCTTTCCTACTTTACTATTACAATGTTCATTACCTCCATTGTTTTGACCCGTTGTGCTAGTTGTCCAAAGACCAGCTCCTGATGGAAACAAAGCATCACCTGCTTGAGCGCCACCATTGAATTCTCCTGATACTAGGAAAATACCTCTTGTTGCAATAGGAACTGTTTGACCTGAAAGAGCACATTGCATTTCGGCGGCTTTGCGAGGACTAAATTTCAATAGTAGCCCGTTTTCATCCTGCTCTCTCACATCGTAAAGCAACATTCCGATTGGATTACTGCCAGTTCCAGCGTTTTGTACTCGGGGAATGGTTCCGAATCGTTCCGAAACAACATTAGCAAAAGCGGCTCCGACACGACCGAGCAGTTGCGTATTGGCTTCATCAGTTCGCCATCCGGAAGCAACTGGCGTAACCAATGTTCCTTTAGTGGCGGGAAGGGTTCCCGAAAATGCGAAAACATTGATTACATCATGTTCGTCATATTGTCTGAATGGTAATAGTGTTGGCATATCTTATTTTTCTTTCTGTTTTATAAATCTCTGTTTGTTATTACAACCACGTTTTTAAAATGTGAAATTATTTTTTAAACTTTTTTACTTAACTAAAATAAATTGATCTTTAGCAAAGGCTTTAGCAAACTTCTCTTTCAGAGTTGGGCTTACAACGGTAGTTGTTGCGGCGACTTCTTTACTTGTTTGTTGCGCCTTATCAATTGCTTGCTCTATTGTTTGAGAAACTTTATCGTCCTTGGTTTCTGACGCTTTTGTTTCTTTAATTTTCTTTTGTTCGGCAATGACAGTCCTGTCTTTTGCTTTGAGTAAAATGTGTAGATTTGTTTCTACCGTTTTATATTGTTCTTCGTCTAAATCTTTGATTTGGGTTGCAACTACAGAAACCTCTTCGGGTGATAATTCAAACTTATCTTCAAAAGACGCCATACGAACATTGAATCGTTCCTGTTTTTCGCGCGCAATTTTCTCGTTTTCTAGCCTTTGTAAATTCGCTTTTAGTTCTTCTAGCTGTTTGTTAAGGTCGTTATAAGTTTTTAAAAGTTCGTCGTGTTTCTTCTGGGTTTCTTGCGCTAAAGTTTCTTTCTCTTGCTTTTCCTTAGCATACTTTTCTGACGCAACCTTTAATTCTGTCTCAATGAAATCAACAAGTGAAGAGGCGGTGACTTCTTTAAGCGTTTCGTCATTGATATCTTTAATACTTTTAATCTTCATAGGTTTTCTTAAAATCTTGTTATCTTTTATTACATCGGGGTTTTCGAATTGTGAAATTTTATTTTCTTCTTTTCCCATGTTAATTAAATTATTTGTGAAATTAGTTAAATTAATAGCTGATTGTTTAAATTCGTTATCTACCCTTAATAAAGCATCAAAAACCTCGTTTGAACTAACCATGATTGTTGTGTTTGGGGTAGCTATTGCGTTTAATTCTGCCGCTGGAGATTCCGTAATTCCGCAACCAAGACCAATTCCTTCTCCCGCTAAAAGTCTGTAAACACGCGAACCATCTGATAATGAACCACTTCCTCCAAATGCTTTTAAACTCTTGGATAGTTTTTCCTTTTCTTGTGCGTCCGTAACAACTCTACCTTCAGATAAAAGTCTTGATCCTTTAGGGCAAACAACTACATTAAAATTTGTAAATCCAACCTCTAAAGAAGCCTTAATCTTATCGTAGTTTTCATCAAGTGGGGAATTACTCTCCTCTATTAGTTCTGCTAATCCTTCATTAATTATCCTCCATAAAACACCACCAACAGAAATATTAAATACATCAGTTTTGTTTTTAACTTGATCTTCAGTTAATGGCTTATCTGTTCCGAATTCAGTAATGTGTGCGGAAAGAATAGCTCCAATTATATTATTCCTTTTATGAGAAATATTTATGAATTTATTAATAAAAGTTTTATAAACTTGTAAAGCGAAAGTTGTATCTACACCATCATCGTTTTTATTAAAAAAATTTACATTAAAAAGGGGCATTGATACCCCAAGCAAATCATAGTTTTTTTCATAATCAACGTTTGGAATAAACGATCTAAGCTGCTCTAAGGAAGCTTGTGCTAACCATAACCCCCTCTCTTTACCAATTAATGGTTTTGGTATTGAAGCGAAAAGAGCTTTATATTTAAAACTTTTCATTGGTTAAAAACAATAAACATCATTTATGATCAAATCATTATAATAATTATCTACGTCATCATATCTTACACGATAATAATCTTGATATGTTTTAATTTTATTATCATTGTTTAAATGACTCGCTTTTATTCCGTTAGGAAGCTTATCACTTTTACGTCGATTATCATTTCTCCATTCAGGTCTAAGATTATGAAGTCCCCAACATAAGTAAAATCCTTCGTCTTTCGAAGGCGTATAAGAAAAAGCAGCGCGAGGGATAATATGATCAACTTCAATGTCTCCATTTAAATAAGCTCCCCAACTCATTCCGTCTTTAAATTGAGTTTCAATATGTTTAATTAATGTTTCTAAAGTAAAACCAACATGAATTGTCCACGAAATACAATTCTTTTTACCGTTTAAACTTAAATAAATTTGAGTTGCCATTAAACCATCTAATTTACCCTGGTAAGTTTGACGCTTAGCCTTCTGATATCGTTTAGCATTTAATAAAATTTGTGTTTTATGAGTTTTACTCCATTCTTTTATTCGTTTGTCATAATCTTCTTTATTATCTTTATATAATTGTTTGTGATGCAAAGAGATTTTATCTTTGTTAATTCTACGATATTCTTTAGAATAAATACTAGCACAGATTCGACACATTTCATGATTTAATGTAGCAAAACAATCTTGCGGTTGAATTAATTTACATTTAATGCAAAACCTAAAACCGGGAAGCAAACAAAATTTCCGACGAGTTAATTTGAGAGAATTTTCTAGAATTCTTTTGGAAACACTTAGATTGTAACAAGATTTACATATATGATAAATATCCCAACAATTTCTTCTATAAGTGCTACTAAAGTATGAAATTGGCAAATCTTTTTTACAAACCTTACAAACTTTAAATAATGGTTTAATCTTGGGCATTATTTAATTTCGAATCCATAAACTTTATTTGCGACAGAAATTGTTGGTTTCGCAACGATATAATCCTTATCTAATCCCAAGGTCTTCAAAGCAGCTTCCATTTGACTTGGAGATTTAACCGCCGGAAAATGTCCTTGTTGATGGGTATAACCATAATCATAAAAGGCGTTCTCAAGATTAGTAACTCTTTGATGAACATATCCGACTAAATTGAAAATTAAATCTTCTAATTGTGCTAGTCTTGGATCCTCGGTTGTATCATCAGGCTCAGCATTAGGATCGATTGACGAAATTGGTTGTGCTTTAATTTCTTTATATTGTTTTAAAAGACTATCTACATTAGCGCGTAATTCTTGAAGTTCTTTTGGTATATTCATACAATTAATGATTCTTTCCACCCTTATGTTTCTTTGTCGATCCGGGTTTATTAATTACGTTCTGTTTTTTATTCTTTTTAATTTTGTTGGGTTTTCCCATATTGTTTATTACACTTAAATTATTCTAATTTGATTGTTGTTAATGAACCGCCGGTTGATAAAACAAAAGTTTCATTACCCGCTGTTTCGCTACCAGCGACACGGACTTGTAATCTTACGTTGGTAACCCCCCCATAATTGACTCCAGTTACTGTTCTAATATGAATTTGAGTTTCGCTTTCATTAACTACTCCCGGTAATACTAAAAATCCAGAAGTATTAGGTATAGTAATATCATCAGTTGCATTCTGTAATCTATAGTGAAGAACGCCATTCGTTCCTCTTCTAGCCCCAAAAATACAATCCATTACGTAAGTGGCTTGACCAGCGACAATACTTATACTTGGATTAACTAAGTTGGGTCCAGTATGAGCCACGTTTGCAAAAGTTGTAGTACATTGATATATATCACCCTGTGTCCAAATCCCCCTATATGAATTAGAAACAACGCTAGGAGGAGTATTGTTTAGTGTACTTAATTGTATCCTCCCCCAATTTCTATTACTTAAATCAGCATTATCCCCCGTAAAAACATATAAAAAATCGTCTTTATACGCAAAATCTCCCGATCTGCCTCCTATAGAAGACGAGGGGGTGGTTCCTGTTGGAAATAAATTAAATCCCATTCTAGCATTTAAGCCGCCACCGGTAATCCAACATCCACCAGAAAAATCGGCAGTGAAAGTATTCTGACCCACACTGACTTTATCAATCCCTCTAGCATCTGAAAAAACATGTGATCCATCATGGTCGGCTACAGAATTCCTACCCGCCGCAAATGAAAAGTCTCGTCTAGCGCTATTCTTAGTCCCTCCAGGAATAACGGAATAATGTCCCGACGCATTATTGTTAAGACCCCCACCTATAAAAGTATAATCTCCCGTTGCCCTATTCGTATCACCACCTACTATCGTAGCAGTATTTCCAATAATAGAATTACTTAAACCCCCACCAATAACACTATAGTTTGCGCTATTTAAAATTTGATTCGTATCTCCACCACCTATAAAAGCATTACCCACTACAATATAATTTGATTGCCCTCCAGCAATTACAGATGAAGCCCCAGATGCGGTATTCGTCGTTCCTCCCAGAATTCCAGCCCAATTACCAGAAATTAAATTGGTTCCAGTATTTCCACCAATAATTCCACTAATACGAGCGCGGTTTCGAACATAAATATTTTCAAACCACGCTGGATTTGGATTTGTTGTGGATAAAAGATTAGCTATGTCGTTAGCATAAACTTTATAGGTTAACCCTGCCGATGTATCCCATAAAAGAAGAAAATCGCCACTATCTACAGCGGTCAATAACGAAAATTGGTTTAAATTTTTATTAGGCAAAAACTATCCTTTCATTAAATTCCTAAAAATCATTACACTTAATATAAAGGAATATAATTCCCAACAATCGGACTATTATCTTCATCAAAAACTGGATATCCATCATCATCAAGAATAAAATCTTCGAGTTTTTCTAAATTCAATAATCCACTTATATAAAATCCTTTTCCCGTAACATCTGGATCAATTTCCCCCCTGAAACTTAGTGTTGCGGTTTTGTTACTTCCTATCACTGTATTATAATTAATCCCCATAAACTTAGCATCTTTAAAATCGTATCTTATAGCTGTATGTCCCAGACCACTAAAAGTTGGTCCACTTTGGCGAGGTCCACCCGTAGTTGTATGATAAGGGGGATCACAAAGCGGGTTTCTTAGTTCAAGAGTAACATTATACCCACTATCAATATTCAATAAATCTATAAAAGTTCCAGAAGTGGTATCGCCAACGGTCATACCAAAACTTAAATCAACAAATACTGGAAACGTAATCTGTCTATCAACAGGACACTTATATCCAAGGTTGGGTAAGGGTTCCCTATTAAAATTCATTCCGATTTGATAATTGGTTATATTGATATTATTAAAATCTATACCTAAACCAGACAAACTATCTCCAGAAGAAATTATGCTTAAAACAATATGCCCTGGATTTAAAATATATGGTCCGCCCTCATTCTTAGTAATTGGGATAACAACCTTATTACTATTAACTATCTGTCTTGTCTGCAAATTAATGGCTGGAATATTAAAACCACTACCACTTAAATAGAAAGCTGCGTTTTCACACAACCATGAAACCATTGACGTAGGAATAGAATTAACTGCTCCCTGCGTTTTGTAACTTTCTAAATAACAATTACCGAAAGCAAAAACCTGATATCCAGTAGATTGTGAATCTGCCCCGTCCCTGGTAAAATCAGGTTCAGTTAACTTTTCTTTCCCCCGTTTAATTAATTGGTCGGTTTCATTACATCTTACTAAAAAAATGTTTCTATTATCTCTTATTACTGCGGGGAAATATGGGTCGCCGGTAGGTTGATTTAATTGACGCGCCATTAATCCAGATAATAAATTAACAGCAAAATTATTAGCATAATAAGGGGTTCCCCCGGAATGGGGTTGTTGATATTGAGCGTAATTAATATTAAGACCAATACGCGCATCGTTTGCTAATCCATTCAATAAATATTCAAAATCTAATCTTATATTGGGTGGATTAATGTTGGGATAAGAAACTAAACTTCTTTTTCCAATTTGTTTAACTTCTGGGCGGTCTGTTCCGATTGAAAAACTAACGTTTTGGACCCGGTTAATGTTTTGGAGGAGATTATGTGATTGAACTAAATTGGTATCATAATTGCCTAATAATCCCGTATAATGGATAAAACAAAATCCGGTGGCGGGTGACGGTCCGACATATAACAACTCACATGGATAAATTATTCTATTCTGAGGCATGGATATAATAATCCTTACCGAAACAAATACCACCATTTAAAATAGATCTAACCAATTTCGTATTAATATTAAACATTTGCGAAAGCGATTCCTTTGAAAAAAGATTGGTAGAATATAGCCTTTTAATTTCTTTAATTTCACAAATATATAACTTATGCGTCCGTTTAGACACGGACAGAGGCGAAACATATGTATTATCAATCCAACAAATATTCTTTACAACCCTACTAACTGTAGAAATCCCTATCCCAAAACGCTTTGCTAAATCAGATAAAGTAATTTCCCCTTTTATATATGTATCTCTAATGTGTTTCACTTTTCTCCAGTCTAAAGACACGCTTCTGTTCTTTTCAGCTTTAAGTCCACGATTAAACAGTTTTAAAACCCTAGTATGAACCAAATGATCCTTTGTAGAAATCCATTCCAAATTAAAATAATGATTATTAAGCTTATTTCCATCCTTGTGATTAACTTCGGGTAAGCCGTTGTTATTTTCTAAAAACGCCTGGGCTACTAAACGATGAATAGATTCCCAACGGGCTCGCCCATTGAGCGACAGATGTACAGATAAGTAACCCTTATGACTAAGAAAAGGTTTTAATAGTTTGGATATATATCTAAATATACTTAATACGCCACCATTTTCAGAAACCCTATATCTTCCCACAAAACCAGGCAAATCTTTCCAAATGAGATTATTCATAAGTGCTATTAAGTAAAAATAGTGCTGTTAATCTGTCGGTCCTATGTTCATCTTGAATTGAATATAATTCTTCCATTCTTTCTGCTTTAGCCTCCTTTGGGCTGATTATATATGCATCTATCTCATATTCCCACCTATCGATGGGTTCGTTCAACATTAAATTAAAAATCGTTTCATTTAAAACATCTTTTTGAGAATCGTTTAATAAATCTAAATGAAAACGTTGTTTAGCTAGTAAGATCGCCTTCTCTTCTAGTTTTCCGTAAATTGTTACCATATTCATCAATCTTTTAATTGAAAACGTAATTGCCCCCGTTCCAATAGGTCCGACCGTTTTCTTTTGGTTGGGAACTTTTGATCCTGCTGGTCGTCCTTCTGCGGCGACCGGTTCTTTTGCCATTAATGGTTTATATAATTCTTGATCTCGCGCCTGCTTATAAGCCCTTTGAGATTCTAAAGAATCTTCGTTCGTTGGTAATCTTCCACTTTCAATAGCAGTTAAACCTTCTTCAACAGTTAATAATCCTAACTCCATTAATCGAACATAAATCTTACTATATTCAACCTCGTTCTTTAAATCTAATTCTTCATAATAGGGTTGTGGGGGTTCTCCTTTAAAACCCAACGCGTTAGAAATAAATTTCATTTCGGGGATTAAAAATTCATCTATAAATATTCGGCGCGCTCCCTGCAATCTTTGTAAAAAGATGTCAATCTTGGCGTTTTGATTAGCAAACTTTTCTCCTTGTATTAAAAATATATTACCCAAACCGATAGCAATTGTTTGATTTAGTTCTTCGTACTTCTTGGGATCTAATAAATCCCCAATCTGAGGAATCTTAAATTCGACTTTAGTTGTATAATCGGCGATAATTGTTCTACTAATAGTTTCGCTTTCGAAAAGTTTTTTCAAATTAGTTATGTTTTGGTAATTAATACCGCCCTCATCTTTGGGCGCGCCCGTTGTAACAAGTAAAACGGCTTGTTGAACGGTTCTAGCAATCGCCTGATCCATCAACTCCAACTCTTTCTTACTGCTTAAATGTTCTAAAACTCCAAAGCCTAATGGGACACTTAATGCTTCATATGATTGTTTTGAAAGAAAAATAGCAACAATATCTTTTGTACTTAAGTCTCTATATATAGTTCCTTGATTTGATTTAATCTTTTTCTTGTCTTCTTCTGATAACGAATCGAATACAGCTTGATCTTGTGGGGTTCTAGGGTTCTTTAATCTTTCCCTTTCGTAATCCGATAAAACCTGAACATAAGTGGGACGATCAAATGTAATACTTCCTTGGGCTTGTACGTCGGCGGGATTTAATAAAATATATTTAATTGGAATTTCAACAGAGGATTTGGTTAAGTCTCCACCAAACAATTTTACCATCGCTTTGAATTCGTCGCCTTCTAACTTTCCATAATATCTATAAATAAAACAATTTCCCGATCTCCAAAACTCTCTAAAAAAAATGTCTTGCAACTTATTCAACCCAATCTTCTTAAAAAATAACTCAAAAAATTGTCTAGACCGTTTACTCCCACCCTTAAAATAAATATTGTTAACACAAAATTCAGTAAATAATTCAATTGTTGCGCGAAAAATTGAAAAACCCCAATAAGCCCGTTGACATAAAATAATAGCATCCCTAACAGTTATGTCGCTTTGTTTATATCCACCAAAAGAAGAATACGTAAATGGAACGGGCGAATTCTCTAAATGCTTAAAACGTTGATCTGGATGAACTAAGGCTGATTTGTTTAATCTAACAGAAGTTCCATATGATTCCTCAAAATCAACAGATGCAACAGTGGCTGGTAAATTATCAAAAATTATTGGCGCGGTTTGTTTTTCTTTAATTTCTTCCTGTTTTCCTACAAAAATTTGGCGGTCCGCCCCCTGAAACGCGTCAATGATTCTTCCGTCTTTCCACCTCTTATATGCGCCCGCGTACGAAATTCCTTCCGAATCGGCATATTCTCTTAAAGTTTTCATTAAAAATAATTACACAAAAAAGTAAAGGGTGGTAAAGATATAGTTTGTTTTAAATTAGATTTAATTGATAAAGTAATTGGAGATCAAATTCGCAGAAAGTTTCTCCAGATAAAGATCCTTTCATTATATATTCAACAACAAGCTTTCTTCCATCTACAAAAAGCGGTTGAAACCTTGGGAATCTCTGGATTAACCCTCTTAAATTATGAAAAATATATTCGGGCGTAGCTTTTGTTTTAATTCGCTTCATCCAAGGTAAATGGTTGAAAGATAAACAGTCTGAAAGCTTGTTCTCTACTATCATTATTAAATATGCCCCCGCTTTGTTTGCTCGTTCTAATTCTTTTGTAAATCTTTCTAGACCAGACGTTAACGTACCAATAAAATCGGGTAAACTTTTTCTCTCAAAATATAAATTATTACCAGTAAAAAAGTAATCACCGAAATCTAATTTAGAAATTCTAGAACTAAAATCGAATTTTAAAGGATTGTTTTCGCGAGAATCAATAATAATTTCATTATTGCCGAAATCATTTAATTTTAAATCAAAATTATTAATATTACTAACTTTGTTAATTAAACCAATACTATTACAAAATTCATAATAATCAAAAAGAGAAAGTAAATAATGAACCGGTGGAAAACAGGAAAGACTTGCTAATTCTATTTGACATGGGGTATAAACTAATTGTTTATATTCTTTTCTTCTTATTAAAAGCGTCTTACAATAATCTATTGCATTTTCTTTAGACACTTGTTTTAAATACGTCTTTAAATTGTTCTTGTTATTAAAATCACAACCAAAATATTGCTTTGACGTTTTAAATAAAAGCGCGGACCGATCAAACAAATCGTACTTGGGAAAATATTGTAAAATATATGATTCTAATTTGATTTTATGTTTCTTCCAAAAGTGCGCTAAGGTTAAAACTGGTTCATTACAAATCTTACAAATTTCTAATCCGTTCATTATTACAATTCTAAGTGTAAATAAAATAAAGGAAAAATATAAAATTATGTTTATGCTATTTACGGTCTTAATAATTATTGGAGTGGG
>ERZ1292623.1449-Hain-H51-01um-R1-1449-length-22798-cov-7_pt1 | contig 22798 bp, 21 predicted proteins | sample MGYA00564398_ERZ1292623 | MGnify/ENA primary metagenome ERZ1292623 (study PRJEB36523, sample SAMEA6512633) | groundwater metagenome | collected 2019-01-07 | study: AquaDiva: Metagenomics assemblies of 32 groundwater samples | reverse complement strand
AATCAAGTTTGCTTCGGGGGGTGAAGCAGGATCTACGGGGTAAACAATTCGGACTCTGATTTTGCTGGTTCCAAGAATTTCACGGTAGTAGAAGAAGGCTTTATTCCCAGGTGTTGCAAGGTAGTTGGCAAATTGCTTGGCTTTTACTTCATCGATGCAGCTCACTTCAGCCACTTTAAGATTGGAACATTGAAGTTCAGGCATATTGCTAACCACTTGGGCAAGTTCAACAGTCTTTAATCCTCCAAATCGTTGTTTGGTTTGTTGAAAGCTGGTGGATTGAAATTGGTAATAAAACACAAGTCCGAATACGATGAGGATCATGAGTATGAAGATGACAACGATGGTTTCTCCAATTTCGATTTGGCCTTTGCGGGTGGGTTTCATTTTGGTGTGGGTTCAGTATAATTGTGGGCAGCTCGCGCGTGCAAGGTCATCGTTTAAGAGTTCAATCCCTTGGGCTTCGGTAAGGATGGTTTGGGCGTGGGGAGTGTCGCTACTTCCTATGGTGAATTGAATGGCTTGAAGTTCTTTTTTTATGGTGGTGAGATGCTGGAGAATGCCCGGTGTCCCACTAGGGTTGTCAAGGAGGTCATGGCAGGTTCCACTTCCAATTTCAGTGCTTACATCTCCTACCCAGAGGAGGGCAAGGTCAATGAGGATGTTGAAGCGTTCTTTGGCTTTTTTCATATTACAAAGGTAGGTGTTGATGTCTTGAGAAAATAAAGCGGCATACAACGTTTCTCGTCGGAGATAAAAGCTTTCTTTTTCAGGGCTAAGGCCGCTGGGAGTGTACGTGTAAAAGTAGAGGCTTTCGCTCTGGTCAGGTGTGGTGGGAGGCGCAGGGGGTGGTGGCGGTTGAATGCTGATGATGCTGACATTATCTTTAAGGGTAGGTAGAGGGGGGAGGTTGGCACTAGGGTCTTGGTTGATGTAGATGAATTGGTACTGGGCATAGTTGTTGTACTTGAATTCAGAAAGTTTAAGAGATCCAGGGTTGCTAGGGTCAATTACAGTGTAAGTAAAGTTTTTTGGAAAGTCATTGAGTAAAAAGCTGGTTTGGTTGGCAGCATCCATGATAAAGACGTACTGAGTTCGTTTATTGGTAAGATAGAGGAAGCTGGCAATTTTAAAGGGCACATTCCAGTCGCGTGTCCAGGTAAGGATCTCGTTTCCGCTAAGAAAAGTGGGGGAAAAGACAAGGTTGTATTGAAGGCTTGATGTAACGGAGCTTCCTTGCACGCGGTAATTACTTCCAGTATCATCGCAGCTAAATCGAAGAGCAGTAGGAGGAATGGTAATGCGTTTGAAGGTGTCAGAACTGCGCTCAACACTACGCAGGATGGTTTCAAGGGCTTTACTCACTTCCGTGCTCGAGCCGCTTTCAGCTTGCTTGCTTTGTTTCAAGCCAAAGTTGATGAGAAACCCAAGGAGAATCGCTCCAGCCACAAGGACAAAGATCCACTGGAACATGTGGCTTTCTTGTCCCTTCTTGGCTAGCTTCATGTTGTCTTTCCGCGCTTCTGGGTTATTTAAATATTGCTTAAGTGAAAGATAGAAGAGTTAAGGGGTAGGAAGGCCAACGCGGGTTCTTCTTCCCAAGCCATTGAATTGCACATTGAATGTACTTCCACGCGAGGTTATGCAGATCCAATTGGGATCAATACTTGTTGAAGGATCTACTCCAATCTCAACTTTTTCAGACCATCCGATAGCTTCCCAGCTGGTTCCATGGTTGATCCACATATTAGTATGCGTTTGACTTGCTTGAGCGTCTTCGATAATTTTAGGGAGTTGAGTCGTAGAAGTCGGTGCCGAATTAAGAATGGCGTCACTGTCTAAGAAACAGAGTTTGTTAAAGCTGCAGGGTGCCGATAACTTTTCGATGTGTTGACTACCCCTTGCATCATACTGTTCAACCAGGCTTAGGAGCCCGCTTTTGAAGGTTTCTTTCCCCGCTTCACACCCTGCTACAGTAATTTTAGTAATGGCTTTGTAGCCGATGAGAACAAGAGCGCCAATGATGACAATGGCAAAGATGTAGAAGAAGGCTTGTTGGAGCTGGGCTTTTTTCATGTAGTCTTCACCCATTTTCCAGTTTCGTAGTGGGTGAGCATAATGGGTGTATTGATGATCTGGCCTTTATGTTGTAAAGAACTGGTGAGTCCTGTGTAAGCGAGTGTTTGAAGCTGCTTGGCAGCGCATAAGGAATCTGAGCAGTTATGATAGGCTTGTGCCATTTTCATCACACTATCATAGGCCATAGCACTGCCTAGGATTTGTGTGGTCCAGCCTCGTTCTTCGAGTCTTTTTTGGAATTGGCCGAATTGATCAGTTGGTTCGAGGGATATATCCGTTCCGTAAGCATTTTTGAGTGCAGTAAGGTAATTTTTAGTATTTTCTTGACTGCCACAGGAGAAAGATTGAAAGAAAATGTAAAGTTGAGGTTCGTAACCTAGTTCAGTCATTTGGCGGTAGATATTGGAGCAGTCTTCAGCGTGAGTTGCTAAGATGAGTCCAGTAGCTTTCATACTGATAAATTTCAAGAGAGTGGTGCGATAATCTGTATCTCCAGGGTTATAAAATTCATAGTGGATGGGGTGGATAGACTCTGCTGTTTCCTTACACAGTTGAAGGGTATCTGATTGTTTTCCAAATAGAGCAATATGGGTATGTCCATCTTTTAGAGCTTGTTGAGTAAGAAGCTCGCATTGTTCTTGAGCAGAGGGATATTCTTTGAAAACAAAAGTTTTATTTTGTGCAAGAGTGTCTGTTGCACTATGATAAATCAAGGGGATATGGTTTTCTTCGGCAAGAGGTGCCATAACCCCTGCAGCAGCACTTAGAACTGTGAAGAGAGCATCTACTTTATCCGTATGGGTTAGTTTTTGAACGGCACTGTTAGCTTGTACTTTGTTACTGCCCGTATCTTCAATAAGAGAAAGTACTTTTTTTCCGTTGATGCCTCCTTTATGATTAATATCTTCAATAGCAAGTTGCATGCCATATTTGAAGTATTCTCCGTAGAAAGCTTGATCGCCTGTTAAAGGCAAGGCGGCTCCGAATTTATAGGTTCCAGAGTGGTTATTTTGAATACATGCAGTTATCAATAACAGGGTCAGAAGAAGGAGGGTTTTCATTTTTTCTTCTTCAGTTCCGCTTTCTTATTTTCTTCATCAAGCTTGTCAATTTTGCGGAAGATGTCATCGTCTGTTTTCTTGAGGTCTTTGTTGATTTTTTCCAAGTTGTTGAGTTGTTTATCGTACCTCTTGGTAAGGTCTAAGTACTTCCCAGAAGGTTTAGTTGACCGGTGAGTCACTTTTCCTTTCTTAGCCTTTTTGACGGTAGGTTTAGTAGCAGGTTTAGCTTTGAAGGGAGTAGCAGCTCTTGCGAGTGGCCGGGGAGGTGTAGGAGGAGCTCTAGCCACTGCTTTCGAAGGAGGACTATTAGGCCCTCCGAATTGTTGGAAGAGGTTTTCAAGTTTATTCTTGAGTTGGGTAGTTGCAGGAGTGGGTGCTTTTCGAAGTGGAGGTGCTTGAGGGGTTACAACCACGGTTCTTCGGAAAAGATTTACAGGGGGGCTGAAGGGGGTCGGGCTGCTGCTAATGCTAATTCGCCGAGGGTTGTTGTAGTTCGAATTATAGATGAGGTAGCCGATTCCTCCTAATAAAAGAAGAATGCCAAGGATAAGTAAGAGGATAGGTAAGAGTCCAGGTCCAGTGCCTCCGCCAGATGGTTTGCTTTGGGGGTCAGTAGGGTCTGTGCCTGCTTTGTATTCTTGCAGGTTGGTATATCCATCTTGATCAAAGTCTTGAGCAGCATCACTAGGGTCATTGATGTTGAAGTTGTATTGTTTTTCCCACCAGTCGGGCATGCCATCTCCATCAGTGTCTTTAGTTTTGTCTACGGCGCAGAAGCCATTCTCACAGTTTTTGGTTTCACAATCGCCATTGCTGAGGCATTTCTGGTCTTCTTTGCAGCTGGGGCAGTTTCCGCCACAGTCCGTGTCGGATTCCAATCCATTTCTCGTGTAATCGGTGCAGCTAGGCTCGTTGCATACTCCATTATTACAGTAGTTGCTTGTACAATCGCTGCTCGTTTGACATTTCTTGCCATGGAGGCATTTAGTGCAGTCTCCTGCGCAATCCACATCAACTTCATTTCCATTTTTGCGGTTATCATCACAGGAGGGGGTTTTGCAGATGCGGTTGTCACAGTATTTACTCGTGCAATCGCTGCTAATTTCACAAGGTCCCCCCTCGGAGCAGCCTTGAGGGCATACACCGCCGCAGTCAATGCCTCGCTCACCCGAGTCGAGGAGTTTGTTGTCACAACTTGGGGGGATGGGTACATTGATGGTTCTTGTTTCGCTGTACGTGTTGTTGTTCTTGTCAAAGACCCTATAGCATAGTTTGCTTGTGCTGGAAAGGGGTATATTTTTGCCGTAGAATTCAAGTTGGGTGGGGATGCAAGAGTCTTTTCCGTTTACAATGGCGTAGAGGAATTGAGTATCACAGCCACTGCCCGTATCTTGACAGGTAATCTCAATGTCTTTTGCATTGGCGCCGGGATGGATCGTAACCACACCTGTGGGGCTAACAAAGTCGCATTCAGGGTTGGTATTTCCTTTTACTTCTGTTCGTAGCACTTGTTCATTACTAGGGTTTCCTACTTGGTCTAAGGCAATGATGTGCCAGGTGTAGATGTTGCCCGCAGAAAGCGACAGTCCAGTCTCAGTGACATTGGGGGCAGTGCTGGTATCAGTTCGGATGGTACTTCCATTCCCATTTTGGATGTTAAACTGGAATTTAGCAACTTTTATGTTGTCGTGGGCGTTGAAGTTGGCATTGAGTTGGTTTTGTTGGCAGGTGCTAGCAGGGCCGCCGACACTTTCAAGGGTGGGGGGGGTTGGGTCAACAAGGGTGTTAATCGTGATGGTTTTTTGAGGTATATTGGGATCAGGAGAAGTGCATTGAACTTCAAAGTTTTGGCTGCCTTCAGCTACGCCCGTAAAGCTGGTTTGGTGATTGAGGTTGTCACTCGTGCTAAGAGCTAAGAAGGTAGCATTGCTTCCATTCACACCAATGGGGCCTCGGAATTGGCATTGGGTGACCTTGGTGGTTTGTATTTTGAGGGGGAAGCTGGTGGTGTTGCTAAAGCTTCCTGGGCTAATGGGGATGATGTCGAGGCTGTCATCTAGTTGAACAGTTACCGTCGCAGTTTGGATGGTGCTAGCCCCTGCAAGGTTGGTGCATTTAACATCATAGTTGAAAACATGGGGAAGTTGATCGAAGATATTAGCGTAGCTATCATTAAACTTGTGCGTGGTTGTGTAAATGGCGGGATTGCTTTCATTGAAGGGTTCAATGCCAATTTCGCCTTGTTTGCAGACGGTTTTGTCATCCGTAGTTACTGTGATGCGGCTGAATTTTCTGGCGCGGTCTTGTATCAAGCTGGGTTGAACATTAAACGTAATGGTGGGGGGGCTTAAGTCAAACCCAAGGAACACAGGGATGCTATTGGTTTCGCCATTTTGTGCTTTACAATTAATGAAGGTGTTGGCATTTCGGTTGATTTGATTGAGTTTGTGTTCAAATTTAAAGTTTCCAGGTAGTTCGCCTTCAAAGGCTTGTCCGTTTTCAACTTGCGTAACCGCAAAATTGCTAAAGGTGCAGAAAGTAGGTAGTGTGGTTTTAACCAGAACGTCATAGGGTGTTTGACTGGCAAGTCCGAATTTAGGAGTCACCAGTTGAATGTTAAAAGGGACGTTTACATTGAGGGTGAGGAATTGAGTCAAGGTGCGGTTGATGTCATCTTGGCACGTGGCAAATCCGCCTGCGCTTCGGATGAGATTGGTGAGGCTGTGGATGCTGGTAAGGACGAAGGGATTGTCATTGAAGAATAAGGAGGTAAGGTTGGGTTTGGTTTGGAAGGTGTCAGTGAAGCTGCAGTAGCTGTCTGGACTGGTTTTGATGGTAACAGAGAAGGGGAACTCGTTGACCGTTCCATTTTCAGGTTTTTCAAGAGTGATAATGAAGGGTTTATTAAATCCAAAGAATAAACTAGTTGTAGTGGTTTGCCCTATTCGGTCTCCGCAGAAGATGAATATCGTCCCGTTTAATACACTTTTGAAGATGCGGTGGTAAGGATTGAAAGTGGTTTTTGCATCACCATCAAAGGGTCTGCCTTGTTCAAAGGTGGTGAAACTTTGGTTGCTGTAGCTGCAGTGACTGTTACGGTTAGTCTCAACGACAATATCATAAGGTACTTCAGTAGATAAATTAAGGGGGCTAACAGGTTTGATGATAAAGTCAATATTGAATCCAACAAAGAAGTTGTTCATGACTTTTTGTCCAGCCGTATTTTGGCAGGTGACGAAAATGTTTTTGTTGAGCGTTATTTGGGTAAGAGTGTGAATCTTGATGAAGGTATTCTGGCTTTCATTTTCAAAGAACGTGCTAGTTTTAGTCAGGTCATCTGTATAAGCACATGAAGCATCTTGATTGGTTTCAATAGATAGGTCATAGGGTACATCGCGAGCGAGGCCTTGAGGTTCTTTGAGGCGAATTGTGAAATCGACTGTTTGGTTGTCCCCTCCGTAACCACCGCAGTCAGGGTCAGGGATGGGACAACCCATCATACATTCGTTTCCAAATTGACAGTTGACGTTAGGGTCGCAGTCAGGGTCTTGGGGGAAGCATCCAAATAAGCAGGCATCTCCTCCTTCGCAGGTAGCTCCATTGCAATCCGAATCAGGAGGCGCACAGCCTCCGCTACAGCCATCTCCTGCATTGCAGGTATTGTTGACTCCGCCGCAATCCGGGTCCAGGGGGGTACAACCTACTTTGCAGCTTCCGTCTTTTCCACAGGTTACTCTATTGCAGTCCGAGTCTGCAAGTACACAGCCGAGCAAGCATCCATTGCCAGGTTCACAAGTGACTCCATCACAGTCCGGATCAGCAGGTTCACAGACACCCCAGCATCCATCGCCTGTTTGACAGGTATTTTGATTGTCAGAAAATCCGATGAAGAAAAGGGTGCTGGCCATGCGTTTGGTAGCATCTTCACAGTAGATGTAGGTGAAGGCGTTTCGTTTGGAGTCTGCCGCAAGGTGTGTGGTCAAAAAGGTTCCAGAGCTTTCGCCATCAAAAGGAACGCCGTATTTGAATTGAGTGATGGGAACACCACTGTAGCTGCAGAAAGCCGGTGTGTCTGTTTTGATGACAAAGTCATAGGGTGCGGTAGGAGCAACTCCATTAGGGGGGTTGAGTAGGGTGATTTTGAAGGCTTTGGTACTATTAATCGTAAACACCGCCGTTTTTGTGCGGCCGAATTGGTCTTGGCATAAGACATTGATCGGGCCGGTAAAGAGGATTTGGTTGGCTTGGTGGCTCGTCCTAAATGTGTTGGTAAGGCTTTCGTTTCTAAAGAAGTCTCCTTTTTCAAAGAGGGCGATGGGAAGGCCGCTGTAGGCGCAGGCGGCAGGAATGTTGGTAGTAACTTCTAAATTATAAGGGAGGGCACTGGTCGTTCCACCACTAGGTGTTTTGAGGTTGATGTTGAAGGCAAGCGTAAATCCAATAAAGGTTTTGAGGTGGTTCTCGCGTCCGATGCGGTCGCGGCAGTTGATGAAGACATTTTTGTTAAGATTTTGGGCGGCAAGGGTGTGGGTAAATCCGAAGGTTGTGCTGTTTTCCGCATCAAAGAACGTCCCTGATTCAGGAGTGGCGAGTTGATCGGTAAGGGTGCAATGACTCTCGATGCTAGTCGTCACAATCACACCAAAAGGGGGGCGTTCAGCCAAGCCACCAGGAGGAGAGGTAACATTAATTGTAAAGGGCACATTGAAAGTAATGTTGGTTTGTTTGGTGTTATTTCTTCCGATGCGGTCTGTGCAGAAGATAAATGCAGGTTTGCCATCGAAGATGGTTTGAGTAAGGGCATGGTTGAGTTGAGCTTTATTTTGATCGCCCTCAAAAAATTGTCCATCTTCAAGTTTAGTAAAGGGGCTTGTACCAATAGAACATCGTGCTTCAATGCTAGTAGTAACCAATGCATTGTAAGGAACGACAGTAGAGATCCCATTAGCAGGTTGTTGAAGGTTGATGGTGAAGGGTACATCAAAGCCTAGGAAGAAGGTTTTTTGTTCCGTATTCCCAAATGCATCTTGGCAGATGACAAAAGTATTTTTGTTGCGTAAGGTATTTCTAAGAAGGTGAATTGTGACAAGGGAAGTGCTGCTCTCAAAGTCAAAGAGGGTTCCTTGGGTGTTAAAATCCGTAACGCTCGCATCACTGTACTTGCACCGCGCTGAAACCGTGGTGTTGACTTGTACATCATAAGGAACAGTAGTGCTAACTCCTTTAGGTTTGTCAAGTATAATGTTGATCGCGCGGTTGACGGTGAAAAGAAAGAGGGCGTCTTCTCCAGAGTTTCCAAAGCTATCTGCGCTTTTGACGGTGAGTTTGTAATCGCCATTGGTTAAGTCATTGACAGGTGTGAATTTATATCGAAAGTCGCTCACCTTGACCATGCTGGTTGGAATACCACTCGTGGGGCTTGGGCTTAAACGCTCTAAGTTGGAGCTCGTGATGATAACCGATCTACCTTTACTTTCGTCTTGTTGGTAGTAGGCCGTAATGGTGGGTTTGGTATTGCTCGTAGTGCCTAAGTTGATGGTATTTGCGAAGACAAAGCTAGTAAGAAGTAAAATGAACATTAGGTAGGTAACAAGTTTGGTTTGCATTTTATTCAAGGGTTCCTGTGACAGGGCCTGGGCCTTGTAGGTCGAGGAGGAAGCCGAGGGTGACCTCAGCTACATTATTGACTTCGTCTTTTGCGGTAAAGATGATTTCATTGATGGTTTCTTGGCTGCGAGGGCCTGTAAGGGGTAGTAGGAAGTTAAAAGTTAAGTCGTTTCCGATGCACTCGCCAGGGTTTTGTCCCGGATCAACGGAGCAGGGTACAATGCATCGCTTCGTTCCAGGGAGGTTTTTGTTTTCAACGCAGAGTTGGGTGGTGTCGGAAGTGACATGGCCAGCAACATTCAGTTGCGTTTCATTGGTGGTATTATCTACGCTATCTAAGGTGATGATCGGAGCATCCAGGTCCACTTCAATGTTGGATTGAGCGACTACTTCAATATTTTTAGCAGGGTCAGCTGAATAATAAAAGATCTTGTAGCGTCCAGTGGTATTGATGATTTCTTGTATCTTACCGCCGGTATTGAGCAGGTTAGTGGAGGGATAACAGGTTTGGTTTTGCGGGGTGATGCAGTAGGAGGTCAAGATCAGGTTGGAGGCATAAGAGTTGTCATTGACATTTACATCGATGCTAACTTCTTTGTTGAAGACGGCTCGTTGAGTAATGGGGCTAAGGGGAATATTGAGTTGGGTAAGGGGTGCTTCAAAGTCTTTTTGGCAGGTAAAATCAGTGAGGCTCGTGCAGTCTTTATCCGATAATCCATCGGCATTGCGATCACAGAGGTTGTTGTTGGCGTCAAAGAAGCATTTGCCAAATCCAAGTAGGTCTTGGCTGGGGGTGAGTTGGTTGTTGCCGCCAATGCGGGTCTTATTCGCGTCGTATTGAGCATTCACGCTAACGGCTTGTCCGCCTTCACATTCGTTTTGAGTGTCATAGTCTCGGCAAATGATCTTTTCTTTTCCAGCGCATCCCTTGGTGCTATCCAATCCATTGGGGTCTCCGTCAAAGTAGCAGTTCTTTCCACGGCCACTGCTAATGAGTTCGCAGTTGGCTTGGGTGCAGCCTCCAAGAAGTTCAGAGCAGCTTTGACAGTCTTCATGAGTGGGGGTGGTGCTCTGGCAGGTGCCAAGGCCAAGTTGGGTGCTGGCTTCTTCACCATAGGGTTTGAGCCATTGACATTCGATGTTTTTAAAGCAAGGGTCTTTGGTCTCATTAAGAATGCATGTTTTTTCGGAGTGGTAGTTGGAACACCTTTTGACTTGACTGCAGCTAAAGTACTTGTCCACAATGGTGGAGCTTGTGTCTAGGTAGCAGATGTGTTGTTGGACAAGGCCCAAGTCATTGGGGTCATCATTGAAGCACTTTTTAAGTTCTTTGTCAGAGCCAAACCCAACAAAGGCGTTTAGGTAGTCTAGGTAGCTCATTTCTTCAAAGAGGCCATTGCACTTGTTACAAGCGCCGGTATCTACACATTGGGTTTGTCCGGCTTTTTCAGTATTAGGGGGGAAGGGGCCTAGGCAGAATTTGTTGTTTCCGCAGTTTTCGATGATGTGAAGTTCATTTTGGTTGTTGCAGTTGGCTCGGCTGTTGTTTTGGCAGAACTCACTTCCGGTTTGAGTAAGGCATTGAGCGTCTCCGGAAGTGACGCATTTGAATTCACTATTTTTAGTGCTGGCATCGAAGAATTGGCTTTGGATCTGATAGCAATACGTGGTTTTGGATAGAATGGCATTGGGTGCCGTTCCATTATCTTCAAAGTGAGTGCGCGTAGTTTCACCAAGGGCAACACAGTTGGTTTGTTCGGCATTGCATCGCATCACGGTGTTTTTGATGTTTTCTTGTCCTTTGCAGCTGCTGTCGTAGCTCCAATCAATGGTGAATCGGGCTTTTCTTGCTTTGGCAAGGATGTTGGAAATGATAACATGGTTGATGGTGTCCGCCGTGCATATTCCCTGGCAGCTTTGGGTCTTGTTGAAGGTGGGGGGTACTCGGCAGTTGCTGAGGTCTTGGCATTGGACGGTTTGGATGCCATTGACACAGGGAGCAGTAAGGAAAGATCCACATTGTTCATTGGGAGTGCAGGTGCAGTCGAGTTCAAAGTTAAGGGCTGTAATGTCATTGGTGACATTGAGGGTTTTGTTATCGTTCTTACAACCAGGAAAGCTGGCAATGAATTCTTGGAGTGTGTTAGCTGGAATGTTGCGTAGGATGTAGGCACCTACACTGTCAGTAGTATCTTGTTTATTTAGATTGGGTGCGTTGACAGAGGCTCCTTGCAATGGGAGGGTTTGGGAGTCGGTTTTATTGCTGACTTTTCCTTCCACAGTGAATGTTTGGGCAGGAACAGAACAAATATCATTACAGTTGGCATTCGCAGTCGTTTCTTGTTTGGTAGCGCCAGATTGGCAGCTCCAAAGAGGGGCAGGAGTGGTGCTCTGGGTTTGTCCATCGGAGAAGCAGCAGCAACCTAAGTTACATTGGCTTAAGGAGGGGCAGTCGTTCGCAACAAAGGCACTTCCAGAGGTGGCTCGACAAGCATCCGCATCAGGTAGGAGTTGGCTGGGAACAGTGATGCATTCACCTGTTCCCGCATCAAAACAGCATCCTCCTCCGATGGTTTGAGCTTGGGCGAAGCTACTGGTTAGAAGAAATAACGCGGTTACAATCAGGATTACAGCCCCTCTCAATGATATCGCCCTCTTTTGCATAAAAGAGGGTCCCAGGAATACGTAGTATTGCTGAGGACCTCTTTCCACATTTTTCGACTTTATCCTTTATAAATCTTTCCTAGGTTTTAGACGAGGGTAGGAAAGTTTTAGATAAGAAGAGTTTTACATATTTAAGTTAAGGGATAGATCCAGTCAGGTTCCGGTATTCTTCCGGGATAACCAAGATGGCAACTTCTTGATAGTCCATGAGTCCTGCAGGGTCGGTTACGCTTACATTAAGTAGGTGCAATCCGATGTCCTCATTCGTAACAGTATAACCGACTTTTTGTTGAGTCATTTGATATTCAGGGCTGGCACTCCACAAACCTAGGTTACTCAAAACATGCTTCGTGCAGAAATTGGGGTTTTCATTATAGAATCGGTAGACCCCTGCGGTGAAGGGGATGGGTTTGGTCTCATCAAAACAGGCGGTATTGAGGACTTGGCTATTTGTGGTTTCTTTCCAGGCACTATACGTATAAGTCAGGGGGTCATCGTCGGGGTCGTAGCCTTGTGCTTCAACAAGGATCTTGCTTCCATTGTAGGCAGCAAAGTCAACAGGGTAAACCCCATTTTTCGGACTGGAGGGTTCAGAGCTAGCAGCCCCGCTGACGTTCACTTTTTTGCTAAAGCTTTTGGTGTTGTAGGGTTCGGCAAACTTTCTTGGGATGACATCAAGAAAAGGCCTTCTATTTTTGATGGGAAGTAAAAAAGTAAGGGCTTTGCTTAAGACTTTGCTGCGCTCATCTCGAACAACATAAAGGCGATCGAACGCAGCCGGAGTATAGGGGCAAGGGTTGCAGGGATTTTCTACCTTTTCCATGGTAAAGCTCTCTTCATAGAAATTGGCTTTTTGGTGGTCTCGTTCTATATTGTAAAATAGGTCTTGGGTTTCATGCGTTAGCAATTCATTGGCGTAGTAGTAGAGCTTTTTGAGCCTTAGTTTATTCTCATTCGTAAATTCAATGTACTTCACAACAGGTTCTTTTCCTTGGAGATGGACTTTGAAGGGGTAACTAGTGTGGGTGCTAAAGTCCGTGTCGCCCCAGATGAGAGTAACGGTGGGTTTGTCAAGAACTTCAACACGGTTGCCGTACGCATCTTCAAAGACGCTAAAGTTGGCACATAAAGGTAAATGGTTTTGAATGTAATTTTGAAGTTGGTATTGGAGGGTGTTTTCGCTCTTGCTGCCGTAGCTTCCCGGTTCGCAGCTTTTGTAAAGGGTCTTGGATTGCGTCACACCAATTTTATTAGGTCCTTGGGGGTCGCATAGTTTGGGCAGGGTGTTAACACCATAATACCCGCTAAAGCGGTCGTAAAATTGGCATTTGTCTAGATATTTATTAACGGTAAGTTCCGTCACGTTTTTTCCGGGAACAGGATATCCAGGAGGTTGTTCAACCAGTTGGGGGCAGGGGTGGAATTCCACGTCATGGATGGCATATGTCACATCATAGTTTTCGCCTTCATATGTGTAAGGCAGATACGCTACGCCTCTTTGGGAAGGCTCATGGGGAGTTAGACCTTTTTGGTCTTGATAGAGAACGCCTCCTTGGTGGGCAAGGAGCATCGCACCGTCATTGGATAGAGTATCAAGACAATTTTGTACATATTGTTTGAGGGCATTTTTTTCAATGAATTCATTGAGTACAGCATCGACAGTACTTTGGACTTGGGTTTGAGTTGCCTTTTGTCGAATAAAAATCAAGAATCCAATGAGGATGAGGATGAGCATACCAATGATGACAAAGAGGGTGATTTGGGCTTTGCGCATACGGTTCTAGATAAGTAGGGGTATTTAAGAGTTGAGCTTCTTAAGGTTTTTCTCAACCTTTTCAAGGGTTTGTTTAAGTAAGGGATCGCCTTGTACGACTTCTTTTGGAAGCTGATTTAGTTTTTCTTGGGCTTCTTGGAGGAGTTTTTTTGCTTCTTCTTTTTTGTTTTCCATTAAATAGATGAAGGCCAAGTTGTTGAGGTGTGTCGGATAGCGTCCGTGGCGGAGTCCAAGTTCAAGGAGTTGCCTTGCTTTATCCGTTTCTCCTTTGATCATGAGAATTTCACTGAGTTGTTCGTAGAGTGCAGCATTTTCTGAATTTAAGGTGAGTGCTTTTTTGAGGTAGCGCAGAGCCATGTCAAGCTTGTTTTGTACTCGGTATAACAATCCAATGTTGGTCCAGGGAGTTGGATTGTTGGGTTGATAGGCAATGAATTCATGGTAGATTTGGATGGCTTCATCCAGTTTGCCTTCGCGGGTATACGTCTCGGCTAAAAAAAGTAAGGTATTCTTGTATTCAGGTTGCCTTTTTTTGATTTGTTCAAGGTGTTCGCGTGCTTGACCATACTGGTCTTGTTGGATGAGTGCGATGGCTAATTCATAGCGTGTTTTAACATCCTCTTTATTTTTTTTGAGTTCTTCCCGGGCAATGTGGATGTAGCTTTTTTGTTTAGTGTGCATTTTATCCTTCTTGCGTACGTTTCCATAATGATGGATAGGGACTTGGCAAATGCCGATCATGCCTTTAGTTTGTTGAATGGATGAGGTGATGCTTTCATGGACCTTGCCCGTAAATAGATATCCTTTTTTGTTTCTAAATAATCGCAGGGGTTGTTCAACAATATAGCCCAGGTAGCTTTTGCATTCCTTATAATCATCTGAAGGATACCAGTCATTGAGTCTTCGCTCAGCAGTGTAGGTTCGAATAAGGAGGATGTATCCTTCGATATCTTTGTTCTCGATCAATTTCTTGATGCGATCGTGGTCTTTTTTGGCAATTACTTCATCTGCATCGAGGACCAGGATCCAGTCTCCTTTGGCTTTTCCAATTGCAACGTTTCGACTTTCAGAAAAGTCGTCTTTCCAAGTATGCTCAAACACGTGAGCTCCACACTTCTTAGCAATTTCCTTGGTTTTATCCGTGCTGCCATTGTCAACCACAATCACTTCATCCACAAGTCCTTTAACAGAATTCAAGCTTTCAGCAATGCAGTCTTCTTCATTCCTGGCAATCATGCATAAACTGATGGTGGGCATAAGGGATAGAATCTAGAGTGGTTTAATAAGATTATGGGTGATGCGTTTTGTACCATCTCCCCATACTATCAAGGGCTTTTTTGAGTGCCTTTCCTTTTCGAGTAATGGAGTACTGAACTTGAATGGGTCGTTCTTGAACAACCTTCCTCTCAACCAATTTACTTGCTTCCAATCGCTTGAGTTTAAGAGAGAGTGTGCGGCTACTAATCGGTTTCAGCGCGCGTAGCAGTTGGTTGAATCCCTGCTGTTCTCCATTGTAGATAAATTCTCGCAGGATAAAGAGTGTCCAGCGATCACCAATCAGCAACGCCGTCTTATGGATCGGGCAGGTATACTTGCCATAGTCTGTCTTGTACTTCGTCCATTCATATCGCTGCATCACTTTACAAGTTGATACTTGGTGTTTATATAGTTTACTTAGTACACTAGGTAGTATGAGTAAATTAGATACAGTAAAAAGGTATTTCAAGGCCCTAACTGAGTTTAATGTAAGTGGTCTTTTAGAGGTTTTTACCTCAGATGTAGAAATTCATAACGTGAACTTCCCTGTCTATAAGGGAGTAGAAGGGGTACGGAAATACTGCGAAAACTTTCAGGGGCGTATTGCGCAGGCTAAGTTTGATCTCTTGGTAGTATTGGAAAAAGAAAACTTTGTTTTAGCAGAGTGGGAGGCACGACTTACGTATCGAGAAGGAGCGCAAGTGGCAGGAGTGGTAGTGGGAAAACCATTTACGTTTTCATTGCGGGGGATGTGGCGCGCTGATTTTGTGGGGAATAAAATTCAGTGCTTGAGGATTTATCATGAAACCACGACTGCGGTGGATCTGGCACGAGCAAACGCTAAAGGGTAGAGTATTTTTTAAAATAGAATTCAAGGACCTCTCTTGCGTTGAATGCCAGTTTAATCTTTTGAATTTCAGGATAGGAAAGAAAGGCGCCTTTCTGTCCTTCGGTTATGTTGAGTGATTCCAGCCGCACATTTAAGTCGACCTTTCGAAAGACATATTGGTTGTAGTTTTCAAAGGGAAAGTTCCCAATGTATTCAGGGGCAGTAAGTTCGTAGCCGGTTTCTTCTCGAATCTCACGGGTGATGGCTTCTTCAGGGGTTTCCTTCTCTTCAATTTGGCCCCCAAAGGTTCCCCAGTAGTTAGGGTAGGGAATCTCGGGTTTGTCATCGCGTAATTGAAGCAAGATCTTGCCTTCGTTGTTTTGGAGTAAGAGTACACATTGAGGGCGGGATTTGGGCATGGGAGTGGAAGGTACGATAGTTTTTTATAACTTCCCCCTTTCATAGGGGTATGACTTTAATCTTAGTCTACGTCACAAATCCTTCCCTTGCCGTGGCAAGGAGGATCACGAAGCACTTGCTCTCTAAGAAGCTCATTGCCTGTGCCAATCTCTTCCCTTCTCCTATATATAGTATGTATACCTGGAAGGGTAAGCTTAAGCAAGGCAAGGAGTGGCTAGCAATCCTAAAGACTTCTTCGTCTAAGTTTGAAGCCGTCAAGAAAGAGATTGAAAAGATCCATCCCTATGAGGTTCCTTGCATTGTTAAGATTCCCACCAGTGCCAACAAGGCGTTTGAGAAATGGGTGGCTGAATCAGTTCTTTAGAACAAGGTTTTTGTCACATCCGGAATCCTTTCTCGGATCGAAGCTGTTTGACATGTTTCTTCATCTCCATAGCTTCTTTGTCGGTAAGGTTTTTAGGGCGGTTCATGATATGGTCCCAAATTTGTTCGTCAGATTTTTGCAGGGTTTCCACGAACAGGATAATTTTTTTGGCGGCTTGAATAGTTTCCTCCGCATCTTCTAAAGTAAAGTAATCTTGAGGTGTTCCAGTGGGGAGACCGTCAGGGTATCTGGTAGGAATATAGTATTTGTCAAGTTTTTGCCCAAGAGGAGTGAGGTTTGCAAATTTCTTGTTGAAGTGGATGCATTCACGTAGAAGGTGGTAAACAGAGTGGACAATGATTCGCTTTCGCTGAAGAAGTAGATAGGCTTTTAACGCCTTTTCGGCAGCTTGTTGGGCTTGAAAGCAAGTGGTATCATAGAATTTTCCTTTAGAAGACCATTTCGCTGCATCCAGGTCATGCTTTGCTTGTTTAATCCACCGCCCGTATTCTATAAGGTTGTTATTCTGTACTTCAGCCAATTTCAACACCTTCTTCTAGGATTCCTTGAATAAAGTCTCTTCCAAGCATTTCTTTCCATTCTTCAGGAGTATACACTAAGGGTTCTAGGGGCTCTTTTCCAGGGTAAATGCGCAGTACGTGTTCAATGCGGTCAGTAAAGCGTTGGTTTGTTTTTTTAATAAGGATGAGATCTACATCACTCCCTTCATGGTGGTCTCCACGTGCTCGGCTTCCAAACAAGATGATCCGTTCAGCTTTATACTTTCGTTTGAGTTCTTTTAGACTTCGGAGAAGTTTGGGGGGTATTTTGGTAGGTTGTTTTAATGGAACCAAGTACTGTGCATCTTTTCTTTGGGCAGTTAGCTCTTTTTTAGATAAGTTTTGTCCCAAGTATTTTCGCAGCTTTATGACGCGGTTTCCTTTCCGTACAGAGTGCACGGCATAGTATTTTTTGTTTTTTCCTTTCGTTCGTATTTCGATGAACATGGCCTTAGTTAAGGTGACCACATATTTAAGTATTGCTCTTTTTTGTGGTCACCTTTCTGTTTTATTATTATCTATATAGAAAATAAATAGCGAATTTTTTTTATGCCTCCAGTCATCTCTCCTCTGCCTTCTCTCATCACCCCTCTGAAGAAAGACAGATTTAGGAGTTACCTCTTCTTCAGTTCTTTTCAATATCCACTATCTTAGTTTTCATTTCTGATTTTTTTATTCCAATTTTCTTCTCTTCATCGTCATTAACAATATAAGTCACATTCTCATCATAGTTGCAATAAATATATCCTAGCTTGGTTGTGAGATACAAGAGAATCTTTTCATAGAACTCAGGGAGACATTCGACACGGTAACCCTCCATAAGGGGGTCGTCTTTAGCTTCTTTTCCGATTAAGCTTTCGGCAAACTCTCTTGCTTTAATTAAATCCCGCTCAAATTCTTCAAAGCTCACTTTCTTACCAACGAGACATTCAGAGTGTTCTCCTTCGTACCAATCGTACTGTATTTTGAATAGGTTAAAATCACTTGTTTTTTTCATTTTTCTTCCATCCTACTCTTTTCTGTTTTTCTGGCTCATCAAGGAAGTTATCACTTTTAACCACGCGTTGGCCGAGTTTTTGTTCGATGTCTTTTCTTGTAGAGCCTGCAACGTCTCCGCCGTCTTTTGCGTCTTTTTTCAGTTGAACGAATTTTTGGGAATCCCTATCTTTGGTGAATCTTGTTGTTGTAGCTTCGCCTAGCATAGTAAGGACGAGCTCAATATCATCCATATGATCTCTTAGGTTTTCATGTTTTAGTTTTTTGAACTTTTTGTACTCACTAGGGGTCAGACCGAAAGTTGCCTTCGAGATATCAGCAGTCAAAATGGCAAACTTCTGATCAGTTTCAACACCCCTTTTGTGCCATTCATCGGTTAACTCGTCTCGTATGGCTATCCCTCGAACTCTTTTTTCGACCCATTCTTCAGAGTATCCTTTCTGCTTGTATAATTCTTTCATACGCTGTTGGGCAAGTTCCGGGTTTTCGATTTCTTGCACTCGTTCGTAACCGACTTGAGCCAGCCACAACTTGAAGGGTTCTGCTTTAGGAGAAGGGATCGATTGAATAATTCTAAACATATTTTTCGTATTGGCACAATCCGTTTCCCTTAATTTGTCATCTTCGGCCTTCAACTTCAACTGTCCGATTTTCTCGGACACTTCAAAGCCCTCCTCTACTAGCTTGGTTTTAAGGTCAGACCAATACTTTCTCGCTCTCGCTGTCTCGGTCAATACCCCAATAACATCCACTACAGAAAACCACCACTCTTCATTAAACCAGATTCTTCTGATTTTATTACCTTGGAAAACAACGAGTGCTGAGCGTTCATTTATCATCTTTGTTTAGAAATGATCTTTCTTTAAAAAAGGTTGTGGGCAGCTGTCCAGTGGGTTTTTGTAGAAAGCTTCGCTTTGCCCTCTCACAGTTCTTTATCCACGGATTATTGCTTTTCTCGCATCAATCGATGCGAATAGTGCAACAACAGAATAGGTCTTTTATAGTTATTATCTATATAGAAAATAATTAGTGAAATTTTTTTGTTTTTTTCTCCGTCTAGTTGTTTCTTCAAATGTCGGTGAAGCCGGGAACTGGCAAGCGCCCCTCACATCCTACCCGACCTGCCCCCAGGCGAGTAATGCGTTGAGCACCTGGGGAATTTCCCGTCCAGTCCCCGGCTTCGTTTTCGTGCGTTGTAAAAAAAGGCCAGGCCGAAGGCATGTGCCCGTGAGGAGTGTGGGAGCTCCTTCGAACATCACGTGCCCAAGCAAGGGTTGGCTCGTCTTGCAAGAGGTGAGTGTGGAGGAGGTTGCAAGACCGGCCTGGCTTCAAGAGTGTTGGGTGGTGCTGGTCCGTGGGTCGACTACAGCTCCGTGAACATGGAAGGATCGAGTGGGGTGACGTCGATCGTCGTGCCGTGGACGTGCTCCCAGACGTACCCATCTGTTGCGGTTGAGTCGGCCCTGCACCGTACCACTCGAACATGTGAGGGGCGTCCGTTGATTATAGCGACGAAACGAGGGTCTGACTCCTCCATTCCGACGAACTGCACGACATTAGCACCATTGGCAGCCATCATGGCTGGCAGCGTGCTGGTTATCCACACGTCAATGTCCACGATCTCGTTCCAGTTTACACCGATTGTGGCGAACGAGACATGTGTGGCGCCGGTTGCCACGCAGAAGGCGTTGATGACGCTCTGTTCAGGGGGGGTGAGCATAGGGGAATTGAGAGGCGTGATTCGAAAAACTTTCAATTTTTGTGGCATCACTTTTACTTCTCCTAGCTCTTTAACGTGCTTCTCTCGACCAGAGCCGCAAATCGAGAGAAGAGTGCTTTGCACTGCTGTCCAAAAAAGCCCATTCCTCTCCCGGCCTTTGCAGGTAAGGACAGGGATAAGCTCTTCAGGGTGGCGGCGGGTGTCCACGATTCTGGCCTTCCCATCGCATGGTCACCCTCCGCACTCTTCCATACCAACAGCAAAGGTGTAGTCTGTCGCAGTCCGCGCCTCGCCGCTGTAGTGGAAGACTTCAAAGAAGATCGTTACGACGTTCAGACCCAACTGCCGCGGGGGAAGCGGGCAGTCGGCGGTGAAGTCGCTAGCGATGCACTGATTGTAGCTGCACTGGCTCGGAAATGGATTGTTGCCGGCGTAGAGTGTGCTGCAGCCGCCGACGAATGGAATCGTGGTTCCATCGCTCAAGCCAGCGTAGACGTTCACAGCCAACGACCGATCGTTGAACTTGTTGAGGAAAACCCGGATCGGCCGACCGTCGTACGTGAAGCTATAAAAAGCTCGTTTCCCAATCGGCAACCCTGCTATGATGGTGGTGCCGCGGGAAACTGGAGTTGCCGTTGCTTGGCTGTCGTTAGTCCCGAACGCTTGCGTGATGCTAGGTGCCGGGCAGCCACAATCCGTCGGGCAGTTGATCTGGTTTTCTGCAACTTGACACAGTCCGTCGTTGTTGCAGTTCGGGTCGGGCGTCGGCGTTGGTGTCGGTCCAGGTGTCGGTGTCGGTGTTGCGGTTGGTGTCGGCGTCGGTAGCGGTGGCCCCGTCGGAGTGGTCTTGGTGACGCTGCCGCAGCCGATGAGGATGATGATGAAGAAGAGCGCCGCAACCATTTCGGATGTCCGTTCGTGGAGGAAGCCGGCGAAGACGAGGGCGAAGCCGAAGCACAGGGTGGAGAAAGTGAGGAGCCATCCTGTCGGAAAGACGTACTGGGCCGCCAAGAAAGTTGTGCCGATGAAGAGGGTTCCAAGGATCCGCCACTTCTTGTCCAGAGGGTGGATGACTCCGCCGATGTAGAAGATGGTGCCGAGGATGCTCGCGATAACGCCGACGTGTGGTATGAGAACGCCTCCGAGCATCACGCAGGCGAGGGTGAGGATGTAGAAGCCGGGCCGCAGCTTCTTGCTGAAGAAAATGACGCCGAGACCGAAGACACCGAAGATCCCTCCGAGCACTCCCAGGACGTTGCTGAAGTGGAACTGGGAAACGCAGTTAGCCTCGTTGATCAAGAGGGTGGTCTCATCCGGGAAGGGATTCAGGTCGAGGGCGTTGAAAACCACCCCTCTTACAGCGAGGAGTCCGGCGAGAACGAGTGTTACAGAGATGAAGACGAAGAAGTCGCGGTGCGGGTTGGGTCGGCTGATTGTTGTTGGCATGACTGAATTTCTCCTTCGAGTTGGCTCTTGCTTGTTTTTTTCAAGCCGAGCCCGTGAATGGGTTAGCTGACTTTCCCGGCGACCCAGAAGAATCCGAGGAGGATCCCACAAAGGACGCCATAAGAAGCGGTGAAGAAGGCGGTGGTTGCGAGGGTGTTCGGAAGGACGCGATTGGGTGCGTTGTCCGAAATGGCGATCCCCCATGGGATTCCAGTTGCAACGCCGAACCCGAGAACGATGAAAAGGATCTGGATGTCCATTACTATATTCCCTTGTAGCTCGCGATGTTATACGCGACGTTCTTGAGGCCGAGGATGGTGGCGAAGCCGATGAGCATCGCGAGTCCCGTGGCAATGCCTCCGATGATCCCGACTCCAATCCCAATGACAAAACTGTTCGTCACGCCGTATCCGATCGCGTTGCCGAAAAAAGCAGCAGGTACGACGGCCATGACTTCATAGGAATGACGATCGATGCTCTGACGTCCGAAAGGAGAGTGCACTCCGCGAATGAATCCGAGCATGATCGGGATGACGATGAGGGGAAAGACAAGCACTGCAAGGTTGTTGATGTGTCCCGCACAGACTCCGCCTGCGAGCGCAGTGATGCCCATGAACAGAACGAGGGATCCTGCATGGGGGTTCATGTTTGGGCGCGTGTTCCTCCACCAGTTGAAGAGCTTGTCTGCCCAGGTGAGAAAAGCGAAGCTCACGAAGAAGACGAGCACGTCCCAGCCACGGCCGATGTGAAAGGGGATGGTCCAGTGGTGCGGCGTGGGTTCGATGCTCATGAGATACGTGCAGGTGACGACGAGGAAGCACGTGATGATGAAGATGGTGTTGCGGGTGTGCGCGGTCATGGATCTGTCTCCTTGGTTTGTTTCGGATTCGGATGAATTCTCTGTTTTTTTCCCAGAGCCGCTGCCTCATCCAACAATGATTCTTTGTGAGGTCAGGGAGCGACTCTGGGGGTGGGTGTTCGCGAGGTTGCATGGCTCTCACCGATTGCACAACTTCAGCCAGTTGAAGAACGAGCACCATAGCTCTCCCCAGTTATCGGCACTGCAGTGACTGATGAGGCACAGCACTGTGAAGAATCCGATGGTAACACATGCAACTGCAATGCCGCGATAGGGCGGAACGCCGAGTCGAAGTGAGGTGATGAGAAGATTGAAAGTGAAAAGGATCGCGAGAATCGTGATGAATGAGGCGCCGGCGCCAACCTGTCCAGGGTTGAAGATCTGCATGAGTGTGAAACCTACGAAGAGTGCGATGATGGCTTGGCCGGCGTAGATGAGTCGGTACTGTGCGATGTTGACGAGGCGCTGGGCGAAGTTGAAGTTCATCCCAGTGAGGGTTCCGAACGTGAGAGCGGTGAGAATGAGTGAAAACCAAGTCTGGCTCATGGGGCCTCCGAGATTGGGTGGGTGTTTTTTAGCTGCAGTGAATGGATCGGGGAAAGCCAACGCTTCAGTTCACTCTGTGTGAATTCAAGCCTTGGTTTTTCTGTGGTGGAAAAGAGAAGTAACTAGTTCGAGAGTAAGTGGACTAGTTCGAATGATTAGGTTTTCCGAGTCTCACTTTTCTTATTAGAACGAATCCTTTTTCAGGTTTTTCGGAGTGAGTACTGTCTGGCTGCGCTTTTTTTATTATTTTTCCTTTCGGAGTGTAGTATCTTTTTTGAGATATCTTTGTTTTGTTGTTGGCGCAGTTGTTTTTTTAATAGGGGTTTTTAATAAGAGTCTAGGTACGCGCGTACAGTTTATAAAGTTTTCCCTTAGAAGTAGTAAAAATAGCATAGAACCATTTACCTCGTCTACAACAAGCTTGAAAAACAAGGCGATTTAAGTGCGTTTCGTAAGGGGAAGCTTTGCAGCTCCCGAACGGCTTTTAAGTTACTTTCCTGCCGTTCGCTCTGTCTTTTGTCTAAGATTCGTTAAGCCGAGTCTCAAAATCATTATATATCGAAGTGCTGTGTTGCATAATTCGGGCAACCCTTTGGGTTGGGGGGATGTTTAGGCT
>ERZ1292623.1448-Hain-H51-01um-R1-1448-length-22799-cov-11_pt1 | contig 22799 bp, 28 predicted proteins | sample MGYA00564398_ERZ1292623 | MGnify/ENA primary metagenome ERZ1292623 (study PRJEB36523, sample SAMEA6512633) | groundwater metagenome | collected 2019-01-07 | study: AquaDiva: Metagenomics assemblies of 32 groundwater samples | reverse complement strand
GATCGGTGACAGGGGCTAAGTCGTAACAAGGCACGGGTAGCGGAAGCTGCTCGTGGATCAATTAAATTAAACTTTCAAATCAAGTTGGTTTGCTAGTTAGCAGTCGATTGGTAAGTAATTATTAAAGGTGTTAGTCGTGGAGCCTTAAGTCACGAATGTAGGTAGTGACATGAACGTTGTGTCAGTACTGAAGGTTGGGATAACTACAAAGTTGAGGACTGATTCTTGGCAAACAAAAGCCACTGGATAACTCCGGTGGTTTTTGGTATTATTTTCACGGAACTTTTCATGGGAGAAAGCATGTTGCAGAAGAGGTCAAAGGGGACGTCGGAGATGATCCGGACCGTGACTGAGAAGGCAGGCGCTTCTATTAAGCTTCTGGTGCTGAAACAAATTGGGCAGGTCATCGAAAGATTCCCAAAGATTATATTCGGGATACGGGATAACGTGCCGAGGGCAACAGACATCGCAGAAGGAATGCTAAGTTCGGTCGACGTTACTCTGCGGGCGTATGACAGAGAAATGCCGGGTATTGTTTTGTGGAAAGACGACAGGTTTTGGACCGAGGCATCTATTGTTGTGCTTACTCCAAAAGGAATATTCCTCTGTCGCTATGTCATGAGTAGGCGCGCGAACAGCAACATTTGTCAGTCACGGCCGGACTGGACGACTCGGAAGGAAAGCTCAGATCTTTGGGTTAAGTATGGCGAGCAGGCAATCGTTGAGCTTAAGAAGCTAGGAAAAAAATAAATCGCACCCCGCACCTAGTTAGAGGTTAAAAACCTCTGTAGGTGCGGGGTGTTTTTGTTTGTGGATAAGAGGGAGTGGATTTTTTACGCATAGAGAATAGAATGAAAGGTATGAAGAACACATCCAAAAAGGGTTTTACGTTGATTGAGTTATTAATCGTTATCGGTATTTTGGCAATTTTGGCTACCGCCGTCATTTTAATTTTGAATCCGGTAGAGCTTTTTAAGCAGGCGCGCGACTCTCAGCGTATTTCCGATCTCGCAACCATGAAGAGCGCTTTGGCGTTCTATCTTTCCACGGTTACCGGTGGTAGTTTGGGGGCGGCTGGAACTTGCTATGTCTATGAGCCGGCGGGCGCGACGATCGCGGATTGTGGTGGGCGACATACGGCTAGCGGTTTTTCCAAGAGCGCGATTTTGTTAGCAGATGGCACCGGCTGGATGCCTGTTGATTTTGATGATGTTCCCGGCGGTTCTCCGCTGTCAGTTTTGCCTAGGGACCCACAGGCCTCCAAAGGAAAATTCTATTCTTATGTTGCCAACTCCGTAGCCGGTATTTTTGAAATGAACGCTGACATGGAGAGTTGCCGATATTCTGGTTCAAAGCCCGAATGCGCCGCTACTCCAGACGATGTAGAATCGGTTGATGGAGGTGATAAACCCGACATCTACGAAGTAGGTAATGCTCCTGGACTCAAACTTTAATTTAGTAATCGTTTCGTTTTTACTGGGGGCGCAATTGCTAATGCGCCCTTCGGTTTATGGTGAGCGTGGTCGAACCATGTTTTTAAGAGTAGTTCGTCCGGTCTTTTGGGCTTTATTGGTTTTACCGCTCGTCTTGGCGATTTATTTTTCTTCTCAGCAATATCAGCTTTGGCTAGTTAACCCGCTGACGCAATTACTGCTTCCACCTCATCAAAGTATTAGTTATTTTCTCTCCTATTCCTCGGTAACATTTTTTTTGCCGATTGTGGTTAATTTATTATTGGCTTCAGCGGCTCTGCTGATTTTTACTTGGCTGAATCACCTATTTCCAAGCAGGTTTTTTTCCGCCGAAGGCGGATCCTCCTCCGGAGGAGAAAGTGTTGAGCCGTATTTGATCGGCGTCGCTATTTTATTGTCTGGCGCTTACTGGATATTTTTTCTTGGAGCCGTTGTTGTAGTGGCTTTGTTGGGTTCAGTTATTAATCTTTTACTAAAACGCGGGCAATTTTCCCTGTATTATTTTTGGCTGGTAGCCGCGGCTTCAGTTATACTAATTAGTAAGGCGTTTTCCTAATGCCTATTCTCTAAATCCTATTGCCTATTTTATGGTTCAAATCCCAGACGATAAATTAAAGGAAATCCTCGCTAAAGACGGAGCGGTCAGCGAGAAAGATTTTGACGCGGTTACCAAGGATGCCAAGCGGATGGGGCAATCCGTGGCGGATGTTTTGGTGTCCCGCAATTTCATCAAATCGGGGTATTACAACGGCTTGTTGGCTAAATACTTTGGCGTGGAGCCGGCGAATCTTTCTAGCCAGCCGATTGATGAGGCGGCTTTGCGGTTACTTAGCGAAGATCTGGCCAGGCAAAAGAGATTAGTGGCTTTTGCTAAGGAACAAGATGGCACTTTGGATATCGCGATGGCCGATCCGACCGATCTCGCCACTCTGGAATTTTTAGCCAGCCGATTGGGAACGAAAGTCCGGCCATATTTGGCAACCGATGAAGATTTGAAAAAAGGTTTCGCGATTTACGGCCGCAAGTCCGCCGACGACTTCCGCAAAATCATTGAGGAAAATATTCAGGCGACTTTGCGGGCGGAGGTGGCGGGTAAGATAGAGAAGGAGGCGGCGCAGGAGTTGCCGGTGGTTTCTATCGTGGACAATATTGTTTCTTACGCGATCTCCTCGCGCGCTTCTGATATTCATATAGAAATTTTGGAAGATGGAGTTTTGGTGCGTTATCGCGTTGACGGAATTTTGCACGAGATTACCAAGATGCCCAAAGAGGTCCACACTTCCATTGTTGCCCGCTTGAAGCTTTTGTCGGGATTACGCTTGGACGAACACTCCAAGCCGCAAGATGGGCGGTTTCGGTATCAGGCCGGCGGAGATCTGATTGATATCCGCGTTTCCGTAATCCCGGCTTTTTATGGCGAAAAGGTGGAAATGCGCTTGTTGTCTTCAACGGCACGGGCGCTTTCTTTTGAAGAGTTAGGAATGTTGCCGGACACGATTAAAACTCTCCAGGAAAATATCGCTAAGACTTATGGGATTGTTTTGGTGACCGGTCCGACCGGGTCCGGCAAAAGCACCACGCTGTATTCAATGCTAAGCGTGCTCAATAAGCCGGAAGTGAATATTTCCACCATTGAGGATCCCGTGGAGTACGATATGAAGTACATCAATCAGATGCAGGTGAATGAAGCGGCGGGAATTACCTTCCCAAATGGCTTACGGGCGTTGTTGCGGCAGGATCCGAATATTATTATGGTGGGTGAAATCCGGGACGCGGAGACATCGGAGATCGCGGTGCAGGCGGCTTTGACCGGTCATTTAGTGCTTTCCACTTTACACACCAACGATGCCGCTTCTGCTATCCCTCGCCTTTTTGATTTGAAAGTTGAGCCCTTTTTGGCCGCCGCAGTCTTGAATGCTTTGGTAGCTCAACGCTTGGTGAGAAAGATTTGCCCCGATTGCATTCAGTCTTATCCGGTAACACCGGATGTCGTTAAGGTGGTGCAGAGTCAGATGAAATCTTTAGGGATTGAAGAGGAATATAAACCTCCGAGAGCATTATTCCGCGGTAAGGGCTGTGTCACTTGTAGCAATATCGGCTATAAGGGCCGGATCGCGATTTACGAAGCTTTCACCGTGGACGCCGATCTCCGGAACGCGATCGTGGATCCGAAGTTTAACTTGGACGCGCTGAAGAAAGTTTTGCGGCAGAAGGGATTCATTTCCATGTTTGAGGATGGTTTACGTAAAGTGGCTAAAGGAATGACGACTATTGAGGAAGTATTGCGAGTAATTCGCGAATAGTTTAGAATATGGCTTGGCCCTTTAAAGGAGCAGTCAATGAAGGTTGTAGAGCGTGGAGTAGCGGCACAGGCTAAGACTGGTTGGTGGAGCGGCATTGAGGTGAAATGCGACGCGGACGGCGGTTGCGGAAGCACGTTGCGTTTGGAGCCGACTGATCCGCCTCCGGCGAAAGATCCGATTAAGATGTACAGCTACTACATTTGTTGCCCGCTTTGTAAGGAAGAGATTACGGTGCGGCGTCCGGATAAGAATTTGTCGGACCCGACAAAAGGGTAATTTAAATGAAGCGGTCCTTTGGGGCCGCTTTTTTAATCCGACGTTTTAGTCGGATCTCCGACCAAGGCGTCGGAGTCCACATTTGGGAGATTGGCGAAATGCTACTGCGAGAGCGTACCAGACATATAGAAACTAAATGAAATGGTACTGCGAGAGCGTACCAGACACCCGGAAACTACATGGAATGGTATAATTTAATTAATCAGATATGGCTAAATTTTTGTATCGGGCCGCGGACGCGGCCGGGAAAATAGTTGAGGGAAGTATGGAGGCCGAGAACACCGGAGCGGTTTTGGCCTTTCTGGCTTCTAAAAATTTAAAGCCGGTATCTATTAGCGCCGAAAAAACGGCTGCAAAAAAGGTTGGTAGTCTTTTTGGTCAGACTATCAATGTCACAGATAAAGTGTTTCTGACTAAATACCTGGCCCTAATGTTGCGGGTAGGCACAGATTTGTTTCGCGCCATTAATATTTTAATCGCCAATTTTGATAAGGCCATCATCAAGTCTCTATTGCTGGAAATCCGGACTAATCTTGAAAAAGGCCAGCCATTTTATCAGACCTTCGCGCAGTATCCGAGATATTTCTCTCCGGTTTTCGTTAATTTAGTAAAAGCGGGCGAGGCCTCCGGTAATTTAGAGCAGGTTTTTGAAGATCTTAGCGTCAGCTTAGAAAAGGAACATGAATTGCAGAGCAAGATCCGTTCAGCGCTTATTTACCCGGTAATTCTTTTAGGGCTGTCTTTGTTGGTGCTACTTTTCCTAGTCAGCTTTGCATTGCCGAGAATTGCCTCGGTTTTTCAGGGTGGGGGATTTGATCCGCCACTATTTTCCAAAATAGTTTTCGCGGTTGGTTTGGCGATCGGTAATAATATAGGAATTATTTTGGCGGTGTTAGCGGTTGTGGTTTTCGGTGGCTGGATATTTATCGCCAAGACCCTAGCCGGAAAGCGTTTCATTTCCGCTTTGCTGAATATTTTACCGGTGGTGCGGACGGTGGTTAATAAGATTGCCATGCAGCGTTTTGCCGCTACTTTAAGCTCTTTGATGGGCGCCGGTTTGCCGATTTTAGAAGCAATCAATATCACGGCGGACGCGGTAGTTCATCCGGATATTAAGGAGGCCCTGCAAAGGGTGGCTCAACAAGGCGTGGCTAAGGGCCTGACATTGGGTGAGGCCTTTGGGCGGGAGGCGGTATTTCCGCCGGTGGTTACGAATTTAGTGGCTATTTCAGAAAAAGCCGGTCACCTGGATCAAGTCTTGAAAACCTTGGCGGATTTTTATGACTCGGAAATCAGCTCCGCGGTAAAAAATTTAGTGGCCTTCATTGAGCCGCTCCTGCTGGTATTAATCGGCGGCGTAATCGGCCTGATCGCTCTTTCTATTCTGGTGCCGATTTATCAGTTGGTGACGCAATTTTAAAGATAGCCAATAGGGTTTAGGGTATAGCCAATAGTTATTCAATGAAGAAAAACGGGTTTACTTTAATAGAAATTCTGGTGGTTCTAGGAATCAGTATTATTTTGGCGACCGGAGGATTCTTATCTCTTTGGAATCTGAAGAAGCATCAGGCGTTGCGTTTGGCGGCGGAATCTATGGTGGCCTTTTTGCGGGACGCGCAATCCAGATCAGCTACTCAAGAAGGCGGCTTAGGATGGGGGGTTCATTTTGAAAATTCCGCGGACCGCGACTCCTATTGGCTCTTTTCCGGTTCGGCAACTGATGACGCGGTTGAGAAGGTGGTTTTGCCGGCTGCCGTTGAGTATGATATGGATACCGCCAGCGATGAGGTACTTTTCTCTAAAGTCAGTGGATTGCCCGACTCGGCTACGACTGTTAAAATTAAGCTATTAGGGGATGATGATTCGGTTATAACTATCAAAATTAATGCCCAAGGAACAATTGAATAAAAATAACCGTGAAGCTGGCCAATCTCTGATAGAGATCCTAATCGGCGTCGCTATCGGCGCTATTTTGATTGGTGGCGCGGCGGCTACGATTACGCTCACTCTGCGCTCAAATGTACAGAACAAAAATATTCAAATTGCTTCTTCTTTTAGTCAGGCGATGCTGGACCAGGTCAGTGTTTACGCCGATGCTGATTGGCATAATATAGACGTTTTATCCGGGATTGTGCCGGGAAACCCCTATCATTTAATTGCTTCCGGTTCTGGTTTTGAACGAAAGGATGGTTCTAAATCAGACGCCACCGAAGGAATTGTATTTTCAACTTCTTTCAAAGTTGAATCCGTGAATCGCAATCAGGAAACGGATGCCATTGAATCATCTTCCGCCTCCACTTACGAAGATCCATCCACGAAGAAAATAATTTCCGCCACGACTTGGTCTGAAAATGGCCAGACTGCCGATGTGACGGTAAATAGATATATTACCCGCAGCCGGAATTTGATTTTCCAACAGACTAATTGGAAGGACGGAGAAGGTCAGGTGACCTTCCCATCTGGCGGCACCCTCGTTAATAAAAGGTTTGATGATTATGCCGGCATTGAAATTTTAGACGACGGCGTTCTAAAGAAAGAAGGATTTTGAGAATAGTGATTAGCGACTAGGGTTTAGTGATTAGGACTACAACATGATAAATACTAAAACAAAAATTTCCTTACTACTTACTACTGGCTACTTACTACTGGCCGGCACTGCCTTTGCCGCCCACGTTTCCGACAATATCGCGACCGCCAATATTGATCGTCATGCCTGGAATGACGTAGTTGGTTGGATTGATTTTGGCGCTGGTGAGGTGGAAGTTACCGACACCCAGCTGAAGGGCTATGCCAACATTTTGCAGGCCGGTTTTCTGGCCTTGGATTGCGCTACTACGCCGATAGGCGCAAAATGTGCCGCTGATGGAGGCGCCGATTGGGGGGTTAAGAATGATGGCACCGGCAAGCTTTCCGGTTGGGGTTGGAATGACAATTTAGGATGGATCAGCTTCCGCTGTGATGAAGCCAAAACGAATCCCAATCTCGTTGATTGTGGAACTGGTCCCGGCGAAGTTGATTACCACGTGGATATTGGTTCTAACGGAGATTTTAGCGGCTGGGCTTGGAATGATGTTGTTGGGTGGATTAGTTTCAACTGCGTGAATGTTGGTCCCGGCACCTGCAATGACCCACCCACAACTGCTGCAAAATACAAAGTGAATACCGATTGGAGGGAACCGGGTCCATCCATTCCTCCTCCGGCAGGCGATGGGCCGACCGGAATTGGTCCCGGAGGTAGCGGGGGTGGCGGCGGGGGAGGTAGCAGCTTTGATGACGGCACTTATCTTATTTCCAGCATTTTTGACACCAAAGTTCAGGGTGGCGCGGCCTTGAATACGATCATGTGGCAGGGTGTTCAGCCGTCCGGAACTGCGGTAGGAATTCAAGTAGCTTCGTCCAACAGCGCTACCGGTCCCTGGGTTTATATGGGTCCGGATGGAACATCAGCTAGCGCTTACGAGGCCAATCAAGGCGTGCAGTTTCGTTTGAATCCAAAATTTCATAACAATCAACGCTATTTCCGGTATAAGGTTTATCTTTCTTGGACGGCCGGTGATACCCCGGAAGTTGAGGATGTGATTGTTAGCTATTCGCCTTAAAGATCTTTCAATGTTTAAATATTTAAATTTTGAAATATTGAAACGCCGCCAAGGCGTTTCAACCTTGCCGACCATGCTCCTTTTGGGCGGGATTATTATTGAAATCGCCATCGCTAGCGCTTTCTTGACCTATTATTTCAACGTCACCAATTTCGCCGCCCGTCTTTCAGCGGAGGCGCTTGCGGCCGCTCGCGCCGGAGTAGATGACGCGCTTATCAAAGTTGTCCGCAATCGGAAATTTACCGCCTATCCCGAGCCATATGAGGTGCAGGTTACCGGAGGACGCGTGGCATCAGTTATTGTTTGCAGGGATATCTGTTTGGGCATGTCCGGAAAGACCCAGGTTATCTCAAGCGCTAGCGCTTTGAATAAGAGAAGTAAGATTGAAGCCATTTTGACCGTTACCCCCGAGGGTAAAGTTTCGGTCGATTCTTTGAAAGAAATTCCTTTCTAAATATGATGAACCTTCTTCGCCTTTTAAGCCCCACCCCGATGATCGGCGGCTTGGAAATAGGAGATTTAGCGATTCGTTTTTTGCGCTTGGAGGACGGTAAAATAAAGCAAGCTTCAGTCCAACTTCCACCCGGGATAATAGTTGAAGGAAAAGTGATTGAGAAGGAAAAGCTGATCGCGGCTTTGAGAAAATTGCATCAGCAGATAGATCATCCTAAAAAAATCACTCACGCGGTATTAGTGATGCCCGCCTCCAACGTTTATACCCAATCTTTTTCTATGCCCTTTGTGGCAGAGAAGGATTTAAAAGAGACCGCCAAGCTGAACATGGAGATGGTCTCCCCAATTGATTCCAAGCAGGCCTATTCCGGTTATCAGATTATCGGTGAGACGAAACCGGGGCAGTTAGAGGCCTTGGGGGCTTTTGTGAGCGCTAAAGAGGTTGATGATTTGAGAAGCGCCCTGCAGGAAGCGCATTTTGATATTATCGCGGTGGAGTTTATCGGAATGTCGTTGGTTCGTTTGGTGAAAAATTACTCCGCCGGGTTGAAAGCCGACGTTCCATATCTGATTATTCATCTTTCCGGAGATGGTCCGGATTTGATGATCGTGAAAAACGGGCATCTCTATTTCAACTATTTCCACTCCTGGTCGGCTATTCAAAGTGAAATTGGCGGGCGGAAATTGGAGTCCGGCGATGTCTTGGAGTTTCTTGCCACTCATATCCGCCAGGTTCTTAATTTTTACACTAGCCGTTGGGGTGGCGCGATTAATGATATCCAGGTGATTGCCAATCCGATCAGCGCCGATATTTTAGAGACCGCGAAAAAGAATTTTAGCGCTTCCGCGCAAATTTTGACTATCGGAAAATATAATCAACTGACGCCTTTGTGGTACGCGGCTTTGGGGGCGGCATTAAGGGGAATGATGCCTCGCTCCAAGGACAAAGACCTGACCTTGGCCGCTACCGGTGTGGACGTCGGTTATTATCGGGAGGCTTTGTTTAATTTTATCCGCGGGTGGAGGGTGATGATTTCCGTAGTTCTCGGATTTTTGCTAATTGTTCTTGGCGTGGCGGACATATTTTTGTATAAAACTTCCGCCGCTCTGACTGTGGATTTAAATAACCGCTCTCTGGTGCCTCTTAGCGAAATCCAAGCTCTGCAAACTGAAGTCCAGGCATTCAATCGGAATGTGGCGTATGCTTTGGAAGCTCAAAAAGCCAGTGATCCCTGGGCGCCGATTTTTGATAAGGTACTTGCCAACATCAAATCTCTTTCTGGGCAGAAGATCACCATTGATCGGTTTTATATAGATCAAAGCTTATCGGCGTTGATGATTGCCAAAGCCAGCAATGATTCGGCGGTTATTAATTTCAAAAACGCGATGCTGAAAGAGCCCAATTTTGAGAATGTGGTCTTGCCGCTTTCCAACATCAAAGTAAATCAGGATGGCACAGTTTCGTTCACGTTGCAGTTTAAAATTTCCAGTTTGAAATTTTAGAAACTAGTAACTAAGCGCAAGAAGGGTCTAGCCAAGTAGGTTTGACGGGGTTATTTTTTTGTGCTAAATTCATAGCCGGTTCATTTATTAACCGCGATTCCCAGCGCGGGCTATCTAAGCCAATGCGGCGATGGTGGCGAATGGGATTAGTTGTGATTTAGAGGAGCTGTTGAGAAATGGATAAGGGAAAGCCAAAGTCTTCCAAGGGCCGTTCCGGAGGTCATCCGCGGAAACCGAAGGCGGTTCGCAAAGTCGATCTTTTTGAACTCGGGCCGGTTGATCAGTCGAAAGAAGAGACTAATCGCTGCCCTTCCTGCGGATTCAGTTCTCCAGAGAATGAGGCGCATTGCCGGGAGTGTGGTATTCGGCTCAAGAAGGACGACCCAACCCCTGATCTGTCCGGTCCGCTTACTGACGAGGAGATTGATGCAGCGGGCGGAGACGGAGATGCGCTCCAAGAAACACTGGGCGAGCTGAGAGAGAGCGCCAAGATGGGTATTGGCGTGGCGAGAGCGGTGTGGCCGGAAATTGAGAAGCTGGTAGAAGAGAACAAGGATCTTTTGGTTGATGTGGTTGAGACGGTTGTCGGCGTAGTTTCTGATCTGGATGAGGGCCTTTCCGATCAGGTCAATGAGATGATGAAGCGCCACGCTAAGAGAAGCTGGGATAAGTTCAATACATTGCTCGGCCTGGGATTCACCCGCGAAGAGGCCATGCAGGTTCTACTGACGAAATCCGATTCCAATGCCAAGTTGAACGAGTCAATCGCAAAGATGGTGTCCAAGGCGCTGGAAGGTCCCAAGAAGAAGTCTGACTAAGAAAAATCAGGACGCTCAGAAATGAGCGTCTTTTTATTTTCCGCCGGGGGACAATTTTTCGGAAACCTCTTCAAAAACCAGGAAGTAGAAACTCGACCGTTACTTGCTGGCAGATAGTCGAGTTTGCACTTCCTGGTAAACCAGGAAGTAGAAACTCGGCCGCTACGCGGGGGCGGATAGCCGAGTTTGCACTTCCTGGTAAACCCCCTTCAGCGTTGCCTTATCGGCGGCGCTGATTTTTTTGCCAATTTTCTCCAAGAGCGAAGCGATTGTTTAGAAAATTGAGCACCCCGCACTAATTTTGCCGCGTAATATTACGCGATGTGCGCGGGCCGAATAGGCCCACCCCTTTGTGGGCGAAGCGCATCGCTGTTTTATTTAAGAAAGATACTAAAACTAGAAATGACTTGATTTGGAATGGCAAAGATTAGTGCTGGGGTTTATTCAACCGCAAGATGATTTCTTCAAACACCGATCCCAAGATTTTTTTGTCGTTTGAAGAAATCTTTTTCAAAACGAACTCTTCGGCTTTTTGGCGGGTAGTTTCGTTGGCCGGGCGGATGCCGATACGGAGACGCCAGAAGTCGTTAGTCTTCAGGTGTTGCTGGACGCTCTCTATGCCATGATGGCCACCGGCGCCACGGCCGAAATCAATTTTGTATTTTCCAATTTCCAGATCGCTATCGTCATGGGCGATCAGAATTTCTTCAGGTTTCGCTCCGGCCTTCTTTGCGGCCTTAACTACGAATTTCCCGGAGTTGTTCATATATTCTTCAGACTTTATAACTTTAAACTTTTCCACCGTAGGCCGATCCTCCTTCGGAGGAAAACTTTTAACTAGCGGGCTTTCTTCCGAGTAATCTATAAATAAAAATCCCGCATTGTGGTAGGTGTTCTTGTGTTCCGTGTCCGGGTTACCGAGGCCGATGATTAACTTTATTTTTTTCGGATCAAAGTCCATAAGATTCAGTTTATCAGAAAAAAAAGCTCCGAAATAGATCGGAGCTTGAGGTTTGGTTTAATGTAAGTTGCAGGGCGTGAGGTCTTCCACTTGGGACAGGGGAGCCCAGCTATCGGCCTCAAACCAGAGCCCGCCTTCTACTCTGGTGAGCAGAAGGTAGGAATCGCAGGCGGCGTAAAGCGTAATTCTTTCCCTCGCGCCTTTCAGCCGGGCAGTGAAGTGGCCACCAAGATATTCAACCCAATCCCGGAGCTCGATCACTTCTCTCCAGGCGGAGCGCTGCCATCGCCCATCTTTCTTTTCTAGTTGCTGGAACTTCAGCCCATCGCCTTCAATAAATGCGATAATTTCTTTGCTTGAGTCATACAGCTTTGCTTTGTAGAACTGGCCCGCATCTTTGGATTCAGTCGGCATCAGGAGCTCCGGTTGTATGTGATTGAGTATTTCTTGAAGTTCATCAGATCGTTGTGGTAAGCCGTCTCGGTTTTAACCAATTCAACAATCGCGCAGTGGGCCGTCCAGAGCTCTTTTTCTCCGGGCTCTTTGATCGTCCAGTATTTCTGTAGCTTACGGCTGAAATGGACCGCGCATTTCATCGTTGTTCGGTGAAAGAGGATCATTCCCAGCGTCGCCAAGGTGATTGAGCTGATAACGATTTTGATTATCTTGTAGTCATTCAGCGCAAAAGCTGTTGCTACAGCAAGAAGCGCTCCGGCAATCAGCAGAAGCAAAACTGCGTAACGTCCGCCGCAGTAATCGCTGATAGGAGAGACCAGTTTGGCCGATTCTAAGTCGGTTGTGCCGTTTTGGCAGTAGGAGTCAATCACTTTATGCTCGGCTCCGTGCCAGGGGGCGACTTTCTTCATCTCCCAGAAAAGTTTAGGGATTATGATTGTGTATCGTACCGCCCAAGATAGCATGCTGTATGTGACACATGAGAAGACGATGATGGATAAGAGAGCGAGTCCGTTAGCGAGAATTGGATTTACTATGACGACCGACGCGGCGTATCCAAACAAGGATGCGTGAGCCAAAACAATACAGGCGAAGAACCAGAGATAAAATTTCCAGTCCACATTATACTGATCGGGCTTGATGTTCTCGTGAAGATCAACCTCAACTATTACTTGGTTTTTCGTTTCGTCATAGGTAGCGATTGAGGCGAAGCGTCTGCTATCAATCCGGATTTTCTTTACTTCCGATCTCCCGGCAACAACAACTTCCTTCGGATTCAAAGCCGCCTCCCTTAAGGGTTTGGGTTAGATTTCAGTGTTCTAGGGGAGAGTGTATCAATGATTTACGCGTTTGTCAATGGCGACAGTTGCGTTAGTCTGCTCAATCAACCATAATTTAAGAAATTGTTTCTACTATGAGGAAGTTCCTATTATCTATCTGGGAAATCGTGGAGGTGGTTCTGATTTCCCTGGTAACAGTTTTTATTATCCGCACCTTTGTGGCCCAGCCATTTTTGGTCAGTGGGGCCAGTATGGAGCCGAATTTTCAGGATGGAAACTATCTAATCATTGATGAAGTAACTTATCGTTTCCGGGAACCGGAGCGAGGCGAGGTGGTGGTGTTCCGTTACCCGAAAGACCCTTCCACCTACTTCATAAAAAGAATCATCGGCTTGCCGGGGGAGCGCGCGGTAGTAGATAATGGAGCAGTTAAAGTTTACAAAGGTTCTAAGGTTCTTTTTGAAGAAGGAGGCACGAGCGGGTCGGTTGATATTACTTTGGGCGCCAACCAGTATTTTGTTTTAGGAGATAACAGGTATAATAGTTTTGATTCCCGCAGTTGGGGAGCGGTTTCTAAAAAATATTTGGTTGGGATCGCGCGGGTAAGAGTTTTTCCGATTACTGAATTAGGAATCGTGCGGCAGAGTGACGGTTTATAACGTAATGTCTAAACTTGTAAAAAAAATAAAACCGAATGTCATCGCTAGCCCGAAAGGGATGCATGATATTTTGCCGGCGGACCAGCCGCTTTGGGAGAAGGTTCGGAAGGCCGCGCGCGATGTTGCCGCGTATTATAATTTTTCTCGTATTGACACCCCAATTTTAGAAAAAGCGGAGTTATTCACTCGAACCCTTGGCGAAGTCTCGGATGTGGTTGAGAAGCAGATGTTTGAAGTGAAAACGAAAGGCGGCGATTCTCTAATTCTGCGTCCCGAAGGCACGGCGCCGATTGCCCGTTCATATATAGAAAATGGTTTAAGCCATCTTGGTCAGCCGGTGAAGCTTTACTATGAAGGCCCGATGTTTCGCTACGAACAACCGCAGGCCGGGCGTTTCCGGCAGTTCCATCAGGCCGGTTTTGAGATTATCAGCAACGAGAATGACACGGTCTACGATATTCAGATCATGCTTTCTTGTTATCGTCTGCTGGAGGATTTGAAGCTGAAAGAAGTGGGGATTCAGATTAACAGCACCGGTTGTCAGCGTTGCCGTCCCGGTTTCCGCAAGAAGTTGTTGGACTATTATCGGCCGAAAGAAAAATCTTTATGCGGCGATTGCAGCCGACGGTTGAAGGTGAACCCGATGCGTCTTTTGGATTGCAAAGTTCCGTCCTGCGTTGAGTTGAAGAAAGATTCCCCGAATATTCTTGATGGGCTCTGCTTTGACTGCAAGCGCCATTTCAAACGGTTGTTGGAATTTCTAGAGGAGACTAAATTACCATATAGCTTGAACCAGTATTTAGTTCGCGGTTTGGATTATTACAGCAAAACCGTTTTTGAAATGTTCGCGGGCGGCTTTGACTATGCTTTAGCCGCCGGCGGCCGCTACGACTATTTAATTGATTCGCTTGGCGGTCGCCAGTCCCCGGGTGTTGGCGGAGCGATCGGATTGGAAAGGGTAATTGAAGTGATTAAAGCAAAAGAAATCAACCTGGTCGGCAAAATAAAACCTAAGCTTTTTATGATCCACATGGGCGATCTGGCTCAGATCAAGGCGATTGGGATGATTGAAGAACTTCGGCGGGCCAATATTGATGTCCGGGAATCGCTTGGAAAAGAATCCCTGAAAGCTCAATTGAAGATGGCGGATAAATTTAAATCGGAGTGGGCGCTGATTCTTGGTCAGCAGGAAGTTTTTGAGCAATCCATTATTATTCGTGATATGAAGAGCGGCGCTCAAGAAACCGTGCCTCTGAAAAAGGCGGTAGATGTCATCAAGCGCAAACTTCGCTAATGGACTGTGTATTTTGTAAAATTACTAAGAAAGAAATTCCTTCCGAAGTAATTTATGAGGACGATCAACTGTTGGCCTTCAAAGACATTCACCCTTCCGCCCCCATTCATTATTTGGTTGTTCCCAAAGAGCACATTCAATCCATCGCTCACCTGGAAGAAAATCATAGCCAAATTATCTCCAAAGTGATCTACGCGGCCAAGGCAGTGGCGGCCCAGCTGGGAATGAAGGGCTATAAACTCGTTTTTAACGTCGGTCGAGAGGGTGGGCAGGTGATTGACCATTTGCACCTTCATTTACTTGGCGGGTGGAGCAAAAAGGCCGATATTGAAGCTATGCCTCATCCGCGGCTAGACAAGTAGGGCCTGATTAGGTTATTATCTTAAAACTATGGAAGTGCGAAGAAAAGAGGGAGAAAATCCCAATTCACTAATATTTCGTTTCTTAAAGCGGGTACAGCAAACCGGAGTTTTACGCGAGGCAAAAAAACGCCGCTTTTACGGCCGCCCCGCGAATAAATTGAAGCGTAAATTATCCGCCTTACACCGCGTGGAAAAGAAGTCTGCCATGGAAAAAGCCCGCAAGCTTGGTCAGTTGGAAAGATTTGAAAAAAGATAGCGCATGAGTCTGAAAGCAAAGTTCAGCGAAGAATTAAAAACCGCCATGAAGGCGGGCGACGCCAAGAGATTGGGCGTTTTTCGTTTAATGATTTCGGCGCTTAGGAATAAAGAAATTGAAAAAAAAGGTCAGGGTAAAGAAGCAGAGCTTACGGATGAGGAGATCGTTCAGCTTTTGATGAGTGAAGCTAAAAAACGGAAGGAATCAATCGCCGTATTCATTCAGGGGAATCGTTCTGATTTAGCGGACACCGAGAAACAAGAATTGGAGATAATCCAGGAATTTTTACCGCAACAAATGTCGGCCGAAGATACCGAAAAGGCGGTTTCGGAAATTTTGTCCCGGACGGGAGCGAAAGAAATCGGTTCGGCGATGAAAGAAGTGACCAAAGAGTTGCGGGGGAAAGCTGATATGTCTTTGGTTAGCGAGATCGTCAAAAAGAAACTAGCCGGGTAGTATGAAGTTGGTCGTAGTCATCGGTCATAAAAGTTTCCTTAAATTTAAACCGACGATCCGTAAGGTCGCCGGTTTTTTGGCAAAGAAATTGAAACAGGAAAAGGCTTATTTGGAGGTTTATTTGGTAGGTAAAGAGTTTATGAATAAAAACGTGCTGGCCTTTCCGACGCCGAAGAGTTTCCCGCGTCCGGATATTAACCGAAAACCGCTGGGAGAGATCTATCTTAACCCACAATATATTAAAGAAAACGGCGAAGATTTGATCTTTATGTTTATCCACGGGTTTCTGCACTTATTAGGCTATGATCACAAGAGGAGAAATGATAGAATAAGAATGGAAAAAAAAGAAACAGAATTGTTGAAATCGTTACCGGGCCGTTAGGCGCTGCGCACTGAGTGTTTAGCGCTTTATTGCTTACAAACTAATCACTTAATATATGAATTTCATTGTCGGTTTAGACGTCGGTTCGCATAGTATAAAAGCCGCCGTAGCGGAGGTTAAAAAGAACGGGAAACTTTCGTTAGTTAAGGTAATAAAAATGCCCTCCGCCGGCATGAGGAGGGGTCTTATTGATGATCTACCGGAGGCGACGCGCGCGATCAGTCAGGTTTTGTCGGAGGTGAAGAAAGTTTCTAAAAACGCTGTTAAAAATATCTATCTGGGGGTGGGCAGTCCGGATTTTCGGGTCCAGCACTCTCAAGGCATCGTGGCAGTTTCTCGCGCGGATTCGGAAATTTATAAAGACGACATTGACCGGGCGGTGGAGGCCTCACAAGCGGTTAAGTTGCCGCTGAACCGGATGATTGTCCATTCAGTTACCAGGGAATTTATTGTGGATGACGTGGCGGACGTTAGGGATCCGCTGGGGATGGTTGGCAATCGCCTGGAAGTGAGGAGTTTGATTATTGATTCTTTCGCGCCGGCCATAAAGAACTTAACCAAGTGCGTGGAGAGCGCCGGGGGCGGAGTAGCGGCGTTGATTTTTTCTCCGCTGGCGGCTTGTCAGGCAATTTTGAATCGCAATCAAAAAGATTTAGGTGTGGTTCTGATTGATATTGGTTTTGGAAAGACAGGGGTGGCGATTTATGAAGAAAATAAACTTTTGCATACCGCCGTTTTTCCGGTCGGTTCCGGCAATGTTACTAATGATCTGGCTATTGGCCTGAAAACTTCCGTCAGTTCCGCGGAAAACATTAAACTGACCTTGGGTTCGGCGATCGCTAAAGAAGCGCCCGCCCGTGAGATTGTGGATTTGAAAAAATTTGATCCCGGAGCGCGTGGGACGACTGCCAGAAGGTTCATTTCGGAAATTATTGAGGTACGGCTTGCGGAGGTTTTAGAATTCGTGAATAATGAATTGAAACATATCAGTAAGTCAGCCAAGCTTCCGGGGGGAGTGATCATTACCGGGGGCGGGGCGAAGATGCCCGGTATGGTAGATCTGGCCAAACAGGAGCTGAGAATGAGCGCCCAGATCGGAGTTCCAAGTATATTGGATTTTGAAACCTCTGATCCGGATTTGATTTCTCAATCGGAGGATCCGGAGATGGCCTGCGCGCTTGGTTTGCTGCTGCTTGGATCGGAGAAGATGACCGAGGACAAGCCTTTTGACGGAGTGGGGATATTCAAAAAGTTTTTCAGAATGTTTTTGCCTTAAATTCTAAATAATATGCCATTAAATAGTAAAAAAACTCTTGGCGATTACGCGGCCAAGATAAAAGTGATCGGTGTCGGTGGAGGCGGCGGCAATGCTGTTTCCCGTATGCAAGAAGATTTTCAGATTAAGTCCGTGGATTTTATCGCGATTAACACTGATGCTCAGGATTTGGATTATTGTAAGGCCAAGCATCGGATTTATATCGGCAAGAACTTAACCCGTGGTTTGGGTACCGGTATGAATCCGGAACTGGGACGGCAGGCGGCCGAAGAGACCCGCTCCGAGATCGTGGAAGCGCTTAAAGGAGCTGACCTGGTTTTTATAACTGCAGGTTTGGGTGGGGGAACGGGGTCAGGTGCCGCTCCGGTAATCGCGGAGGCCGCTAGGGAGCTGGGGGCTTTGACGGTCGCGGTGGTAACCAAGCCATTTTCTTTTGAGGGCGCTCAACGGAGCCGGATTGCTCAAGAAGCCCTCATCAAATTGAAAGATAAGGTAGACACCCTGATCGTTGTTCCCAATGACCGCATTTTCAGCGTTATCAAAAAAGACACCCCGGTGGTAAAAGCTTTTGAATTCATTGATGATGTCTTGCGGCACAGCGTCCAGGGTATTGCCGAGCTGATTGCTATGCCCGGAATCGTTAACGTGGACTTCGCGGATGTTAAAGCGATTATGAAGGATGCCGGGTCAGCTTTGGTGGGTATCGGTATTGCCACAGGCCAAGAGAGGGCCGGCTCTGCTGTTGATCAGGCGATCAACTCTCCGCTTCTGGAGACCTCAATTGATGGCGCGAAAGGTATTTTGTTCGCGGTTTCCGGCGGTAAGGATCTGCGATTGAACGAAATCCACGATATTGCCAAAAGTATCGGTGAGTCGGTAGATCCATCGGCAAAGATCATTTTCGGCGCCTATCACGATCGCAAATTACGCAAAGGAGCCCTAAAAGTTATTTTACTGGCTACCGGATTTAATGGCGCTTCTATAAAGAGCGCGGAGCCATCAATCTCCACTTTATTCAGCGCTGAAATTGCCCCGGTCGCTAAGCCGGTGATGATCTCCAAGGAGGAGATCGTGGCTAAAAACGGAAACGGCGGAGCCTCTGAACGAGTTTCGGATAAGGAGTCCCGCGAAAAGAAAAAAGATGATGACATTTGGGATATCCCGACCTTTCTTAGAAAAAAGAAGTAAGAATCAAAAAAACCAGCCGGAGCGACTGGTTTTTTGGTTTTAGGGCACGATGTGGAATTTTGCGATATCAACGACATTCTTTCGGAAATAATCCATTGTCATCTTTCTGCCGCCACTATGAATCACCGGTGTGTCCTTCTGACACTTCTTCACCTGTTCCGGCGGAATCGCGTAGCAGAAGGCAACCGCGAAACGCACCGGCCAGGCGCGCTTCTGCTGTTCTTCCAATTCCTCTTCGGTCGGTTTCAGTCGGCCTGGATTACCGAAGTGATCGTTGACTTTTCTTTTGCAGGTTGGGCATTCGTAGTGAGCGGATCCTTTATGGGTCAGAGGATTCTTTTTGCCGGATAAGGCCGATTCGCCGGTAACTAGACTGATGTCGCAGCCAAAGCAATAAGGTCCGGCCCAACAGGCAACTCCGATCAGCGCTTTGCTGTAATCTTTGGCGCCGTGGTTATAAAAGAAGTAGCTTCCTTCCATTTCTTGTACCTTAATGAACCAGAAATAATTTAGCTCTTTTATTATTGGATTGCAAACCCCGTCACCAGATCGAGCACTACGCTTTCTCATCGTTGCAGGTTAAACTCTGACTTTTGTTCGCAAGAATGGGTAGTGCGAACTCCGGTGTTTTCCTAGGGAAAGCGGGTAGACGATGCAGTGCTCGGCTCGGTGCGGGGCAAATCAAAAACTCCCGACACTAGCCAGGTGAGTAGATCAAGAAGCGGCAGCGGCTTGAACTGATTGTCTTAGCTAGTTTCGTACACAATGCGTAACTAGATGAGGCAATAGTCGCAGATGCCAATACTTCTTGATTCACTCCCTGGCAGGCGGGAGTTTTTGATTTACGAGCGCCGACTATTAAGAGTGATGCTCAATTTCACTCTCCAACTTCAGCAACCACTTGGTCGCCAATTCTTTGCCACCCAAGCCAAAAGCCAAACCGCCAGCTAATGAAAGCATAGCGATCAATCCCGTGATCAGGGTGTTGATGATGCTGACCGCGACACCTAATTGAACTAAGGACGTTAACAGGCCGAAGATCACCACTACCCACCAGGTGAGCGTGCCCAATCCCTTTGCTCCGTGCAGGTTAGCGCTCATGACTGACGCGCGCACCAAACCTCGGAGGAAGCCAGCCAGCATTAAAGCGGCCAGTAAGATCAACATCGCTACCAATACCTGCGGTACGTATTGTAAGACGTCTCGCAAGAAAGCGGACAAAGTGAAGAATCCCAAAATATCGGATGCTGCCAATAAGAAGGCCAAGACAAAGAACCAGTAGACGACTCTTCCGGCTAATAAGCCAGCATTAAGCTTCATGTGAGCTCGCTCAACGATCGCTTCAACGCCTAATCTCTTCAATAAAGCGTCTAAGCGGACATAGTAGACAACTCGCTCAACTACCTTTTCCAAGACAGCGGCGACGATTAAACCGACGATAAAGACGATTAAAGCGCCGAGCAGAGATGGCAGGAAGTTAGCTACGGTGATCCACAGTTCTTGAATTGAGGCCCTTAAGACATTCAACCAATTTTCAATAACCATTTAGTTAATATAAATAAAAGGTTTCCGACCTTTCTATATGAGTCAATTATAGCATTTTCAAGGGGATGGATAGTCTTCTTGTGTGGAAAACTCATTTTCGGGAGTTGATTTGCTAAAATTTACCTATATGTCTCTTTTGACAAAATACATCATCGCTTCATCTGTCGTCCTAGTGACGATGATGGGGATGATTTATGCTTTTCAGTTTTCTCGGATTGAAAGGAACCTACCTTTAAACGAGGAGCAATTTAATCGGCTGGTGGACTTTGGTCCTCCGACAAAAGATTTTGGTAGTAACAACTCGGTTACGACGCGCGCGGACGACTTTGTCGCGCTGACGCCGTCTGACGCGCCCACAAAGGAATCCGGAGAGCAGATGACTCAATCCCGGTCTTTTTTTCAGCGTTTATTTGGCTGGGGTGATTCCAAGAATCTGGCTCTTAATCCCGCCAAAGAAACTTCGGTGAACACCGACAGTCCTTTTTGGATCCGTTTGCTGGAGCGTTTTGATCCGTTTAGTCTTCCCACGTCTCCCACGAAGGAGTTGAGTGATGCCCGCTTTGCGGTTAAACCACTGCCAACCCCGCCGTTACCATCTCCGACACCCGCTCCTTCAACCATTGGCGCTCCGGTGATCATTCCCCAACCGCAACAAATCGTTCAGGTTATAGAGAAGATAGTGGAGCGGATTATCATCAGAGAAGTAGAGAGGCCGGTTCCTACGCCGGTGCCGGTTCCCACGCCCGCTCCGTCGGCAAAGCCGGCGCCTTCACTTGTTCCGTCTGCAGAAACCAGTTCGGCGATCGCCTGCTCCCTACAAGCTTTTGATAACGCGGTCGGCGGCTCTTCCCACACTTTGATTTTCCGGTGCGACGATCCCAATGTCTGCTCTATCGCTAAAGATGGCGAGAGCTTCATTGATGTTTTGGGTAAGGGTTACTTTAACTTCGCCGGTCTTTCTCCCGCGAACTACAAAATTCGTTGCGGCGATAAATCCCGTTCTTGGAATTCCGCGATCTCGCCGTTTCCCACCAAACCCTCTTACGCTCAATCCGGTTTCCGCTGGTTCGTAAACGATGACGGCGAGATACCCGGACGGCCGCTGGCTGAAATTAACCAACCGATGAAGGGTTCTGTTTTACCCGGAAATGGCCAAGCGCGTCTGCGGTTAGCGGTAATGGCAAATCGCGTTCAGGTTCCCCGGGGGGACGCGAAGTTCAAGTTGCAAGCCGCCCTAACCACTCCCGTAGTCGGTTCCGCGGTAAATTCATCCAATGTCGGCGGTCTCTGCAATAATTTGCCCGACGGCCAATATAAGGATGTTCAGACTTTAGACAAGGTTAAATTTTTTGATAACCCATCGGTTAATGACAAAGTTCTGATGGCGACCAAGATTGACGATCCGTTTTATGGGATTGCCATACCGCAGACTTATAATGAGACAAACTCCATAGTGAATCTAAACGCCGCGATTCCCGCCGATACCCCGGCCATCTGGGATATTTCCCTCCGTCTGTCTCCAATCGGGACGGGCGAGCTGATGTGCTTCCGACTGGTGCGAAGCGACGGTTTGCAATTGGAGTCGTATGACGTCTGGCCGGCGGTTTATAGCGACCGGTAAAGAAATGAATCTCCCCCAGCTCAGCTGGGGTATCGGAGGTTCACCCCGCACATATATCCATGGAATTGTCGTAGAATTTAACTTGAAAAATAATTTGCAATAACTATTTCTTGCCCGTAATCGTCAGGTTGGATATATGTGCGGGGTTTATTGTTTGTGATCCAAATTCATTCCCGAGCTTACGCTCGGGGTTTTCTTTGGACAAACAATAAAGTTATAATACTTTCAGTTTCTTTTTGGTGACACCGTGGTGCGAGAACAGCTGATTGAGGAACTGATCCGGCTCTGGGGCGATCCTTTAGCCACAGATTCGGAATTAGTTTACTGCTGGCGGCAACTTTTTGCTTCAATGGGTATTCAAGTCAGAATGCGGGTTTATAAAAAAGGCGGGCGAAAATTGGTTGATTTTGAAGACTCTAATCCCGCTGGCGCGCTGGATATGGCCTGTAACTGCTTTGAAGAGGCCAGCTTCTATCTTAATAACGCGCGGTTAAAGCATTTGCTTAAAGAGCTTCTGTTGGATATTTGTAATAAGTACAGCGTAAAATAAAGCCCCCTACCAGTTTTGGCAGGGGGTGTTTTTTTGCTGTTTAAGTATTCAGACCCCAGAGGATTAGCCCGATAAAGATACCCATCATCAACATCATCAATCGGATTCTGGCTTCTCGCGAGAAAATAGACAACCGGCTGACGGCGGGCATCGGTTTCCACATCGTTCCCTCCAGTTCTTTGCGCCGCTCTTCTGTCTGCGCCCCCCAGTTACGTTCAAGTTCACGATCCCAAGCTTTGTTTTCCACGACCGGTCTCCTATTCGTAAAGAGGTTCTGGGGAGATATTAGCAATAACGAATGCAAATGTCAAATACTCGCTTTGGGGAAAATATGCCAAGAGCTATCTTAAGTAATAGGTATAAACCATCAGGCCATCAACTATTAAGCCAATACTACCCACTAGGAGTAAGAGACCGGAGGCCCACTTTGGGATAAAAACTCCGCGCACCATCAACAGGGCCAAAACTACAATATAAATAAACCCAATTGAGCCGAAGATATCAAAAAATTGTGGCGCTAATGAAAACATAATTTGTGGTGTTATTTTAGCATTTGCGCGAACCTTTTTCGAGCGGAAAATGAACGAATG
>ERZ1292623.481-Hain-H51-01um-R1-481-length-43467-cov-7_pt2 | contig 22801 bp, 33 predicted proteins | sample MGYA00564398_ERZ1292623 | MGnify/ENA primary metagenome ERZ1292623 (study PRJEB36523, sample SAMEA6512633) | groundwater metagenome | collected 2019-01-07 | study: AquaDiva: Metagenomics assemblies of 32 groundwater samples | reverse complement strand
GAATGCCGCTCTGGTAGTAAGGACGTTTGTCCTTGCCGTTTCTAAGCTGCCAACCGGCGATATTTACCGGACTGCCACCGTAATTATCGATAGTCACATATTCTTCATACGGCTGGTAAGAGTAGGCGGCATTTCCGGTGGAGAGAGATATATGTTGTGATTGAGGCGCACTTTCTTGGCTTATGTAATTACCGGAAGAAAAAATACTGCCAGAGCTCACAGAAGCAGTTCTATTCCCATCCTCGGGAGTGCTTATGATGATTATCAAGAGCACTGCCAGGATAAGAATGCCGTTCACGTTGCCCTCACCTTTCTTTAAATTTTTCCCCATGAATCCATCCTAGCATGTTAATATAATTCAATGCATTTCCCGGAATTATTCGAAACTTTGCTCAAAGAGCGCGGTATCACTCCGGAAGACCGGGACCTGTTTCTCAAGCCAGATTACGGCCGCCTCCATGACCCGCTCCTTCTGCCCTACATGGAAAAGGCGCGTGACCGGGTTATCCGGGCCATGAATGACAATGAGCATATCGTGGTATTTTCCGATTATGACGCTGACGGCATCCCTGGAGCGGTCGTACTTTCCGATTTTTTCAGCCGGGCGGGCTACAAACATGTCTCTTTCTATATTCCGCATCGGCACGACGAGGGTTTCGGCTTAAATCCCGAAGCTATTGAAGAATGCGCCAGGCGCGGCGCAAAACTCATTGTCACAGTCGACTGCGGCACTGCGGATTGGAACGAAGTCGCCTTGGCGAATAAAAACGGCATTGATGTCATCATTACCGACCACCATGAGGCGCCAAGCCAGCTGCCGGAGGCATTTGCGATTATCAATCCAAAAATAAAAGACTCTAATTATCCATTCGACGGATTATGCGGCTCGGCAGTGGTCTTTAAGCTGGTCCAGGCGATTCTTGCCAAACACTCTTTCGGCATAAAGAAAGGGATGGAGAAGTGGTCGCTCGATATGGTTGGCATCGCGACCTTGAGTGATTGCGTGCCGCTTGTAGGCGAAAACCGGATTTTCGCCCGTTTCGGACTGGATGTTTTGAGAAAATCCCGGCGCCCCGGGCTTGCCGCTCTTTTTAACAAGCTTAATTTAAGCCAGAAGAATCTTACCGAAGACGATGTGGCCTTTACCATAACGCCGCGCATCAATGCCGCCTCGAGGATGGGTGTGCCCATGGATGCCTTCCTTCTCCTTTCGACCGCCGACCTGAATGAAGCCGAAAAATTGGTCAATCACCTCGAGAAAGTGAATCAGGAGAGAAAAGGAGTCGTCGCAAGCATGGTCAAGGAGGCGAAATCTGGTCTTAAAAAGCGGGAGAAGGTGGAGGTTGTAATAGTGGTTGGCAATCCAGAATGGAAACCAGCCCTGCTAGGGCTCCTTTGCGCTTCACTCGCAGATTCGTACGAACGCCCGGTCTTCGCTTGGGGTAGAGACGGCAGCGGTACGCTCAAAGGCTCCTGCCGTTCTTATAATGGCTACGACCTATTTAAGCTGATGGAAAAAGTTTCTGATGCTTTTATCGAATTCGGCGGGCACAAAGGTGCTGGCGGCTTCTCCGTGACGCTTGAGCAACTGGCTTATCTCGAAAGCCGCCTTTCCGAAGCGCTGATTGGCCTTTCTTCGCAAGAGACGGTTCCACAAACTGGGTTATCTATCTCAATCTCCGATATAGGAGAAAATCTATGGAAGACAATTTCGCAATTCGCCCCATTCGGCGAGGGGAACGAGAAGCCGGTATTCAAAATCGCCAATGCTCCGATAAAAAATATCCGCCAATTCGGCAAGGCCAATGAACATCTGGAGTTGAATTTGGAATCCGGAGTTAAAGCAATCGCATTTTTTGCATCTCCTAGCACCTATAATCTAGCCCCTAGCACCTTATCTTGCACTCTTCATGCCCATCTGGAAAAATCGTACTTCAGGAGCCGGCCGGAGTTGCGCTTGAGGATTGTTGATATCATGAATCCATGATTACTATATATACCGATGGCTCATCGAGAGGTAATCCCGGACCAGGCGGTTGGGCGGCTATCATAGATGACGGTAAAACAGTTAGGGAAATCGGTGGCGCCGATGAACGCACTACCAATAACAGGATGGAACTCACGGCAGTTATCAAGGCGCTCGAATCAGTCGACGGTAATGGCGATGAAATCACTCTATATACGGACTCGGAGTATGTGATGAAAGGTATCACTCTTTGGATAAAAAATTGGCAAAAAAAGGGTTGGAAAACGGCAGGTAAGAAAGCGGTCTTAAACCAGGACCTTTGGCAAGAACTTCTTATGGTAACGGAAGAAAAGCAGGTCAAGTGGAAGTATGTCGCAGGCCACACTGGCATCGCTTTAAACGAACGCTGTGATGAGATTGCTACCGCCTTTGCCGACGGCTTGGATATATCTTTATACCATGGACCGCGCCATTCTTACCCTCATTTCTAGTTTCATTTGCGGAGTACTCGTTTCATCATTCGTTTTTATCTCGCCTATATTCAGCGTTCTTCTCGTTATTACCGCCTTAGCAGTTCTCCTGGCGGAGAAAATTCATCGAAACGGCATTGGCTCGGAAGTCCTCCTTGTTTCCTTGGCACTCGTGTCATTCGGCCTCGGCACATTGCGTTATTCAATTAAAGATTTTCATGAAGATGCCGAACCGGCCCTTGTTGGCATTGTGGTAAGCGAGCCGGAGCATAAGGATGATTCGACAAGATTCATTTTCAGCTCTGATAATGGAGAAAAAGTGTTTGTAAGTACGGATTTATACAGTCCTGTAGAGTATGGAGACAGAATTGAGTTGAAGGGGAAGTTTAAAACACCGGGAATGATAGAGAATGAGAACGACAGGGATTTCGATTACGGCAAGTATCTCTCGAAAGACGACATTTACCGCACCATGAGCTTCGCGAAAGTCTTGGTATTATCAAAAAATAATGCCAACCCTATTTTGTCGATGCTTTTCAGAATCAAACAGAGCTTTGTGAAGAAGATCAGGAAGATTTGGCCAGAACCGCAGTCGAGTTTGCTCGCCGGGCTTCTGGTCGCTGGGAAGGATAGCATGCCGAAAGAGGTTCTAGATGAGTTCAAACGAGCGGGCGTAGTGCATATTGTCGTACTCTCTGGCTATAATCTGACTATTATTGCCGATTCTTTGCGGCGCCTCTTCTCATATCTCATTCCGAGAATAGCCACATCGGCTTCTGTTCTGGGAATTTTCCTTTTTATATTCATGACTGGCGCCGAGGCGACTGTGGTACGCGCCGGACTTATGGTGCTTGCAGTCATTCTGGCTAAATCCTACGGCCGCCGCGTATCGGCTGGCCGGGTCCTTCTCGCCACGGCTTTCCTTATGATTATCGAGAATCCGAAAATACTGGTCTTCGACCCTTCGTTCCAACTTTCTTTCTTGGCTACGCTTGCCCTAGTCTATGTTTCACCTATTTTTGAAAAATATTTGCAAATATTTCCGGAAAAGTTCGGTTTCCGAGGCGTGCTGGCTACCACTATAGCCACGCAATTGGTCGTCTTGCCATATTTAATTTATTCTATGGGGAATTTTTCTCTCGTATCGCTTCCGGCCAATATTTTAATACTTCTTATTGTTCCTTTCACCATGCTTCTCGGCTTCATCGCGGCTGTTCTCGTTTATTTAAGTTCCATATTGGCGACTCCTTTCGCTTTCATGGCACATCTTCTTCTCTCATGGATTTTATTTGTCTCGCATGCCGTGGGCTCTCTTTCTTTCGCATCGATAAATATTCCACCCGTATCCATATGGCTTATTGTCGCCGTCTATATCGCGATGATTATCCTCGTTCTGCGTTTTCGAAATTTTCTTCCGCATTCTGCCAGTTGAGATTTTCGAAAAAATCTTCAATGTATTGTTTCTTGCCGGAGGGTTGGTAGTCGGCGACGTAAGAATGCTCCCACATATCGAGGGTGAGGATGGGGATGCAGGAAGACAGCTGGCCCAAATGCTGTTCATCCACCCAATTATTCAAGAGGCGCTTAGAGTGCGGGTCAAATACGAGCATAGCCCATCCGACCCCTCTGGTTAATGCCATATTCTTGAACCGCTTAAGCCAGGCCTCGTAAGACGGCCATTCTTCAGTAATCGCTTTTGCTAAAGGACCGCTTGAGGTGAGCTTTGTCGAACCCCCCTCGAAATGTTTGAAATAGATTTCATGATTTCTGATGCCGTTGAATTCGAAAGCGAAACGGCGCTGAACCTCACTTAAAGCATAAGCATGCTCTTCTCCGGCGCCGACGACAGGAGAAGTGTCCGCGGAGTATTCGTCAATCTTCGCCAGCACAATATTGGCGTTCTTAACATAGCCGGAGTAGAGCTTCAAGTGCTCTCCAATCGTCTTTTCTGAAATGCCCTTAAGCGTAGGTATTTGAAATTTCTTCTCTTCGAAAGTTTTCATGCTCTTGATTATATAATAAGACGGTGAATTCCATTAAAGCATTCAAAAACCGTTGGAGAGAATATCTGATAGCGCTTCTCTTGCTTGGGAATGTCTTTGTTTATATAGCGTTCTGGCAGAAACGACCATCTGATATCCTCTCTGTCTATTTCCTCGACGTGGGTCAGGGTGACGCCATGTTTGTGGATACTCCGAGCCATAGGCAGCTAATACTCGACGGCGGCCGCAACAAAAAAGTTCTCACTGAACTTGGCAAAATCATGCCCTTTGGAGATAAGAATATCGACATAATGATAGAGTCGCATCCGGATGCCGACCATATCGGCGGCCTTCTGGAAGTGGCCAGCCGGTATGATGTCGGCGTTTTCTTGGAGCCGGGCGTGGAATCAGGCAATAAAGTGGATGATGAACTCAAAAGAAGGATAAGTGAGAAAAAAATCCGGAGTATTCTCGCAAGAAGGGGAATGGTTATAAATTTCGGCGACGGGGTAAAGCTTACCATTCTTTCCCCGGACCGGGATGTCTCAAGGTTGAGTACGAATAACGCCTCGATAGTGGCCAAACTGGAATATGGTGAAAACTCTCTCCTTCTTACGGGTGATTCGACCAAGAAAGTAGAAAATATTTTGCTTGGGCTCGATAAATATATTTTAAATTCCGATGTTTTGAAAGCCGGGCACCACGGTTCGCGCACTTCGACCGCCACAGCCTTCGCCGCCGCGGTCTCCCCAGAATACGCTGTTATCTCCGCCGGCAAAGACAATTCCTACGGGCACCCACACAAAGAAGTTTTAAATATTCTTACCAAAGTTGGTGCCAAAGTCGTCAGCACCGCCGAACTCGGCACCATCAAATTCGAAACCGACGGGAAAATCCTTCAATTGAAATAATCCCCAACGTGTAAAATTACTCTCTACTTAAAATACGTTATAATTTCCCTGTGGTGGAAAGATAACGTATGGGTAAATTAGAAGAAAAAAGCAGAAAAAGGGCCAGAAGAAAGAATCTTCAGCAGATTATCTTAGCTACGGTTGCGTCAGCCGGAGTCTTAAGCGTGGGAATACTTGCTCCGAATATTCTAATTGCCCTAGATAGACTTGGCGCTTTTAAAATCAAAAGGCAAAAAGAATACATCAACTCTTCGACAAACAAAATGGTCAAGAAAGGGCTGCTAAAATTTAACGGCAAGTTTTATGAACTTACGGAATTTGGGAAAGATAAATTGAGAATATGGGAGTTCGGGCGCTTTAAACTCAATAAACCGAAGAGGTGGGATAGAAAGTGGCGAGTTATTATTTTCGATATCCCGGACAAAAAGAGGAAAATACGGGACAAAATCAGATATCTCTTTAAATCAGCCGGACTCTATTTGTTGCAGGAAAGTGTATGGGTATATCCATATGATTGTGAAGATATCATCGCTCTACTAAAAACAGATTTTGGAGTCGGAAAGGACATCCTTTATTTAGTTGTCGAAGAACTTGAAAATGACCGACATTTAAGAAATGAATTCGACCTCGTTTAATGCTTTTCTTGCATACGTTAAGTATTTGCTGTGGTGAAAAGATAACGTAGTAAGAAATTGGGTACCATCAAATTCGAAACGGACGGAGAAACTTTGTATTTAACATGTTCCAACGCATTGTCAGTCAGTCGCCCCACCGCTATTCGAAGTTCTTTTCTGTGCGATGCCAGAAGTCCCGATTCGGTCTTGGCCCCATGTTCCAAGGTAGCCTTTATCTGTGGCACGATACACCCCTTTCCGCTGACAAAATACTATTTAAAACTTACAAAGTCAAGATTAAATAACCCCTGCTTTCTTTAAGACAGAGTGGGGGCCTTTCTTTGAGACAGTCTTCCAAGCGCGGGTGGAGAGGGTAAGAGTGAGAGCTTTTTTGAGTTCCGGCATGTAAATGCGCTTCTTCTGGAAGTTGACGTACTTCCTGACGTTTCCAGTGGGGTTGAATTGGGTAGCACGGGTCCGGTTGGAGTAGCCCCCACCCATCTTCGAACTCTTATTTAATACCGGGCAAACCTTAGCCATAGTTGCGATATACTAGCACCATGGAGTTTATATTTCAAATCCTAATTCTTATCATGTCCATAGTCATACATGAGGTCTCCCACGGCTACGCCGCAAGTATGTTAGGCGACCAGACCGCCCGCTATCTCGGCCGTTTGACGCTTAATCCTTTGAAGCATCTCGACTTCTTCGGTTCATTCCTCATACCGGCAATCTCATATCTTCTTGGCGGCTTTATCATCGGTTGGGCGAAGCCGGTACCTTACAATCCTTATAACTTAAGGCCCGGGAGATGGTCGGAGGCGATAGTGGCCGGAGCCGGGCCGCTCTCCAATATCGGCATCGCCCTGCTTTTCGGTCTTCTTCTCCGCTCCGGTGGCTCGGCGGGGTGGGCCAATATCGGATTTATACAGATTGTCACCCTTATCGTATTTATCAATCTGATACTAGCCATCTTCAATCTCATGCCCATACCGCCCTTAGACGGCTCCAAGCTCCTTTTCGCCCTCTTTCCGGAAAGATTGCTTAATTTCAGGACATTTTTCGAGAGATACGGGCTCGCACTTATCATTTTCTTCATCTTCTTCCTCTGGCAGTTCATCTTTCCCATCGCAATCTTTGCCTTCCGGCTTATTACCGGATTTAATCCATAAGAAGTTGCATTTTAAGCCTTATTTTAGTACAGTATGTATCTCCTTCGGGAGTGTTTTTTTATGTCAACTATCAATCAGCTGGTAAAGAGAAAGAGAAAGAGAATAATCCGAAAGTCGAAATCGGTGGCCTTGACGCGCACCTTCAACACTCTTAAGAACCGCCCGGTCTTTTTCAATGCTCCCTTCAAGCGCGGAGTAGCCACCAAGGTCACGACTAAGACTCCCAAAAAGCCGAACTCGGCTATCAGGAAAATCGCCCGCGTCCGCCTTACCAACGGCATGGAAGTGACGGCTTACATTCCGGGCATCGGCCACAATCTCCAAGAACACTCGGTGGTCTTGCTTCGGGGAGGTCGTGTTAAAGACGTCGGACTCCGCTATTCAGTTGTACGCGGCGTGCTCGATGCTACCGGAGTCGATGGCAGGCGACAGACCAGAAGCCAATACGGCGCCAAGAAGCCGAAATCCAAATAAATGCGAAGGAAACTTAAAGCCAAGCCGAAAATACAGCCGGATTATCTCTATGATTCCGAGAAGGTCACTAAATTCGTAAATTATGTAATGGAACAGGGGAAGAAAAGCATCGCGAGAAAGGTCGTTTACCAGGCGCTTGAAGAAATAAAGGCGAAGACCAAGAACCCGAACCCGCTCGAAGTCTTTGAAGCGGCGCTCAAGAATACGGGGCCGACCATGGAGGTGCGCTCCAGGCGAGTCGGCGGCGCCAATTATCAAGTGCCTCGTGAAGTGCGTCCGGAACGTCGCCAGTTTCTCTCTATGAAATGGATTATTGAAGCTGCTAGAGGGAAGAAGGGCAAGGCCATGCATGAAAAGTTGGCGGAAGAAATCATCGCCGCTTCAAAAAACGAAGGAGAGGCGGTTAGAAAGCGCGAGAATACCCATAAGATGGCCGAAGCCAACAAGGCCTTCGCCCACTTCGCTTGGTAAAAGTGTATTATGAAAGAATGGTGAAAGTGATTCCTGTTTTAGGAATTCTCCTGACTATGCTCTGGCCTAATATCGTGCACGGGGAAGAACTCTTGCCTGCCATCTGTGAACAAATCATTACTCCGGATAAAAATTTAAGTATCCCAGATATCATCAAGGAACATATCGCGACGAGAATTAGGGAAATTCCCGGAGAAATAGCCCGCGATACTAAAGAAGTAGTAAGTAGCATAGGAGATTCGATAGGTGAGACGCTTGGGGCCAATAAGGACGAGGCTTTCTCAAGAATTAAGAGCCAGGTCCTGGGTACCAGTACTGCCAACGCTCTCCAATCCAACTTTTCTGATTTACTTCTTCGTCACTGGGTATGGGCGCTATCCGCATTAGGATTAATGGTAATAGGTTTCTTTTTTCTAATTTAATTGCAACAATACGGCTTTTGATATATAGTTTTGAAGCGCAGAAGCGCATTTTATTTTATGCAACGAGATTATCCGCTAGAAAGAGTCCGTAACTTCGGTATCATCGCCCATATTGACGCCGGCAAGACTACGACCAGCGAACGCGTGCTTTTCTATACCGGCTCCCAGCATAAAATCGGCGAGGTTCATGAAGGAGACACCACTACGGACTGGATGGAGCAGGAAAGGGAGAGGGGCATTACCATTACCGCGGCGGCTATCACCTGTTTCTGGAATAATCACCGTTTCAATATCATTGACACACCCGGACACATCGACTTTACCGTTGAAGTCAAAAGGTCTTTAAGAGTTTTGGACGGAGCGGTGGTCGTTTTCGACGGGGTGGCCGGCGTTGAGCCGCAGTCCGAGACCAATTGGCGCTACGCAGAAGAAGCGCAGGTGCCGCGCGTCTGCTTTATCAATAAACTGGACCGCACCGGCGCCTCCTTCGAGCGCTCTTACGCCTCAATTCTCAACCATCTTTCGAAGAAAGCTATCCGAATGCAAATTCCTATAGGCGAGGAAGACAAGCACGAGGGCGTCATCGACCTTTTGAAGATGAAGGCGTATTACTTCGAGGGCGAGATGGGGAAGTTGGTGGTAGAGAAGGAAATTCCCGAAAATCTCAAGGCCGACGCCCTAAAATACCGCGGCGATTTAGTTGAGAGGATTGTCGAGAATGACGAGGCGCTCATGAATAAGTATCTTGAAGGCAAGGAAATTCCTCTTGATACTTTGAAAAAGGTTTTGCGTAAGGCGGTGATAGAAAATAAAGTTTTTCCAGTCTTTGCCGGCTCGGCTTTAAAGAATAAGGGCGTTCAGCTTGTGCTCGATGCGGTCGTTGACCTTCTGCCTTCGCCTCTCGATATTCCGCCGGTAAAGGGCATTGACCCGAGGACCGGGGAAGAAGTGGTCCGACACGCATCGGACGAAGAGCCCTTCGCCGCACTGGCCTTCAAGCTCCAGGCGGACCCCTTCGTCGGCCAGCTGACCTTCTTCCGCGTTTATTCCGGTACCATCGAGAGCGGCACTTATCTGTACAATTCCACCACCCAGACCAAAGAGCGTCTGGGACGCATTGTGCGACTGCAAGCCAACCAGCGAGAGGAGGTTAAAAAAGTTTTCGCGGGAGAAATTGCCGCCGCCGTCGGCTTGAAGGAAGCCAAGACATCCCACACTTTCTGCGATGAGGACCACCCCATAATTCTAGACCAGATTACCTTCCCGGAACCGGTTATATCGCTCCGTATTGAACCGAAGACCAAGGCCGACCAGGAGAAAATGGGCATGGCTTTGAAGCGTCTCTCGGACGAAGACCCGACTTTCAAAATTAAATCCGACCAGGAGACCGGCGAGACAGTCATCATGGGCATGGGAGAACTCCATTTGGAAATTATCGTTGACCGCATGAAGCGCGAATTCGGGGTGGAAGCAAACGTTGGTAAGCCACAAGTGGCCTATAAAGAAACTATTACTGGCGAAGCGGAGGTTGAGAACAAATATATCAAGCAGACGGGAGGCAAGGGTCAGTATGGGCATGTCAAAATCAAGATTAAGCCCCTGCCACACTACGACCCGGAGGAGAAAGTGCCGAAGAACGCGCACCGAGAGCCAGGATTCGAATTTATTGATGCGATTAAGGGCGGTGTTATCCCGCAGGAGTTTATTCCGGCCGTCGAAAAAGGTGTGCGCGAGGCCATGGACCGAGGAATTCTGGCCGGTTACAAGATGACGGACATTTCCGCTGAGCTTAACTACGGTTCTTATCACGATGTCGACTCTTCTGAAATCGCTTACAAAATCGCCGCCTCGCAGGCCTTCCAAGAAGCAGCCAGACGCGCGAAGCCTGTCATCCTCGAGCCGATTATGAAGATGGAAGTGGTCGTGCCGGAGAAGTTCATGGGCGATATCACTGGTAATCTCTCCGGCAAACGCGGGCAAATCGAGGCCATGGAAGACAGGGGAGAGTTGAAAGTGGTGCGGGCCAAAGTGCCTCTATCGGAGATGTTCGGCTACGTTACCTCTCTTAGAAGCATGACCGAAGGCCGTGGCTCCTCAACTATGGAATTCGACCATTACGCTATCGTGCCTCAAAACGTGGCTCAAACTATCATCGAAACCCGTACGGGAGGGAAATAGGGCTTAAAATAAGGATTCTATCTTTAAATCCTTGACTTTTATATAAGATAGGTGTACTATAAAACATATAGCTTCGACCCAAGATAAGGAAGTGAGGGTGCAGCGCCCCAAAGCCCGCGGTACCTCTGCCTAATTATCTTCAGCTACTGGCCGCGACGCGCAAGCTCGTGGCCATTTTTATTGACTATTTTAGGCCCTTTATGTAATATGGCGCTTACGTCTATTAGTGCCATGCTCTTTGAGATTCTCTCAATAGGGGATTGTACTCTTATGGCGTGCTTCTGAACTGGAGAAAGCCATTCGACTTCGCTCATGGCGAGCAAGTCTCTCGCGCGCTTTCTTTATTTCAAAAGGACTTATCAACTTACAAACTTCTTAACTTATAAATTAACTCTATGGCAGAATTTGACCGTTCCAAGCCGCACATGAACGTAGGCACCATCGGCCACGTTGACCACGGCAAGACCACTTTGACAGCAGCCATCTTAAACGTGCTTCACCGCGCGGGCAAGAAAGCGACCGTCAAGAACGTCGACCAGATTGACAACTCTCCGGAGGAGAAGGCCCGGGGCATTACCATCGCCCTCTCTCACTCGGAATACGAGACCGACCTACGCCACTACGCGCACGTTGACGCTCCCGGCCACGCCGACTACATCAAGAACATGATTACCGGTGCCGCCCAGATGGACGGCGCTATCCTCGTAGTTGCCGCTACTGACGGCGTTATGCCCCAGACCCGCGAGCACATCCTGCTTGCCAAGCAGGTCGGCGTACCGAAGATTGTAGTCTTCTTGAACAAGTGCGATATGGTAGGAGACCAGGAATTGATTGGCCTTGTTGAAGAGGAAGTACGCGACCTCTTGAAGAAATACGAGTATGACGGCGCCAACGCTCCGGTCATCAAGGGCTCGGCCCTTAAGGCCCTCGAAGCAACGGGTGTTGACGACGAATGGTCTAAGAAGATTCTTGAATTGACTGACGCTCTGGATACCTACTTCCCGATTCCAGTCCGAGATTTGGACAAGCCGTTCCTCATGCCTATCGAGGACATCTTCTCGATTGAAGGCCGCGGCACGGTTGTTACCGGCCGTATCGAGCGAGGCAGGGTTAAGGTCGGCGAGGAAGTGGAGATTATCGGCATCAAGGATACGATGAAGACCACTGTCACCGGCATCGAAATGTTCAACAAGTCTCTCCAGGATGGCCAGGCCGGAGACAATGCCGGCGTTCTTCTCCGAGGCACCAAGAAAGAAGAACTCCACCGGGGACAGGTATTGGCCAAGCCGGGTACGGTTACTCCTCACACCGACTTCACCGCTGAAGTCTATGTATTGAAGAAGGAGGAAGGCGGGCGCCACACTCCGTTCTTCACCGGCTACAAGCCGCAATTCTACATTAGAACGACCGATGTGACGGGTGAAGTTACCTTGAACGAAGGCGTTGAGATGGTAATGCCGGGAGATACCGCAACCTTTACCGTCAAGCTCGTCGCTCCCGTCGCTCTCGAAGAGCAGCAGCGCTTCGCTATCCGCGAAGGAGGTAAGACTGTGGGAGCGGGCGTCGTTACTAAGGTTCTCAAGTAATTAAATGGCCAAAGCCGCTTCTTCTAAAAAGCCGCGACCAAAAGTCGGCACTGGCCCCAAGCGGACCAGAGCGAAAAAAGCTTCCGTCGAAGAGGCGTCTTCCCGCCTGCGCATCCGCGTCAGGGCTTACGAGTCGAAAATCTTAGACCTCTCGGTCAAGCAGATTATCGACACCGCTCTGCGCTACGATGCCAAGGTGGAAGGTCCGATACCGCTCCCAACCGAGAAGAAAATCTATACGGTGAACCGCGCGGCATTCGTATACAAGAATGCGCGAGAACAGTTCGAGATGCGAATCCATAAGCGCCTCATCGATATAGTGAATCCTTCGGGCAAGGTTATCGAGGCCCTGACCAATATGTCCCTGCCATCCGGCGTAAACATCGATGTCAAACTGATATAGTTCGACTAGCTGGTTCGATAAACTCACCATAAATCACCATAAATGAAAGTAAGGAAAGTGAACATGACCCAAATATTTATTGAGTCTGGGGAAACCATCCCCGTGACTATGGTTGTGCCGGTTGAAACCAAAGGTCAGACCTTAAATACTGATTCCCAAGGTCTGACCTTGAAAGAAGGGGACTTAGTCAGAGTCTCTGGCATCTCAAAGGGCAAGGGCTTCCAGGGGGTGGTCAAGCGCCACGGCTTTAAGGGAGGCAGGCGCTCGCACGGGCAGAAGCATAGCGAGCGCGAGCCGGGCTCCATCGGGGGTGGCGGACGGGCCGGCGGGCGCGTTGTGAAAGGTATGCGCATGGCCGGCCGCATGGGCGGAAACCGCATAACGGTAAAGAACCTGGAAGTCATTAAGATTCTGCCTGAAACGAAGGAAATCTTCATTAAGGGGGCTCTGCCGGGCCGCCGCGGCGCGCTTCTCGAGATAAGAAATTAACATGGAAGGAGTAATCTACAGCATAGAAGGAAAAAAAGCCGGGGAAATTAAGCTTCCCGATAATATTTTTGCCGCGCGCTGGAATGCTGACCTGGTCAAGCAAGTCTCCGACTCCCTCCTTTCTTCGAAGCGAAAGCCGGTCGCTCATACCAAGAACCGAGGTGAAGTACGCGGCGGCGGCAAGAAGCCGTGGCAGCAGAAGGGCACCGGCCGTGCCCGCCACGGCTCAATCCGCTCTCCTTTATGGGTTGGCGGCGGCGTAACCCATGGACCAAGAAAGGAAAAGAGCTATGAGCGCATTGTTACAAAGAAGATGCGAGTGAAAGCTCTGCACACTCTTCTTTCGCAGAAATATCGTGATAATGAGGTGATTTTCCTCGACGCCCTCAATCTTCCTGAATCAAAGACTAAGCAAGCAGTCGCAGTATTGAAGAATTTCCCAGCTTTTTCAAAGAAGCACAACGCGCTTGCCATCGCTATGTCTCGAAAGGATCTTCACACCGAGCGTGCGTTCAAAAATCTAGGTAATGTCCAAATGCTAGAGGCGAGAAATCTCGACCCTTTAACGCTTCTCAAATATAAATATTTAATTTTAGAAAATCCGGAAGCGTCTCTTAAATTGATTCCCAAACTCCATGGCAAATCTTAATCTCAAGCCGGATAATGTTCTTCTCTCTCCTCGCATCACTGAGAAGGCGGCTTTGGGCGCGGACAAGGCGGGAGTTTACGTCTTTGAAGTAAGAAAAAATGCCACCAAGCGCTCAATTGCCAATTCCGTGCGCGAATCCTATAAAGTAACTCCGGTAAAGGTCCGGGTGGCAAATATCCCCCATAAGAAAGTCTTCGTGAGAGGTAAAAGAGGGGTGAAAAGAGGCGGCAAGAAAGCGTATGTTTATCTGAAGAAAGGAGACAAGATAGAATTGATTTAAGATTTAGGATTTAAGATTTATGAAAAAATACAGACCGACAACTAAATCTCGAAGGATGATGAGTGGCGTCAACTACCGCCAGTTCATTACAACGAACGAACCGGAGAAATCATTAACCAAAGGATTCTCCCGCGGCATGGGCCGCAATAACACCGGCCGCATCACGACCAGGCATAAGGGCGGCGGGCATAAAAGGTTGCATCGCGAAGTGGATTTTTTCTACGATAAACACGATATTCCTTTCACTGTGAAGTCCATTGAATACGACCCGAATCGTTCCGGCTTTATCGGTCTGGCCCAATATAAAGATGGCGAGAAGCGATATGTGCTCTTGCACAATACCGCCAAGGTAGGTGATACCTACCTAGTTTCTGAAAAAGCGCCCCAGCGTCCCGGCAACCGCATGCCATTGGGGAACATGATAGTGGGCACTTTTATTTATAACGTGGAACTCAAACACAATGGGGGAGCCAAGCTTGCCCGTTCCGGGGGCGATTACGCGGAGCTTCTGGCCAAAGAAGGCGACTATGTCGATATCAAACTTCCCTCAACGGAAGTGCGCAAGGTTCCGGCCAATGCCTGGGCTACTATCGGCGAAGTTTCGAATAATGAGAACAGATTGGTCAATCTCGGTAAGGCCGGACGTTCACGTTGGCTCGGCATTCGCCCAACAGTGCGCGGTACCGCTATGAACCCGGTAGACCATCCGCACGGCGGAGGCGAAGGGCGCGCCGGACGCGGTCGCCGACGTGCTATCTCCTACTACGGCAAACCGACCGGCAAAGGCCAGAAGTCCCGCCGCTCCAAAAAGTATTCAAACAAATTCATCGTCAGCCGGAGAAAGGTGGGGAAGAATTAAAATTCGTAGGGATAAGGGAGGCACCCGCGCCTCCCTTTTTGCATGCTTGATTTTATTTTTATTTTCCGTTAGGATCTTTTTCATAAGGTCAAAGACAAGCGGTTTCGCCGATTCGGCGGATAAATCCTCTCGAGACTACGGCCTTATGCAATTAATGGCCATCACTCGTGCCAAGAAGGCGGAAGTTGTCGATAAATTGAAAAAGGCGCTTAAAGACGCCGAATCTTTGGTATTCGTAAACTTCAAGGGCCTTAACGTGGCTCATACCACCGAGATGAGACGAGCACTCAAGAAAGAGAGCGTTTCTTACACCGTGGCCAAAAAGACTTTGACCCGCCGCGCTCTCAAGGAAGAGAAGTTCGAAGGCGAGGTACCCGAATTCCCGGGCGAGCTTGCACTCGCGTGGGGAAAGGACCTGGTGGCTCCGGCGAGAGCAATTTACAGCTTCATGAAGAAGTTCCCGGAGAATCTTAAAATCTTGGGGGGCATCTTCCAGGGCAAGTACATGAGCGAAGGAGAAATTACGGAAATAGCCAAGATTCCTACCATGGAGGTGCTTCGCGGCAAGTTCGTCAACATCATAAACTCGCCCATACAGCGTGTCGCGATTGTCCTTAATGAAATTAGCAAAATAAAATAATATGTCAGAAAAACTGGAAAAAATCATAAAAGAAGTGGAAGAAATGTCCGTTCTCGAATTGAATGACTTGGTGAAAGCGTTTGAAGAAAAGTTCGGCGTTAGTGCAACAGCTGTTGCGGCACCCGCCTCCGCACAAGGCTCCAGCGAGGCAACGGAAGAGAAGGCCACCGCCAATGTTGAATTGACCAATGGAGGCGCCAACAAGATTGCCGTCATCAAGGTGGTCAAGGAAGTCCTGGGTCTCGGCCTCAAGGAAGCCAAGGACCTGGTAGATGCCGCTCCAAGCATGTTGAAGCAGGACATGAAGAAGGAGGAGGCCGCGGACCTGAAAAAGAAAATAGAAGAAGCGGGAGGAAAGGTTACTCTTAAGTAACTTTACGATGGCTGGTGGCAAAGTAACACTCAAGTAGTAAGATAGGGGCATGACATCGATTTCCTACATTTTCGGCGGAGAAGCCAAGGTTAAAATCATGCGCCTGTTCATCTTCAACCCGTCCTCGGCTTTTTCTGCATCGGAGGTGGCAGACCGGGCCAAGACGAACTCTGCTTTAGCCCGCCGCGAGCTTGTTGGACTAATCAAAGCGGGGCTTGTGAAGAAGCGGGGCAAGAATTTCTTGCTCAACAGGACTTACCCGTATCTCCCGGCCATAGGCAATTTCCTTATAGACGCTAACCCCCTTTCAGAAAAGGAGATAGTGAAGAAAATATCAACCGCCGGCAACTTGAAACTCGTCCTTATTTCCGGTATTTTCCTCCATAACCCCGACTCACGTGTGGATATCCTCATTGTCGGAGACCATATGAGACATGGGAAGCTTCACGCCACAATGTCATCCATAGAGGCCGAATTGGGCAAAGAATTGCGCTATGCAATCTTCGAAACGAGCGATTTCCAGTACCGTATGGGCATATACGACAAGCTTATCAGAGATATTCTGGACTCGGAGCATAAGAAAATCTTCAATAAACTGGGTTTGGAGCCGGTTCCAGCCACTTAAAGTGTTGTCCACAGGGGTATAAATAAAGCCTGTTAGGCTTTATTTATAGGTGTACAATTGGTACGTACCCTTAAAAGCGGTATTTAACAGTATTCAGTTAAGAACATATGTTATTAAATACATGGGGAGAAATATTGACCCTTTCCTTCCAGAATCTCTGGGTTGGAGTGGTTAATTTCGTCCCAAACCTTGTGATTGCCTTGGTCATCCTGATACTTGGATGGCTTGTAGGAGCTCTCCTGGGCCGGGCCATAGCGCAGGTGCTCAGGTCTCTTAAGCTGGATGAAGCCCTGCGCCGCGCAGGACTCGAGACAGTCGTACGCCGCGGCGGGATGAATCTCGATTCAGGCGCCTTCATAGGGGGTCTCGTCAAGTGGTTCGTGATAGTGATTTTCTTGGTAGCGGCCTTCGATATTCTCGGCCTTTCCCAAGTTAATCTGTTCTTGCAGGAGGTTGTCTTGGCCTACCTGCCCAGAGTTATCGTAGGCGCCCTGGTTCTCTTGGTGGCTGGTGTTATCGGTGATGTCATCGAACGGGTGGTGGTTACGGCGGCCAAGACCGCCGGCGTGAGCTCGGCGCACTTCGCCGGGGCTCTTGCCAAGTGGGCGGTTTGGGTCTTCGGCATACTAGTCGCTCTCTCTCAATTGGGCATTGCCACGGCTTTCAGCCAGACCCTCTTTACCGGCATTGTAGTCGCCATTTCACTCGCTCTCGGCCTTTCCTTCGGTCTCGGCGGCCAGGCGCAAGCGGAACGATTCCTCGAACGTCTGCGCGCTGATATGAGCGGCAGAAATCACGGTTAATCCAAAGCATTATTTTAGCTAGGTAATGCCTTTGAATAGCAAAAGGGCGCCATAATATGGCGCCCTTTTGCTATTCAACCCCCGAAAGGTAGCTTTGACTTTGGCATGAATTTTCTATACTATGTTGCCACAAGCGTTTCCACGCTTTTTGTTTTAAACATGACCCGCTCGTCAATCAAAGGCCCATACGTCGACCCTCGGGTTTTAAAGAAGCTCGAGGGTAAAAAGCCGGCAACAACCGGTGTTATTAAGACGTGGTCGAGAGCCTGCCAAATAGCCCCGGAGATGGTCGGATTCACCTTCGGGGTTCACAATGGCAAAAGCCATATAGAGGTATTCGTCACCGAGGACATGGTCGGCCATCGCCTCGGTGAATTTGCCTTGACGAGAAAGTTTGTCCGCCATGGCGGCAAGATGCAGAAAGAGTTGGAAATTGCCCAGAAGGAAGGGGAAATTGCCGCTGCCAAGGCAGCCAAGGGAGCAACAGAAGCAAAAAAGTAAGATTTGGGATTTAAGATTTATGAATGAAGCGAAAGCACAGCTCAAAAGTTACAGACAGTCGCCACGCAAAGTGAGATTGGTGGCCGATGCCGTGCGAGGCAAGTCGGTCGGCGATGCCATCGATATTCTCACCTTTATGCCTAAGCGCGCGGGGCTCCCGCTCAAGAAACTCATTGCTTCGGCTTACGCCAATTCCGGAAGGGCTGATAATATGTTTGTAAAAGAAATACGCGTTGATGCCGGCTCGACGCTTTATCGCCGCCGTCCCCGTTCGAAAGGCATGGCGAATCCCATAAGGAAGCGCACTTCTCACGTATTGGTAATCTTATCTGAAGCTAAGAAGCCAAAAGCCAAAAGCTAATTTTATGACTCACACCGTCCATCCGTATTCACATCGCCTCGGCATTCTTAGGGACTGGAAGTCTCGCTGGTTTTCTCCAAAAGGCAAGTACAAGTGGCATCTGAAGGGCGATGTTTTAATACGGGAATTTCTGGAAAAGAAGCTTAAGGGCTCATATGTCGCGGATATCGAGATAGAAAGAAGCGCCAAGCATCTGCGCGTCATCATCTCAAGCTCCCGGCCAGGCATGATTATCGGCCGACAGGGCGATGGCGCGGAGATTTTAAGAAAAGAAATAAAGAAGATGCTCGAAAAGCGCAAGCTTCTTGAAGAAAAGGTTGATGTGAAGCTCGATATCAAGGAGGTTAAGAGCGCCGAGTCGAACGCGGCCATAGTCGCCCAGATGGTGGTCGAGGGGCTTGAGAAGCACTTGCAGTTCCGCCGGGTGATGAAGCAGACTTTGGAGAAAGTCATGGCCAACCGCGATGTTTCCGGTGTGCGCATTTTCCTTGCGGGCCGTCTTGGCGGAGCGACTATGAGCCGCACCGAGGACAGAAAGCTTGGCCGCATCCCGCTTCAGACGCTCCGCGCCGATATTGATTACGCCGCAGCTAAGGCCGTCATGCCTTACGGCACCATCGGAGTGAAAATTTGGATATACAAGGGCGATATTTTCGATAAAGACAAGTAATTCGACAAACTCATTACAAGTAATTTTTAATACCATGTTATTCCCGAAGAAAGTCAAATACCGCAAGTGGCAGACCATGAGGAAAAATCCCAAGAAGGTCGGTATTGCCTCCCGCGGAGTAACCGTCGCCTTCGGCTCTTTCGGCTTGAAGGCCTTGGGTCCGGCTCGCATACGCTCCCAGCAGATTGAGGCGGCAAGAAAGGTTTTGTCCCGTTCGGTAGGCAAGACCGGCCGCCTCTGGACCCGCATTTTTCCCGACATGCCTTACACCGCAAAGCCGGCGGAAGTAAAACTTGGCAAGGGCAAGGGCGAGCTTCAGGGTTATGTTGCACCGGTTCTCCCGGGCCGCATTATCTTCGAGGTTGATGGCATCGCCGAGCCGGAGGCCCGCGAGGCGCTTCGCAAGGCAGGCACCAAATTGCCGGTGAAAACGAAAGTGGTCAGTAGATAGTAGTTAGTGAAATGAAAAAAAATTCTTACAAAGGCAAGTCAGAGAAAGACCTCGTCAAAGCGCTCTACGAAGAGCGAGAGAAACTGCGCATCTTCCGCTTCGGCACTGCCGGTTCGAAGTCTAAAAATATCAAAGAAGGTGTTGTGGCCAAGAAGAATATCGCCCGCATCATGACGGAATTAAATATACAATGAACAATAAACAATTAACAAAAGCAAAGGTTCTCTCGGGTATAGTAGTCTCGAACAAGATGAAAGATACGATTGTCGTTGAGGTTTCCGGATTCAAGAAGCACCCGAAGTATAAAAAATTCGTGACTACCCGAAAGAAGTTCAAAGCCCACGACGCCGGCAATACCAAACAGCTCGGCGAGAAGGTGGAAATTGTCGAGTCCAAACCGATTTCAAAAGACAAGCACTTTATAGTAAGATAACCAATCCTTTATGGTCCAACCGCAATCAATCGTACAAATAGCAGACAATTCGGGAGCGAAGCTCGGCAGGGTTTTCAAAGTGCTTGGCAGCTCCAAAAAGCGCTACGCTTCCATCGGAGAGCTGGTGGTGCTCTCGGTTCAGAAGGCCGAACCGCGAAAGCAGGTCAAGAAAAAGGATGTGCTTTACGGCCTCGTGGTGCGCCAGCGCGCTCCCTTCAGGCGCTCCGACGGCACTTATATCCGTTTCGACGAGAATGCCGTAGTCATTCTCGATGATGCGAAGAAGGAACCGCTTGCCGGACGCATCTTCGGCCCGGTACCGAGGGAAATCGGCGAGAGGGGATATCAGACCATCATCTCCCGCGCGCCGGAAGTCGTCTAATTCGACAAGCTCACTATAAATAAATTTATGCACGTAAAGAAGAACGATACCGTACTAATATTGGCAGGCAAGGACAAGGGTAAGACCGGCAAGATTTTGCGCGCTTTCCCGAAGGAAAATCTTGTGCTCGTCGAGGGCGTTAATTTAAAAAAGGTGCACCAGCGCCCTAAGTCCGGGAAAAAGGGCAGCATCATCGAGAAAAATTTCCCAATCCATGCTTCTAACGTAAGGCGACATGACTAATCTTAAAGAAAAAACCAAGAAGGTTCCCGGCTACAAGAATCCGATGCAAGCGCCACGGATTTTGAAAGTCGTCGTTTCTGCGGGAGTCGGCTCGTTCAAAGACAAGAATAAATTTAAAGTAGTTGAAGATCGGCTGGCGAGGATTACCGGGCAGAAGGCGGCTCCGCGGGGCGCCAAGGTTTCTATCGCGACTTTCAAATCGAGACAAGGTGATGTCGTTGGTTATCAGATAACGCTTCGAGGACAAAGAATGTATGATTTCCTTGGCCGGCTTATAAATATCGCCCTGCCGCGGACAAAGGACTTTCGCGGCATCTCTCCTACGGCGGCAGATGAGATGGGCAATTACACGCTGGGAATCAAAGAGCATACCATTTTCCCGGAGACTTCCGACGAAGAATTGAAAGACGTATTCGGCCTCGCCGTAACCATCGTTACTACCGCCAAATCAAAGGAAGAAGCCGTAAATTTCCTTACCCATCTCGGTTTCCCGTTTAAGAAATAATGTCAAAGATTTAGCCTTGGTAAATCCACATACATTATAACAAAGCTATAGCTTTGTTATAATGTAGTTGACATATTTTTATAATCTGATATAATGCAAAAAGAGGTAAATTGGGGTACCTGGATTCTCCAATACGCAAGGGACGTTTATTCCTTCAGAGGAGATAGCCATGAGTTCATTTGATTGGTGGGCGTTCAGCGTAGGCTCTGGTGCGGGTGCGATATTCATTATCATCTTCGTCCTCTTCTTCTTGAGAGAAAAGAAAGAGGAAAAAGTGGACCACAAAGCCCGCAAAGCCCGCGACACGGAGAGAAACATCGGCAACCGAATAATTAAGATTCTCCACATGCGGACGGCCGGAGGGATGTTTGACATTCTCTCCAATCATCTTTCGTGGAAACAGGGTTACCAGATAACCCTGAGGAATCAATCGAAGTACCGGCCGCCAAGCCTTCTCATCGTGGTCGACTGCTCTCTTCCTGCCGATAGGCAGTTAGGGGTGGGTACCACGGACTCAGACTTCAAGTACTATCCGGCCAATGACGAGGGTGTACAAGGAGTTCTCGACGAGGCCATTAAGTACATGGAAACCATTAGTCTCTTGAAGCGTCCCTTCTGAAGCGTTTCTTGCAGCCGGTCCCGACGTACGTCGGGACCGGCATTTCATTTATATAGACCTTGAATCTGGATGACCCTTGTGTTAAGCTGTCGCCACGGCTTTTCGGAGCTTTTTTAGTTTAAAATGGCAAAAACGTCAGTCATAGCAAGGTCGAAAAAGAAGCCCAAGTTTAGCACCCGGGCTACTAATCGTTGCTTTCGTTGCGGGCGCAAAAGGGGATATATGCGGGACTTCGACCTCTGCCGTATCTGCTTCAGGGAGCTTGCCAATGAGGGTAAGATTCCGGGCATTAAGAAGGCCTCTTGGTAGTTTAATATGACTCACCACAAGTAATATGGATGGCATTTCCAACATGATTATAGCGATTAAGAATGCCGGATTTTCCGGTCATGAATCCGTGAGTATGCCGTATTCCAAATTGAAGCAATCAATCGCCGACGTCTTGAAAAAAGAGAGATTCATCAAAAGTTCCGAAGTCAGGACAGAGAAGGGTAAAAAAATTTTAACCATCTCGCTTTTTTCCGAAAATCGCGTTCCGAAAATCAAGGGGGTCAAAAGGATTTCCAAACCCTCCAAAAGGATTTACAAAAAGGCCTTCGAGATGCGTCCGGTAAAGTCCGGCTACGGGGCGCTTATCGTGTCGACCTCCTCTGGAGTAATGTCGGGCAGAGATGCCAAGAAATCATCTCTCGGCGGCGAAGCCCTGTTTACTATTTGGTAGTGCGCCTTGCTCACTATAAATAAAAATAAAATGTCTAGAATAGGTAAAAAAGCAATAACTCTTCCTGAAAAAACCGAGCTTACCGTCGGGAATAATTCCATTTCCGTCAAAGGGCCCTTGGGCGAACTCAAAAGACCCATTCATCCAGTGATAGAGGTGAAGGTAGATGGCAATACGGTCACTCTTCATCCGAGAAAGGAGACTCTAGAGTCGAACGCGCTCTGGGGCACTTACGCCTCGCATATTGCCAATATGGTTTCCGGAGTAAACAAGCCGTTTGAGAAGAAGCTCATCCTCGAAGGCATCGGATATAAGTCCGAGGTCAAAGGCGATAAAATACAATTTGCGCTCGGCTTCTCTCATCCGGTTATAGTTTCTATTCCATCCGGGCTCAAGGTGACTGCCGAGAAAAATAATATTGTCGTCTCCGGCATGGATAAAGAGGCGGTCGGCCAGTTTACCGCGCAATTACGAGCTTTGAAGAAGCCGGAGCCGTATAAGGGCAAGGGCATGCGTTATTCAGATGAGGTAGTAAAGAGAAAGCAGGG
>ERZ1292623.1447-Hain-H51-01um-R1-1447-length-22809-cov-21_pt1 | contig 22809 bp, 30 predicted proteins | sample MGYA00564398_ERZ1292623 | MGnify/ENA primary metagenome ERZ1292623 (study PRJEB36523, sample SAMEA6512633) | groundwater metagenome | collected 2019-01-07 | study: AquaDiva: Metagenomics assemblies of 32 groundwater samples | reverse complement strand
GTAGTTCCTAGTGTAATATAATTACTTGGCCATCCAAAAATTCCTGCTCCATTTACTAAATTTCTTCTATCCCAAATTATTGTATTTCTTAATTCATATCCTGCTTTTTCCATAGCTTCTATTACATAAATATGAATGGGTATTCTCTTATTTTCCCACCACAAATCAGTAATATTAATTATGCAGTGGGCTTTATGCTTCAGTAAAGGAAGAATCTTTTTGTAAATTTTTCCCAATTCTTCAGCATATTGTTTAGGCTCCATAGTTCCCAAATCTCTTGGATTATTAGAATATTGCTGAATTTTTTTGTATTGGCTGTTTATTCTTTTATCACCCCTCAAACTTTTGTTTAATCTTGGTCTATTTAGCATGTTTGAATAAGGGGGGGAAGTTACACATAAAGAAACCGTTTCTTCATTTAAATAATCCTGGATATTCAATGCATCGTCACATACCATTATTTGTTTTGTTTCTTCTGTTAAGCTTTGTTGAGATAATCTTTTTTGTGCAAAATCAACATATTTTTTGTTTAAATCAAATCCAATGGCATTTCTTCCAGTATCTTTAGCTGCTACTAATGTAGTTCCAACTCCTGCAAAAGGGTCTAATACTAGTTCACCTTTATGTGTAAATAATTCTATGCATTTTTTTGGTAATGCTATTGGAAAAACGGCAGGATGTATGTCTCTCTCTCTTATATCTCTAGCTTCATAAAAGAATTCCCAAAGAGCAATTTGGTTTTTTAGCCATTCTTTTGGGGTTAAACAATTAATATTTGTCTTACCACAATTACAAGTTCTTTTATTGTTAAGAATCAATTTCTTATTTTGCATTTGTATTTCTTGTTCCATTTTTACGAGGTTTATCCCAGTAGGGTGATTTACATATAGGGCAGATAGTAGGATATTCTTTTTTTTTTCTTGGTATCCATTCATGTTCACATCGTTCGCATTTATATCCCTTTACCTTTAAAATTATTTCTGCCATATTATTCATAATATATGTTAGTTTATAAATGTTACTTTCTTAAGTATCACCTTTATAGTTATAACTTTTATACAGAAAGATTAACTACACCTCCACTCCCAAAACCTTATTCATCTCTCCTAAAAGTCTTTTTTCGAATGCCAGGTTTGTTTCATCTTCTTGTTTTTCAATATTTAAAGCGTCAATTAACTGAAATAAAAGATCATTAAATTCTGATGGGTTCTCTTTTTTATATTTATCAATAATAAATTCTTCCACCTTACCTACTTCTTTTGACTGAAAATCTATTTCTAATTCTGTTATTTCCTGTTCAAGTTTTGATGTATTTTTTAAAAAAGAATAAGCTTGTTTTTTGATTAGATAATCCTGGATTTCCTGATAATTGATGTCAGACGGTTTTCCTTTTTTTAAATTTCCATAAATTTTTAAAAGAACGATTTTATCTTTTAAAAGACCTTTTTCAAGTTCTGAGATTATCTTATTAGTTCCAGTAAGTGCGTTATCTAGCTCAATTTCAAATAAAACAACATCTTTTATTTTAATTTCTTTTTTTGTTGTTTTTGTGTAGCCATTTACTTCAATTATATAAAATCTTCCAAATTTTAATTCCTCAAGCTCTTTAAAATTATTTGGAAAGGTTGGCCCTCCATAGATTACTGGTTTATTATTAATCTGGTGTTCGAAATCAGTATGAATATGTCCTAAAGCGTAATAATCTGCTTTTGGCAATTCTGATAAAGAAATTGAGTCAATAATTTCTTCTGGCAGGTTTATTGCCTCTGTTATTGCTGTATGAAGCATTAATATTCTAAAATTGTTTTCATAAGACTCCTTAATCTTTATTTTTTTTAAGCTGGGAATTTCAAGAGCAGATTTTTTTCCGGGATAACCATAAATGTAAAAAGTTTTGTAAATCAGAGGGTTTAATATAACCTCTTGTTCTTTTTCATCATACTTACAAATTTCACAAAGCCCTGCTTTTTCTAAAACATCTAAAAAAGTTTTTCCTGAAACAGAATAATCATGACTGCCAGCAATTAAATAGCATTTTATTCCTGCATCTTTTAATTTCCTGAATTCTGTAAAAGTTTCTTTCAAGATTTCAATTGAAGGAAAGGCTGTATCAAAAAGGTCTCCTGTAAAAAGAATAAATTCAACTTTTTCTTTAATAGAACTATCTATTGCAATTATGAATGATTCCATATTAAGTCTCTGTAATTCTAGTTGTCTCCAGCCTCCTAAATGGCAATCACTAATGTGTGCGAATTTCATCTTCCGAAATTTCCTCTGGAAATGAGGAATTGAAAATTCTTAATTTTCATATATTTTTTGAGAAAATCAATTTTATAAAAATGATGGTGGTGAAATAGAAGTTAAGATCAAAAACTTCTTGTGTTTTACCATGCCATAAAGAGCATGGTTTGTTTGAAGTTTTTAAGACAGGAAAAAATACGTCGTTTTGATTGCAACTTCCTCTGCTTAAAAGCAGAGGTTTATTTTTTCCTGTATTAGAGAAAAGATTATTAATGCCCTTTTTGTTAAAATTAGATGGATTACCGTTTTATATTTCCTTTACTAACAATTGGTTTTATCTTGCCTTCTTTTATCCTACCCTGGGTAGTAATTAATCTTACCAGTCAATATTCATACTCTCCTCTTAATATTATCCTTGTGCTGATTAATGAGAAGAATATTTTTAACGAGCCAAATATTTCTTTTAATCTACTAGATTTAATGATAATATACGTCTATAGTTATTTTGCTCTAGTTTCTAGCATGATTACATATCTAGCTTCTTTCATAACTATGATTCTTTCTCTATGTTTCAAAAAACACACATCAAAGATTTTGCTAGTTGCAGGAATTCTCGCAATACTCAGCAGCATATTATGGATTTACTCGATAGAATCATTTAAAACTCATTTTACACAAAACGCAGAGGGGTCTGGAGGGATTATAGGTGAAGAATTTAGAGGCAAAGAAAATATTATAATAAGTACAATAATCAAAACAGGAATTGGTCATAAAATCACTATCGCTGCTGGTGTATTTGCTATACTTGCATATTTATGGCCATTAAAGAAAGAAAATGAATCACCACGCACTAAAGCGAAATAACTCACTTCGTTATCATCTAAATAATAAATTAAGGAGTGAGTTATTGGGTTAGAGGTATCAATAAATAAAATATTAAAAACAAATAAGCTGAACAGAAGTTTAGCAAGTAAGACAAAATTAGCTCTCAGAAACAAGAAATTAATACAGAAAAAAATTACTTTTTTTCTGCAACAGAAAATCTTTTAAAAGATTTTCTGTGCCCTAAAATTCCGAAGTAATGAGGAATTTTTTGGTCACAAAATCAGAGAAAGCTATGCTTTCTTGGCCAAGAAAATCTTTAAAGATTTTCTCTGGATTCCATAAATAACACAAGAAATTTTTGATATTAAGTATTAATAAGGAAGACGACAATTCCCCTCTCTGCTTTAAAGCAAAGGTATCCTTACCGTGGATGTAATTAGCAAAATGTGTTCGTGGATCAGAAACTGCATTAACAAAATCTTTCTTTTTAAAAGGAAGTGGATAGATGTTTTTTGTTATAGCATGAATTAATATTTAAAGTATTACAATCTAAAGCGACAGAAAACCGAATTGCAACTAACCAGCTATATCGATCATATCTTTAAAATTAAAAACAACAACCTTGTCATCATCAATAGCTATTGCATCTATCTTCTTTGTAACTAAATTATAAGTTACATCCATCTTAAAGTCAATCGATCTACTATCTCCTCCACCTCCACGCTCTATAAGGTTTCCACTGCCAGTGTTACGCCAAGTTATACTATCACAATCATGCTCAAGTAATCTCACAGGTTTAAATCTTTTAACATTTAAAATAAATTTTTTTCCATTTACATTCATCGCATCTACTCTAATTTCTCCGTTACCACTTATGCTACCTTCTTTAAATTTAACCTTTCCATTAAATGAGTCAACAACTTCGCTTCCAAAATTACTAAAATCACCAAGTTGAACTATACTTCCGCTGTTTTCAACGCTATATGAAATTTTAAAATTTTCGTTTGAGTCTTTACAATCTTCATCCTCTTCTGGGGTCGGATGCAAGATACCAGCAGAAGAAGTGCTTGCATCTCCAACCTTCCATTCTTTATGAAGATTGTTATTCAAATCTTGCTTAAGTGCATATGGGCTATCTACTAAAAAATTATATGGAAGATGGCTAGGTAATGAATCAGAAGGGTCCCATAAATTAACTACTTTACCATATGTCTGATGTAATATTGATACCAAAGCGCCACACTCAAGTCCCTCTGGTAAAGATATACATTGAGGCGATCCTCTCTCTGGTGTTAATTCTACTGCGTGATTATGCCAATTTTGTCTGTCTCTAAAAGGCAATTGAAGATATTGTTCTCTAGTTATTATATACTCTACTTCTGAAAGAATTTGATTTCCTGATTTGCCTTTTGCAAACAAAAGACAGGTTGCAACTATTGGTGGAGTAAGTTTACAATAATGATCATACTGAGCATCTAGATTTGCATGATCATGTTTATTAACTGAAACATGTATATTAAATCCTGTAGCAGGATTACCACTATTAGTAGCAATAGCATATATTCCTGAAATCAAAAAAACTCCTAATGAAATCATTAAGATACTTAAAAAGATTTTTGTTCTGTTTGTCAGGAAATTTTTAGAATTATTTAAATTATTTTTTCCTCTTATTTTTTTTATTTTCATTGATTATTTAATAAATAATAAATTTAAATATATTTATATCCTTAAATATATGTATTAAGAGACTATTTTCTAAAAAAAGAAAAACGCCACCATCTGGCCTTTAGAATTAATTATACGTCGTTAACATGTCATCTTTAATAATTTGTTTTTTTAGTTTATTATAACTTTAATTATCACATCAAAACCTCAATTTATCTTTTTTTAATGTTAGTTGTTAGTGACCACGATTAAATATTTTGTAGTCACCTTTTTTTGAGTCTTCTATTTTATTCTATTTTTATGAACTGCTAAATATCGTCTAATAAAATAATTAAGAAATCCTTCTTCTCCCCTTGGGAAAGCCTTATAATAAGACTTTCTTCTTGCATACTCTATTATAATCATAGGATATCCAGAATACCATAAGATATTATTCATTAATAATCTTCCTATTCTTCCATTTCCATCTCCAAATGGATGAATACTTTCAAATTTAAAATGAGCTCTTCCAGCTAATTCAACTGGATTCATTTTTTTATTTTTTTCAATAAAGATTATTAATTCTTTCATTAATTTATTAACATCTTGCCAATCAGGAGCAACATAGCTTCCAACTCTTACTAAATGATCTCTATATTTTCCAGCGATATCTTGTTTAGTTTCACCAAATATTTCTTTATGCCATCTTAATAATAATCCTTCTGATATTTTCTCTTTTTTTTCAAGCATTTCTAGAAAAACTTTATTATGTGTTTCAGTTTCTTTTATATCTCTTAAAGGTTTATTAGGGGCTATTTTATCACGAATAATGGCTCTCGCTTCTGCCAAAGTAATTGTGGACCCTTCAATCGCATTTGTATTATATGTAAATGCTATAGAAATTTCTTCCAGTTGCTTTCTTATTATACTCTTAGGTATTTTTCCCCACTCTTTTTGAAAATCGTTTTTAATTTTCACTAATTTTTGGTGTAACCCACCCTTAAATTTTTTCATAAAATCGTTTTTAATATTTTCAAAATCTTTAGGGATATTTAGCCCTAGATATTTCTCCTTTGTAATTACCTTCTTACCCTCTCTAAAAGAATGTTGTAAATAATAATACTCATTTTTGCCTTTTTTTCTTTTAAAGAGTCTCATGATGATATTACCATTACAAACTATTTAAATTTTACTATTATTGAAGAAATGTAATGGTAAAATAACCTATCTAAATAACAAAAAACGCCACCGCCCGGAATCGAACCGGGAAGCCCAAAAGGGCCCTGGTCTCAAGCCAGGTGCACTACCATTATGCGACGGTGGCATAATTATGCAAAGTTTAAGATGTTTTTAAAGTTAATTATTAATTTATACCGATAATTATAAAGATAATTGTTTGAACTTCTCTTAATTGATTTTAGAGTATCTTGTTCTAGTTTAAAACAAGTTTTATTTATTTTTTTGGAATTTGAAACTCAAACACATACAACTCTTCAAAAAAAAGCTTCTTTTTATTCAATAAACTATAATGATAACCCAATATTTTTGCTTCTCTTAAAATTATTTTTGGCTGACTTAAAGAGGAAAATAATAATAAGATATGACTGTTTTTGTTTAGATGAAATCTTGCCTGTTTTAAAAACTTAATAATTATCTCATAACCTTTCTTTCCCGCCGTCGTATTAATTCTAGAATTTCTAGGCTCGTTTTTATCCTCTGACAGATAAGGTGGATTAAATATTATCAAATTAAATTTACCTTTAATATTTGAGAAAAGGTTTGATTTTATTGTATTTAATCCAAGACTTTTAAGATGTTTTAATGATTCTAAATTTATGTCTGAAGTTAAAACATTAATAAATCCAAGATTTTTGCAACTAATTGCCTGAATTCCAGATCCAGACCCCTGGTCTAATACTTTTATATTCTTTGGTTTATTCTTAAGATATTTTTTCAAAGTTTCTTGCAAAAGATAAGAATCGTCAGACGGCTCATAGATGATTTGTTGTTTTGATGTCATTTTTTCTTGGTTCAAGAAAAAAACCCCAAAATTCTCTCTCTAAAAAAGATTGATGCTCCTAAAATTCCAAGTAAGATAATTAAGATTATTACTAATATAATCCCTTTAATATAAGCTTTTTTTGGTTGTTGATTAGCTTGAGTATTAGTTTGTCGAGCCGGTTGTTGAATTTGTGTTTGTTGTGGTTGATATTGGTTAGGTTGAAATGTTGTAGGTTGTTGTGGCGACATTTGACTTAGGGGATATGATTGATGAATATCAGGACTAGTCTGCTGAAATACTGAACCTTGAGGTATATGACTTTGTAAATTGCCAAAATTACTAATTACCCCGCTCCCTACTAACTGAGAAGCTTCATAAACCTCTTTTGAATCATATCCCGAATTAATCATTATCTGAACTGCACTATCTAAAGATTCTCCATTATTAATAGCATTTCTTAAAGCAGTTACAATATCTTCATTTACCATTTCTTATTGAAATGGTAAGCCCAAAAATTTTATTTTCATTTTTACCATCTTTATTTAAAAATTAATTTCTCTTTTAGGTTTATATAGAATGTAACAGTTATTTAAAAGACTATTGGATTTTGACCTTTATTAATTATAAATTTACTGTTAAACTAATAAAGATTGTTGCTGGCTTGCTTCTTAGCTGTTACTATTAATCAAAATTATTAATTTACCTATCAATCAAAAACCTACTCAATCTCAATACATTGCCCGTTACTAGTTAAATGAAGATATTTTGGTTTATAGCCAATTTCTGTTGCCAGCTCTATTAATGGCTTGGTTTTATCATGCCCTCCATGAGCAGGGATTATATGTTCTGGTTTAACAAGATTAATAAAATCTCTTAAATCTTCTCTTCCAGCGTGTCCAGAGCAATGCACATTATTAAAAATTCTTATTCCTTTCTTTTTTAATCTATTATCTAATCTTTCTCTATTTTCGATATTAATTTTTGTTGGTATAATTGATGAGGAAAAAACAACGTGGTCCTGGTTGTTAAATTTGAATGGAAGTTTATCTCTTGATAATCTATCTAAAATACTTCCAGGCTCTCCTTGATGCCCTGTACATACTATCATATAATTACCGCGAGCTCTATCTATTTTCTTTAAAATACTTTCTAAGTGACGTCTAAAACTAACAGTAATTATATCTTTTTTAAATGGACAAATGTTAGCTTTTATAGAGGCTGAGACATATTTATTTAAACTTCTTCCTAAAAAAACAATCTTCCTGTTAAGAACTTTCCCAAAATCAGTTATTGATTTTAATCTTGCTATATGAGATGAAAAGGTTGTTACAACTAAACCATTGCCTTTGTTTTTGGTCATTAGTAGAACGTCCTCTAACATTGTTCTCGCTACTTTTTCACTTGCTGTTTTTCTATCATCTCCTGCATAAAGTGAATCGCAAATAAGAACTTTTACGCCTTGATGTGATATTTCTTTTATTTTTTCATAATTTGGTTTTTGCCCTATCACAGGAAAATTATCGAGCTTAAAATCATTTGAATAAAGGACAACACCTTGATTTGTATGTAGGGCTAATAAAGAAGTTTGCGGAGTAGAGTGAGTTATATTTATAAAATCAACTTTATATTTTTTATTCTTTCCTTGAATATAACAAAAAGAATTAGGCTGAACTGTTTTAAGTCTATTTTTTAAAAAAATTTTTTCGTCTCTTAATAAAGTTTTAAGAACCTCTATTGTAAATGGTGTTGAGATGATGTCTGCCTTATATCTATGAGCAATAAAAGGTAACGCGCCAATATGATCTAAATGAGCATGGCTCGGAATAATTGCCCTCACTTTGTTCCTTAACCCTAACTTATCTAGAATAGTGTCGTCTGGGATTGCTCCGATACTACGAAGCTTATGTTCGGTATAAGCTTTTTCGCTTTCTTCTAATTCAACAATCGGAGGAAGATAAAGTCCTCCATCGAAAATTATGACGTCTTCTCCTAAATCTACTGCTGTCATATTTCTTCCTACCTCATTAAACCCGCCGATTGGATATATTTTCATTTTTTTAGTAAATTTATTGAGAGTTTTGAAAAACCTCAAATTCAAAACTCTCAAAGAAGGACTTTGATGAAATTTCCTTCGGAAATTGGTGATTATTCAAAGTCCTCTATTGATAATTTGTTAATATGAATAAAACAATAACTTATCCTTACAGTTGATAACTCGCTTTAACTTCATTAACATATTTTATTTATAATGACGAGACTTCACCGCTTTTTTATTTAATTAATAATATAAAATTAGTTTAAATATGTTTGTTTGAATCATCTGAAGAAATTTTAAATAGTAGAGAAGAACATTAATTATATGAAGTATAAACTGTTGCCACATTTGGAGAGACAAGCAAGAGAAAGAGAAATAAATCTGAAAATAATAAAAGATACTATAACAAACCAACAACAAATTGTTCCAGAACCGAAAGGATTAAAAATAGCACAAAGTAAGTATTATGATAAAGAAAACAATAAAGATTATTTAATAAGAATAATTTTTAGAGAAGAAAAAGATCTAAGAATTGGCGTTACTGTATACAAAACTTCAAAGATAAAAAAATATTGGAAGGAAAAAGAAATTTAGGAAAATGAAAATAAAATATGACCAAGAAGCTGATGTAATTTATTTGCGTTTTGGAGAAGGAAAAATAGTAGAAAGCGATGAAATTAAAGATGGATTAATTGTTGACTATGACAAAAATGGAAACCCTGTTGCAATTGAAATACTTAATGCTAAGGAGATCCTTGCAAATAATCCAGAGATAAGTGTAGATTTCTCTCCAATGAAGTTAGAAGTTAGAAAATAAATTTTCTTATTTAATCTCTAAAGTCTTTCTGTCGATTTTATAATTTTCTTGGCTTCTTAAACAATTTTTTTATTAATGGTGTTAAAATCAAACAATAACTTTTTATAACTCTCTTATCTTATTAATATATGAAAAACTCCCTTATCACACACAACAAAACTCTTTTTTTAATAATAACTATTTTATTACTTTTATTTATTTTGTTAGTAACTTTTTTTCCCAAATATTGTGGAGGAGTTGATGGAATCGGTGGACCAGTAACCTCAATTGATTGTAGTTGTGTTGGAATCAAAGGACAATCATTATTTGAGTTATTGGGAGGAAGAATAACGGATGCTTCAGAAACTTCATGTTCTGGTTTTTGTTTAAAAAGCACTTGCAAAACTACAATTAGTTTTGATGATAAAATAGGGGTTGGCATTTGTGTAACTAATGCTGACTGCGTTCCAGCAATATGCTGTCATCCATCTGCTTGTGTTCCTATTAACGAAAAGCCAGATTGTGATGATGTTTTTTGCACTCAAGAATGTGCGCTCGGAACTCTAGATTGTAATCAAGGGTATTGTGGGTGTATTAATCAAAAATGTCAAGCTGTTTTTTAGGGATAAAAACCGTTTTGGTCGTTTAAAAAACTTTATAAATTCCTTTTCTCTTATTAATCTATGAAAAAAGGGGCTGTTAAAGAACTAGAGATAAAAGAAATAGCAATAATTACAATTTTATTTTTAGTAATCATAATAATATCAATTATATTAACTAATTTAGACAAGCAAATTATAACTGGACTAATAACTGGTGTAGATAATATTATAGATCAAAATGACTCTCGTTTTGATTCCAACTCTGGAAATAATTTTACCTTCTCAACGATAAACTTTACAGTTAATTTAATTTCTCCTGAAAATCATAGTTACAAAACTGTAAACAATATAAGTTTTAATTGTTCTGTTCAATCTGATCTTAAAAAACAAATTACAAACATTACTTTTAAATTATCTAATGAAAGTAGTTTGGTTTACAGTGAAACTAAAGAACTAACTGGCATTTTAAACTCAACTACTTTTAATTATAATTTTTCTGAAGAAAACATCTATTACTGGAGTTGCGAAGCTTATAATAATGAAACTGGACTAGCAACATCAGCTAACTTCACAATAACTCATGATATTATCTCTCCTATTATAAATTTAATAGAGCCTGAAAATGGCAAGAGATACACTACAACAAACAACCAAGAAATTGAATTTACTTTTACTATTAATGATAAAGGTGATATTAATAATTGTAGTTTAATTTTGAATAATGAAATAAAACTTACAAACAGCCCTGTTGACAAAAACTTAACTCAAAATTTTAAATTTAGTTTTACACCTGAAAATTATGAATGGAATATTAATTGTATTGATAAAGCTAATAATATCGGCGACTCAGAGACAAGAAGTTTTATAGTTAAAGAAAAATCAGAAGAAGAAAGTAATGAGAATGAAGAGAGTGATAGTTCTAAAGGTGTTTCTGCTGGAAATGAGGACGAAGGAGGCAGTGAGAAAGCAGGTGTAGAAATTGAAAAACCAAAAAAAACCTATTTTATTTCAAATGAACAAGTTTCAGAGAGCTATACAAAAGAATTAAATAAAAATGATGAAATTAAATTCGTTTTTGAAGATGAAAAAATTTTCAAGCATAGTTTAACTGTAAATGAAATTACAAATGATTTTATTGAGGTAACTATTCAAAGCGAACCAATAAATTTAAGACTAGGAATTGGAGAAGAGAAAAAACTAAATTTAACAAATCCTAATCACTATGATTTCTATGTTAAGCTGAATTCTATCAACAATAATAAAGCCAATATAACAATACAGTTAATTAATGAGGAAATTTCTAAAGAAACAAATAAAAATTCTCAAGATGGACTAGGTATAACGGGAAAAGCCGTTGAAGATACAGAATATTTTTCTATTAAAGACAAAGTTAAAAAATACTGGATTATAGTTTTAGTTATCGTAGTTATTACAGTTATTATAATTTTTTATTTAAAAAGAAAAAACATTAAACAAAAATGAGGCCGCTCAAACCCTCTCATAGAGAGAGAAAAAGATATTTGTTAATAAAAGGCAAAGATACAAGTAAAAAAAATATAGAAGATGCTATTTTAGAATTTATAGGAGTTTTAGGTTTTGCAGAAGCCTCGCCAAGTTTTATTAAAACTGATAAAGAAAAAGTTGTTTTATCTATTAATAGAAAAAGCTTAGACAAAGTCAGAACAAGTTTTTTATTAAGCGGAAAAGATATAAAAATTATAAAAGTAAGCGGGAGTATTAATAAAGTGAAATAAATTACTAAACTACTTTAAACTCCCAATTTCCCTCAAATTTTTGTCTTTTAACTTCAAAACTTAGATAAACACTATAATTTCCTTTAGAAACAGCTTTAACATTTAAATTATTTTCAAATCCCCAAGAATGAATTAAACTATAATTACTAGCAGAAATAAAATTAACTGATAATAAAATTACTAATAAAATAATTACACCTTTTTTCATTTATTATAAACTAAAGTTGAATATAAAAATCTTTTCCTATTTAATCTCGTAAACTGCTCTGACATTTCCTGTTACTGTTAATTCTCGCGGTTGAATGTTTGTTGCTGTCTTTTGTAATAAGCCGGCATCTTCTGCTTCTGCACGCGCATAAATTGGAAAAGGATTATAAAAGAATTCTTGTGTACTTAATTCTACTAACCTACCCAATTTCTCTCAGCTTCCTTCAGCCAAAGCTTCTGCCTTTTCTCTTGCGTCTTGCGCAGCTTTTGTTAATGCTTCTTTTTTTAGCGTATTTTCTGTTTCTTTTGAAATTTCAAAATTAATGTTCTGGACTAATCCTTCATCGTCAATTACAACATCAACCGCTCTTCCGACTAAGTTACTATCTTTAATTTTTACTATCAATAACTTCTATTACTTTAAATTCCTTTTGTTTTTCCATTTTCCAGCACCCGTTAATGCATCAATACATGATAATATAACCGGCGTTGGTTCATAAAATAATTGACTGGTCTTTTACGTTTATTTCAAGATAAATTATTTACATTACTTACTTTTCTATCGGCTTTTTTTGATGTCGATAAATGGCCTATACTTGTGTTTATAGAATATAAGTTAGATTAGTCTTGTTACTTAAGAAGTAAAAAATGTCTTGGTCCTACAGGATTTTTTCTGCCGAAAACCTTAAAAACCCTTAATTATTACTGCATTTGAAAAGGGATAAATGAGTCTTAATCCAAAGAATAAGTTCTTTGATTATTTTCCTTGGTGACGGACAAAAAAGATTAAAAGAATAAGATGACAAAACTATTTTATAAAATGAATAAAAATATTTACAAATAAATTAAAACAAACTAAAGTCTAAAGGAAAAAATAAAAATGGAAATACCAGACATGCAGCATCAGGTAATGGGTTATGACAGAAGTGCTACTATGTTTTCCCCTGATGGACATATTTTGCAGGTTGAATATGCTGAAAAAACAGTTAGATTAGGCGCAGCTAGTATTGGAATTAATTGTTCTGATGGAGTTGTTATTATAGCTGATAGAGGCCAGAAAGATAGCTTAATAATTGTTGAATCGTCAGACAAAATACAAGAAGTTGACGAACATATAATGGCAAGTGCAGCGGGAATTTTAAGTGATGCAAGACTACTAGTTAATCATATAAGAGTTAATGCTCAACAACATAGAGTTACATACGATTCTCCAATTGATGTTGAATCGATTATAAGAGAAGTGGCTGATATAAAACAGCAATACACTCAACACCCAGGAATAAGGCCTTTTGGAGTTTCTTTAATGATTGCGGGAGTAAGTGGAAAAGATTCCAAACTTTATACAAGCGAGATTACCGGAAATTATTATGAGTATAACGCAGCAGTAATTGGAGAAAATGACGAAAAAATCAAGGAAATATTAAGAAAAGAATATAAAAAAGAAATTAAAACAGATGACGCTATTAAATTTGGATTAAATATTTTTAAAAGAGTTTTAGGAGACAAATTCAATATAAATAGATTTGATATTGCATATATTAAAAAAGAAGAAGCAAAATTAAAAAAATTAAAAAAAGATGAAATTGAGAGGTATGGTTAATAAGTTAAAAATCTGGTTAAAATGGTAGAATATTTAGTTGAAGTAAAATATAATGAAGTAAACTTTGATAGTGGAATAAGTCCAGAGACACGCATTTTTGAAATAGATCGGATTGTATGTAATCATCATCCAACTAGTATGAGTTCTCCAGAGAACCCTGAATCTTTAGAGACTTTAATTAACTATACTTTTATAATAAATCCAATTAAGTTTATCAAGAGGGTGTTAAAATTAGATTATGTTAAAAGTATCGAGGTAAAAAAATGTTAGTCCTATCAAGATATAAAGATGAGAATATAATAATAGGAAAAGATATTGTAATAAAAGTCATAGATATTCAAAGTGATAGAGTAAAACTTGGTATAAATGCTCCAGTAGAAATTCCTGTCCATAGACAAGAAGTTTATGAAGCTATACAAAAAGAAAATAGAGCTATGGGAAACATACAGGAAACTAAAGAGACAAATAAACCAGGAAAATTAGAAAAAAATGTTGATTCTACCCAAGCAGATTTCAGTCAACAATTCAATAAATATTTAAAACTTAATAATTATTCACTGGCTTATGATTTTTTATTAAATAATGATTATCATCCAACTCGAGATGAAACATCTAAATTAAAATATGGATTAAAAAAATCAGGAAAATTAACAGAATCTGCTGAAAATATATTAAAAAGTTACCATAAATGATTATAAATTTAAAAAATTAGAGGATAAATTAAAATTTTTAATAATAAGATTCACAATATTAAATTTTTAGAAACTATTAGCCGACAAGAGGTTTATGTTTTTTAAATCTACCAACAAAAATTACAAAGAAAAATGACAGACACCATTGCAAGATTGAGATCAGGAAAATTAATTTTTGAGACAATTGTTGATTTAGACAATGCATTAAAATTAAAAAAAGGAAAGCCCGTTTCAATTAACGAAGTTATAAGGGACGTTGCTGTTTACTTAGATCAAAAAAAAGGAATGAGGGCTGGAAGCATGGAATTAAAAAATATTTTTGATACAGATAATTTCCCAAAAGTAGTTGAACAGATAGTTAAAAGAGGAGATTTAGAGATAACCAAAGAATTTAGAGATGCTGCTTTAGAAACCAGAAAAAAACAGGTTATTGATTTTTTAGCTAAAAATGCTGTTGATTCTAGAACAGGAAGGCCTTTTCCTATTAATATGTTAGAAAATGCTGTTAAAGAATCTGGTATTAAAATTGAAAATCAGCCTGTTGAAAAACAGATGAAACAGATAATTGAAAAATTAATAACAATTATTCCAATTAAATTTGAGACAAAAAAAATTAGAATAAGAACTCCTGCGATATATACCGGCAGAGTTTATGGGCTATTGCAGGATTATAAAGAAAAAGAAGAGTGGCTTTCTAATGGAGATTTAAAAGTTGTTTTAAACCTTCCTGTAGGATTACAAATAGATTTTTATGATAAATTAAACTCTATAACTCATGGAAGTGCAATGACTGAAGAGGTTAAAGAATAAATTTAAGAGATAACAAAAATGAAAAATGAAAAACAAGAAAGAAAGCTGGTAATACCTGGAGAGTTGATAGTTAGTGGAGAAGATTACCTTCCAGGAGAGTTTACTAGAAAAGAAAATGACGATATAATTGCAAATAGATACGGCTTGGCTGAAATAAATGGGAGAGTCGTTAGAATAATTCCTGTTTCAGGAGTTTTTGAACCTAGAAGAGGAAACACAGTAATTGGAAGGATCGAAGATATAACTTTTAATGGATGGCTTGTTAATATAGGGGGTCCTTATAGTGCATTTTTGCCAATTGCCGAATGTCCTAGATTTATTGACAAGAATAATATTGAAGAATTTGCTGGTGTTGGAGACATGTTAAATTCTAAAATTTTTGGTGTTAAAAAAGGAGGAATTGACTTAACATTAAGATCAAGAGGTTTGGGAATATTAGAAGGAGGAAGGATAATCAAAATAAATCCTCATAAAGTTCCAAGGGTTATCGGAAAAGAAGGGAGCATGATTAATTTAATTAAAAACAAAACTAAAACAGAAATAAATGTTGGTCAAAATGGAATTATCTGGTTAAATGGAGAAATAGAAGGAGAAAAAAAAGCAGAAGAAGCCATTAATTTAATTGCTCAAGAAGCGACTCATGAAAGACTAACTGAGAAAATTGAGGAGTTTTTAGGAAAATGAAAAATTATAGAGTTATATTGACAAGTAAAGACAGCATAGTAAACCGCACTTATAAAAAAAGAGGTGTTGGCGGGCACTATATTAATATAGATAGAAGCGAAGAAAAGGGCCTGTTAGAAGGGATAGCAAACAAAAATGAAGAAATTATCAGATCCTTTGGATTAGATAAATTAAAGATTAAATTAGAGATAACAATCTATCAATTTTAGTTAAAATGCCATACACAAAAAGAATAGATGGAAGGAAGTTTGATGAACTAAGGCCGATAAAAGCAGAAGTAGGCCTAATCCCAAATGCAGATGGTAGTGCTTTATTTGCTTTTGGCGATACTGTTGCTATTGCTGCTGTATATGGACCTCGGCCCTTGCATCCAGCACACATGAAAAAACCTGATAGATCAGTTGTAAGATGCGAATATAATATGCTGCCTTTTTCAGTTTCTGAAAGAGCTAAACCAGGTCCCAATAGAAGAAGCAAAGAAATTAGTATGATTACTGCTAATGCTTTATCTAGTGTTGTAGATCTTAATAAATTTCCTGGAACAGTAATTGACGTTCAAATTATGATACTGCAGGCAAATGCTTCAACAAGATGCGCTGGGATTAATGCAGCTTCTATGGCTCTGGCTCATGCAGGTATTATCATGAAAGAAATGGTTTCAAGCGTTTCAATAGGAAAAATTGACGATAAAATTGTAACAGATATAACCAAAGATGAGGAAGATTGGAAAGAAGGAGAGGGTCCAACTGATATTCCTTTCAGTATAACTTCTAATAGCAAGGAGATTGTTCATTTGCAATTAGATGGTAAAATTCCAACTAAAAGATTCAAAGAAGCAATTGAGTCTGCTAAAAAAGCGTCTGATAAAATTTTAGAATACCAGAAAAGAGCATTAAAAGGAGAAAAAATTGATGAAAATCAAAAATGATTTTCAATTACTAGCTTCTAAAAGAAGCTTCTGGTGATGAAAGTAAGGAGAAATGAAAGATTTAGTTATTAGAATATTAGATAAAAGTAATAGAAAACTATATTCGGTTTGTGGAAATATTGGAGATTCTGAATTTGAAAGAGTCTATACAACATTAATAAATAAATTTGATAATCCTAAATTAAGATTAGATTATAAAATTTTAATAGAGATAAAGAGGCCTTTTGTTTTTTAACGGAGGAATAAAATGAACCTATCAAACATAAATAAAAAAAGAATAATAGAGCTCTTAAAAGAAGAAATAAGACTAGATAGTAGAAAGCTGTTTGAAATTAGAGATATTAAAATTGAAACTGATATTTCTAATAAAGCTGAGGGAAGTGCTAGAGTTAAAATAGGAAAGACAGAAGTTATTGTTGGAGTTAAACTAGACGTTCAAGAACCTTATCCTGATCATGAAGATGAAGGGACAATGATAGTTTCTATGGAGTTCAGTCCAGCTTCTGGTGAGAGACATGAACTAGGCCCTCCTAAAATTGATGCTATTGAAATTGCGAGAATTGTTGATAGGGGGATTAGAGAAAGCGGATTCGTAGACTGGAAAAAACTGAATATAGAAAAAGGAGAAAAAGTATGGTCAATATTAATCGATATTTATTGTATTAATGATGATGGAAATGTCATTGATGCGAGTGCTTTAGGAGCAATAGCTGCATTGAGAGTAGCTAAATTTCCTGTTTATGATAAAAAAAATGAAGTTGTTAAATATGGAGAGCTTACCAAAGACCATCTTCCTTTAACTGAATGTGTTCCTTTAGCAATGACCTTTTATAAAATAGGAGAAACTTTAATACTTGATCCAAATAGAGAAGAAGAAGACTCAAGTGAGGCAAGATTAACTCTCTCAATTTCACAACCAAAAAAAGATCATATTATTAATTCAATGCAAAAAGGAGGTATAACATCCATTACAATTGATGAATTAAATAATATTATTGACGAAAGTGAGAAGAGTTATGATAAATTATTTCCCATTATTGAAAAGAAAATTGGGGCGTTGAAATAAAATGAATCTCAATAGTATTCAAGATACGATTATATATTTTAGTCAAGCTAGTAATCTTTTGAGGACTAGCTTAAATATTAGAGAAGGAGCAGTTATAGAAAAGGAGACTAGACTAACGGAATTAGTCATTAATCAATTAGAGCTTTTACCTGTTTTTCAAAAATTAGATTTTCCTTTTGAAAGAAATAAAATGAAATTAAAAATAGTTTCTGAAAGGTTGAAGAATGATAGCTATCTTAAAGAATCTGAACGTTTTAGAATATTAACTGAGATAGAAGGTCAGAATAAACTTTTAAAAGAATTAACTGTCTGCGATGTTATGTATATTATAAAATATGGGAGAGGAATGGTAGATGAACAATTTAAAAAATAAAGATCAAATAATTTATAAACATAATTAGAATCTATTCACATATAAAAAATTTTAAAAATCTATTAAAATTAATTATTTAAAATTTTTAAATATTATCAAAATCTTGAAATGAAATATAAATTAGAAAAAAGCGAATTGAAAGAGAAATATACAAAATATGAAATTGCTAGGATTTTAGGAGCTAGAAGTTTACAACTAGCGATGGACGCTCCCGTTTTGTTAAAAATAACTAAAGAGGAGGAGGAAGAGCTTAGTTATGATGTTTTAAAAATTGCTGAAAGAGAACTAGAGGCAGGAGTTTTGCCGATTACTATTAAAAGACCTTTGCCAAAAAAATCAGAAAAAGAAATTAAAAAACTTTCTAACGAAGAAATTAAAGATAAAATAGAAGAGAAACTGGAACTTGAAAAAAAGGGAGGAGAAAAAATAGAGGAGAAAAAAGAAAAATTCGAAGAAAAAGAGGAAAAAGAAATTACGGAAGAGGGAGAAATTATGGAAATTGCAAATCCTGAAGATGAAGGTGCTGAAGAAGTTTCTGAAGAAGAGGAGATTTGAATATTAACGCAAAGTTCTTAAATTGGGAATTTATAGTTTTTCTCAGGGCCATTTTATTAATTCTATAAATTAGTAAGGTAGAAGTAGAATATTTAAGAAGCGGGGGTGTTAAGCAAACTGGTGATGAGGCTGATTTTTACCAACGAGAACTAGATTTAATCATTAACGATTATTATAACTAATTTATCTTTTAATATCGTGGTTTATAGAGAAATTATTACAGTTTAAATTAATAGAGCCTAAGAACCAAACAATTAAAAACACTAACTGATTATTTTTTTTATGATAATAAAAAAAGGATATTTTTTAGATAATGATGTCATTATTGTAAATAGAGAGTTAACACAATTAGACCTGTTTCTTAAAGATTTTATTGATATTTTAAAAAAATATTCTTATTACCTTGTTGTAAATGGGTATGTCAATATATCTACTGGTAGAACAAGAGCAACTGAAGATATTGATATTTTATTTCCTTTAATGGAAAAAGAAAAATTTATTTTGCTTTTTAATGATTTAACTAATGGCAGTTTTTGGTGTTATCAGGGAGACAACTATGAAGAAGTTTATTCTTATATTGAAAATTTTAACAATATCAGATTTGCTAAAACTAATGAAATGTTTTCAAACATTGAGTTTATCCCAATTAATAAAACAAAAAAAGCGAAATTTTTTGAATTTAGTCATCCTCAAAAAATTAAGATTAAAAATTTTGGTTTTAAGATTCCTCCAATAGGGTTTGAGATATTATATAAAGAATTAGTGCTTGCTAGAAAAAAAGATATAGAAGACGCTAAACATCTAAAATTATTTTTTTCTGACATACTGAAAGAAGAAAAGTTTAAAGAATTTAAAAACATTATAAAATAGGAGAGAAAATAAAAATGTTAATTAAAAAGATAGGTGCAAAAATTGTAAGATATTCCAGAAGAGAAAAAACTATACAAGTTTTTGTCAAAACTTCTAAAGGAAAATTTATTACGTCTTCGCCAAGCGGAAAATCAACTGGAAAATATGAAGTAAAACCTTATTTTAAAAATTTAAATCATGATATTAATTATATTAATGATTTAGATTTTAATAAAATTAATGAGATTATTAATGAAAATGTAAGAAGTAGTGTTGGTTCTAGCAATAAGGATGAGTATATCAATAAAAAGTTCTCTGTTGATAATTCTTTTAAATTACTGAAAAAAGTTGAATTGCTAACAAAAAATAAAATTGGTGCAAATAGTTTATTTTCCTTAGAAGGCAGTTTATTGAAAGCTCTTGCTAAAGAAAATAAAAAAGAACTTTTTGAGTTTTTATCAGAAAAAAAATTAGCAAGAAAAAATATAAAATTAAGGCCTGTTGGAAATGCAATTGGGGGCGGTTTGCATAGCAGAGGCATAAATGGAAAAAAACCAGATTTTCAAGAATTTTTGTTTATTTCTAAAGGCAAAACTTTCAAAGAATCAACAAAAATAAATGAACTTGCTTACAAAATAGCTAGAAAATTACTAAAAGCAAAAAAAAGAAATGACGAGGGGGCTTGGGAAACTGGAAAAATAAATGAGGGTGTTTTAAATGCAATGAAAAAAGTTCAGGATATTATTAAAAATAGATATAAAAAACAAATTGGTATAGGAATTGATGTAGCTAGCTCTAGTTTTTATAAAAATAATTATAATTATAAAAACCTAAAAAGAAAATTAAATCATAAAAAACAGACTGACTACATTAACAGATTAATTAGAGATTATGATTTATTTTATATAGAAGACCCTCTAAATGAAAATGATTTTTCTGGCTTTCGCAGTTTATTAAAAAAAACTAAAAAAATAAGTAAAAATTGTCTAATTGTTGGAGACGACCTTACAACTACTAATCCAGAAAGATTAAAAAAAGCTATTAAAAATAAATCGATAAATGCGATAATTGTTAAACCAAACCAAATCGGAAGTTTAATAAAATTTAAGGAAGTTATTGATATTGCTAAAAAATTTAAAATTAAAACTATAATTTCGCATAGAAGTGGAGAAACTTTAGATAATACAATTTCTGATTTAGCTATCGCATGGAATTGTGATTTTATTAAAACAGGAATTTATGGAAGAGAAAGAAAAGCTAAGTTGGATAGGTTGGTTGAGATTGAGGAGAAATTGAAAAAGAGAAAATGAATAGTAAAACTATGGTCATAATAATTTTTTTAATAATTGCTTTTGTTATTATTTTTTATGGTTATAATAATGCAAGTAATAAAATTTGTTTTGAAGATTTTTGTTTTACTATAGATATAGCTGATGATAATTTGGAAAGACAAAAAGGATTGATGTTTCGTGAAGAGCTTTGTTTTAATTGTGGAATGTTATTTGTTTTCGAACAAGAAAATAATTATAAATTTTGGATGAAAAATACTTTAATTCCGCTTGATATTATTTGGATGAATAAGAATTTTGTTATTCAATACATTGCTTATGATGTTCCTCCTTGTGAGATTGAAGATTGTCCTTTTTATAGTCCTCCCAAAGAAATTAAAAGCAAGTATATTTTAGAAGTTAATTCAGGAATTGCTAGAAAACTTGGATTGTTATTTAGTAAAAAGATGTTTTTGAAATGATTACTCCAACTTCCCGGTAAAATCCTCTATTTTTGCTTTAAATGGTTTTCCCTTTGCCTTGCAATACTCTCTAGCAAGAATATACAAAATACATCCGATTGACTTTCCTGATTTATTATTACAAGGAATTATTTTTGTAATACCGGTTGTAAAATTATTAGTATCGCAGAGAGAAATTATCGGTTTTCTAAGTTTAATTGTATCATTTAATGCATTTCTGTCAATCCAAGGATCACATATTATTGTTAGCTCTGATTCAAAAAAATCATTTAAAACAAGATTAGTCGTTATTCCTGGAGAATATTTTTTTGTGAAAACATTTATTCCAGTACATTCTAGAAATTTATCGGCAGCGCTCCAACCAGCTTCTCTTTTGCAACATAAATAGATTTGTTCTGAATTATATTTAATTAAAAAGTCTATTGCCTCTCTTAATTTTTGGTCTATAAAGATTGTGTTAATAACCGCCAAACCATCTGCTCTTCTTTTATAAACAAATTTTCTCATGTGAGGAGAGATTACTTTTGTTCCTAAATGGACAGCACATTTTATGTAATCTTCTAGTGGAACTAAGGTTTCTTCTTTACTAGTTTCTTTTATAGTTTTCTTTTCTTCTTCTATTTCTTTTTTTGTTATCTTTTCAGAAAGCTCTTGTATTTCTTTATCTGATAAATCTTCCTTAACAGTTTTTGTTTTTTTCTTAACTATCTCTTCTTCAAGCTTTTCTTCATCTTCTTTTGCAAGTCTTTCTTTTAGTTCTTCTGCCAAGTTTTTTAAAGATGTTCTCACTGATACCTGTTTCTTTTGAATCTTTTTAATTTCTGACATTTTTTCTTTTGTAATAAAAACTTATTGAGGAGTTCATTTATAAAGGTTTCTGGAATTTTTAGATACAGAAACGATGTCTTCTCTATAAAACCAAATTTCCCGTCGAAAAAATAATTTTTCAATCGAAACATTTATAAACTTAAATACTAACCTTTTATTGTAAAATGTTATCGATATTAACTGGGATGAGTACCTCAACTAGATTTTGGTATGATGTAGTAGAGTTGTAGTTATCCGTTTTTCTTGAGCAAAAGGATTTTGACAATTTTAAAATAAATACAAAAAACTTTTGCGAATTATAGCAGTTTTGGAGGTTTTTTAGATTATTTTTAATAAAATTATATCAATAATTAAATTTGTTTGTTGGGCAATTGTCAATAAAAAATGTTGGTGGTCTGCTTAACGAGATGAGAGAAATCTCGCTTAATAATTTAAATTGTTATCAAAATATAATTTTTAATTTACTAAATAATAATCATTAAATCCAGTTTATCCTGCTGGCGGATGCGGCTGTCTGGTTTGTAATTAGACATGCAAGTTTCTCGCGAGAGAGCGAACTGCTCAGTAA
>ERZ1292623.1205-Hain-H51-01um-R1-1205-length-25449-cov-16_pt2 | contig 22821 bp, 24 predicted proteins | sample MGYA00564398_ERZ1292623 | MGnify/ENA primary metagenome ERZ1292623 (study PRJEB36523, sample SAMEA6512633) | groundwater metagenome | collected 2019-01-07 | study: AquaDiva: Metagenomics assemblies of 32 groundwater samples | reverse complement strand
CGCGCGTATTCAACCACCGCAAGTTGCATACCATAGCAGAGGCCAAGATACGGAATTTTCTTTGTGCGAGCGTATTCTATTACTTTGAGTTTCCCTTCTATTCCCTTTCCGCCGAATCCTCCCGGCACGATAATGCCGTCGTATTTGGCAAGCTCTGACAGTTTCTTTTCAGCTTCTCCGCCGGAGGCGGATCCGCCTTTGGCGGAAAAATCTTTTGAATTAAGCCACGTTAATTTCGGGCGGCGCTTCAGATGAAATGCGGAATATTTAACCGCTTCAATGACAGAAATATATGAATCGGAAAGGGTGAAGTCCCCAGTGTCGAAATATTTGCCGACGATGGCTATATTTATCCCATTCTCATAATTTTTTATTTTCTTGGCAAATCTCTGCCAAACCAAGAAACGGCCGTTAGAACCTCGGTGGGGCAGGTTTAAAAGTTTCAAAATCAAATTTCCAAGGCGGTCTTTTTCAAAATTAACCGGCACATCATAAATACTCTCCACATCGGGCGCTGAAATAACTGCCTCGGAAGCGACATTGCAGAAAAGCGCCAGCTTGTCTTTTCTTTTTTGGTCTAATGGAATTACTGAACGAGCCATAATAATATCCGGCTGAATTCCGGCGGAGTTCAAATTGCGCACGGCGTGTTGGGTCGGCTTGGTTTTCATCTCGCCGATATTGGAAGGTACCGGCACATAAGAAACCATCACAAACATAACATCATCTTTGGCGTGCAGTTTCATCATACGGGCGGTTTCCAAAAATAAAATATTTTCGTACTCGCCAACTGTTCCGCCGATTTCAATCACCACCACATCAGCATCGGCTTTAGCACCTGCTTTTTCGATGCGCGCAATTATTTCCTGCGGTATATGAGGAACGACTTGCACGCACTTTCCGCCGTATTCTAAATTGCGCTCTTTATTGATAACCGACTGATAAACACGGCCTGTGGTCATATAGTTCTGGCGCGTCAGGGTGACATCCAAAAAACGCTCGTAATTGCCCATATCTTGGTCACATTCGTCGCCATCGTCTAGCACAAAGACTTCGCCGTGCTCGGTCGGATTCATCGTTCCAGCGTCCACATTCACATATGGGTCTATTTTAATCGCGGTCACTTTTAGACCGCGAGATTGGAGAATTTTTCCTATTGAGGAGACAGTAATACCCTTCCCGACACCGGAAATCACACCGCCCACTACAAATATGTATTTGCGCGCTTTTTTCATTACAAAAATAACTTACGTATTTAAGTACTTACGAACCGCGAGATATGCCGAAATCGCGCCCAAGATAGATCCCGACACGAACATAATTAAAAAGATTTGCAAAAAATTTTCCGTGTAGTAGTGAAAAAGATTAAGTCCGCCTAAAAAATTCGTGGCATTCTGTCCGAGCCAAAGCGTTACTGGATAAAAAATTCCCATGGTGATAATCGAGGAAACAAGCCCGTAAAGAATTCCTCCCACCATAAAAGGTCCTCTGATATAGAGGTTGCTGGCGCCGACAAGCCGCATGACTGAAATTTCATCGCGCGAGATAAAGATGATTAAGCGGATAGTATTAAAAGTTATGACGATGGAAATTATTATTAGTACCAGTGTCACCGCCACGCCTAATTTCTGTCCGCTTTCGATGATGTTGTTTAATTTGTCGATGACGGATTTATTCTGATAATAATTAACCTTATCTATGATAGATTTATTATCTTTGACTATCGCGCTCTCCCCGCCTAAAAACCTGGCGATGGATTCGTACTGCGAAGTTTCTTTGGCTTTGATATTGAGCGAATCGCCTAAGGGATTACTACCGAGCTCTTCAATCGCCTGAAGCGTCAGATAATCGCTCTCGTGGCGCTTCTTGAAACGCTCAAGCGCTTCGCTACGAGGCACATATACCACCGATGCTACCTCGGGGAGCGACTCCAGAGAAACTTTGAGCGCCATAATTTTGTCTTCCGGCGCGCTCAAATTGAAATACACATTCACATCAACTTTATCCTTAAGTTGATTGAGAGAATATCCGAGCACCGCTCTCGTCATGATAAGCGAGCCGATGACGAAAAGAGTGATGGTGACAACAAGGATGGCGGCGACGGAAACAACGCTGTTCCGATAGAAACTTATGAATCCGCTCCGAAGTATTCGTTTGAGTGCCGTTACTAGCATGTGAATGATTTTTAAGAAGTTAAGCGACTGTAAAAATCTTCACCCAGCACCTTCTTAGTTTTTATCATTAGCCAATATTACCATACTTATCCAAGCAAAAAGAAATGGTCAAAATCTAGTAGCCGAGAGAATGTGCTGGGTCTTAAAATTACAGTCGCCACAATAGTGGCTCTTTAATTTTATAGAGAAAACTCTTGCCTGGGGCAAGAGTTTGTGGTCTTGGGAGTATTTTAGTCGTGCTTAGAGAGCGTAGGCGCCCTTTTTGTCGTCTCTTACGATTTTACCGTTATCAAGCGTTACCACCCGTTTGCCAAGCGAGTCTATTACGCCTTTATTGTGGGTAGTAAGAATCACAGTCGTGCCCAAATCGTTAATTTTTTTCAAAATCTGAATCACTTCGTGAGTATTGATGGGATCAAGGTTGCCAGTCGGCTCATCGGCGACAATAAGGTCGGGCTGGTTGATAATAGCGCGAGCAATGGCGGCGCGCTGTTTCTCCCCGCCGGAGAGTTGATGCGGGAAATTAAGCATCTTATTGCCCAAATCAACCAGATCGAGCACATGCGGGACATCGGCGGCAATTTCTTCATCGTCCTTTCCGGCCGCCTCCATGGCAAAAGCTATATTTTCGTATGTAGTCTTGTCGGGAAGAAGCCTGAAATCCTGAAAAACTACGCCAATGCGCCTGCGAAATCTGCTCATTTCACCGTTGGTAAGCTTGTTGATATCAATCGATTCAAAAAAAATAGCTCCTTCTGTCGGCTTTTCCTCGGCCAAGAGCATTTTAATAAGCGTCGTTTTGCCGGCGCCGGAATATCCTACAATAGAAATGAATTCTCCTTTCGAGACAGTCAGACTGACATTATCAAGCGCCAGAGAATCATCAGCTGGATAGACTTTTGTAACGCGGTCGAAGTAAATCATTATTTTCTTAGCGAGCAAGGCGAGGTTCAGAAAATAATGAACCCCGCGCCTATTTCACCGTATCAAAAATTATAAAAGGATTACTTACATATTATACCAAAATACGACCGAAGAAATAGACCTACAAGTAGGTGCGGGGTCATACTGGTCTATAAAACTTTCTCCGCTTCTATAAATTTATCTAGATTTCCCTCTTCAAGTACCGAAGAAACATCCGCGGTCTCCACGCCCGTGCGGTGGTCTTTGACCATCTTATAAGGGTGAAGCACATAAGAACGAATCTGGTTTCCCCACTCTATTTCAGTTGTTTTTGAAATATACATGCCAGATTCTTTGGCTTTTCTTTCGTTGTCTAATCGTTTATAAAGTTTTGCGCGCAAAATTTCCATGGCTTTGTCTCTATTTTGTTCTTGCGAACGTTCGCTCTCTATGTGAACGGCGATATTAGTCGGTATGTGGATGACTCGCACCGCCGTCTCGCGCTTGTTAACATTTTGTCCGCCCGGTCCGGACGAGCGGGAAAATTCCACACGAATGTCTTTATCCGAAATTTCTATATCGCTTTCTTTGGCAATATTCCCCCTAAAATCAGGAATGACTTCCACCATAGAAAAGGAGGTGTGGCGAAGTTTTTTTGCGTTGAAGGGTGAGACACGCACCAAGCGATGCACTCCAGATTCATTTTTAAGCGTGCCGTACGAGTTTTTCCCTGCGATTTCTAGCGTCACATTGCGATAACCCCCGTGATCATTTTTGTTTTCGTGAAGTATTTTGGTTTCCCATCTCATTCGCCTAAAATATTTAAAATACATTTCCAAAAGCATGCGGGAAAAATCCTCGGCATCGTCTCCGCCGGCGCCGGAAAAAATCGTCATTACGGCGTTCCCCTTATCGTACTTACCGACACCAGCCAATTTTTCTTTGAGTTCGCCTATTTCTTTTATCACTGCTTGCGCTTTGTTTTTATCATTCCAAAAATCAGGCGTTGACATAGCTCCCTCTAAAATTTCTATTTGTTTTTTAATTTCCTCTTTTTGGGTCATATTATTTTGGAGCCGAAGGTGAGAATCGAACTCACGTTTCTACTTTACGAAAGTAATGTTCTGCCATTGAACTACTTCGGCTAAAACAATTTTTTAAAAAATTGTCCGCCCGAGCATTTGTAAATAAATGTTTTAGGGCAACGGCCTTGTTATACCGTGAGCCGTTGTCCGGGATTGAACCGGAGACCTCGTTCTTACCAAGAACGTGCTCTACCAACTGAGCTACAACGGCTAAAACAATTTCCTGCGGAAATTGTTCGCCCGAACATTTTGTAGGGCAAAATGTTTTAGGGCAAGTTCCTAAAAAATTAAGAACTTGCGCGGCCGATGGGATTTGAACCCACGATCTATCCCGTGACAGGGGATTATGTTAACCGCTACACCACGGCCGCAATTCTAAACTTATCCGATTTTAAATCGGGTGCCGATGGATGGAATCGGTCACAACTCTCGCTTTCGCTCGGTCGCGACCCCGCCTCGTCGTCCCGCCATAGCGGGACATACTCCGGCCTTCGATTCCATCCGACACAAAGCTGCGCAGGCAGCTTCATGTCAATCCGGGTGCCGGTGGATGGAATCGAACCATCATCTAAGGCTTACTTGCCCGCCCATTAAATTTTTCTTTGCCGATGAAAGGAATCGGACCTTTGTCTAGGGCTTATGAGTCCCTCGTTCTACCATTGAACTACATCGGCACTATTTAATGGACGGGTGAAAGTCCTTCGTTCTACCATTGAACTACACCGGCTAAAACAATTTTCCAAAATTGTTCGCCCGTCCCGACGGGATTAGGGCTAATCCCGCTATGGGCGGGACGCCCGAATCACGTTTTGCGGGATCTTAGGGCATAATCGCAAGGTGTTTTAGACTGATTTCGTGTCTGTCACCCACGATTACTTGTTGCGGGGGCCCGATTCGAACGGGCGTCTCAAGGTTATGAGCCTTGTGAGATACCACTTCTCTACCCCGCGATATTTGAATTTAAAAAACCTTAACAATAAACTATAACATTTAACAACAGGCTCATAACCTTAGTTATTCGCGCTATTAGTCCTTTTGGAGATACCACTTCCCTGCCTCGACGGCAAGGCGGGTCCACCCCGCGATCTCAAACAAAAAACGCTCTTACAAGCGTATATGGATTATACACATAAGCCCTAAATCGGGCAATTCCAAGGGGCTATCGTATTATTGTTTCTCGTTAGCGCGAACTTCATCACGAACCTCCATCCAAAGCTTTCCTAAATGGTTTTTTCCGTCCTTATTCGGCCCCCATCCCCAAAAATCATCCCGCCACGAGTCTTCTATCAAAACCCTATTCCCAGATTCCAAAAGTTTCTTTTTTACGTATGGATGTTGAGTAACTTTGGCGTGAAGGATTTTTTTCATTACCGAAAAATTGATATCATGCCATCTCTTTTGATACTTATCCTTATTGGCCTTGGCAAATTTAAACGCCTCGTGCGCCGAGCGGAAGGCGCGAATCTGTTCTTTTATTTTTTCATCAGTAAATTTTTCTGCCTGATAGACGTGCTCCGATGTCATCCATAACTTCCCCTTCCACTCAATCGCAAAAGATGAAAAATTAGAGAATACATAAAACTCGTGTTCGTAAAAAAAGATAGGGTTGTTTGAAGTATTGTTCATTTCTATATAAAATCAAACTCCCTGAAAACTTCTTCGTAAAGACCGACTATTCTACGCGCTTCGCGCTGGGAGAGGAAAAATTCCGAGCCCTCGTGAGCAATCTTATTGCGCACTTTATGCGCCTCCCAAGCACTTTGAATATTTGAAAAGTCAGATGGTGCTACCGCTTTCAATCGTTCGCCCAAATTCTCTCCGCTATAACCCATGCGGCGTATCATCTCATCGAGCATATTATCCGCTTCGAGTATGGCCAATCTCCACTCCGAAGGATTGACAGAATCGATATGATCCATAACCACCTGCCACTTTTCATGCTTGGGCAAAGGATCGGGGCCATAGGAAACAATTCTCTCCAATTCTTCTTTCTCTTTCTTTCGTATCTCGCGGAGACGAATAAGGGAATAAATAATTATAGTAATTAAAAAAACTGAAAGTATGGGAAGGATGATTTTAAGCAAGGAAAAAAGAAGAGGTGGATCGTAAAATCCGCTTCCGCCCTGGCCCAGGCCGCCGTTTAGAGAATTTTGCATTCCATCAGATAAATTAGACAAATCACTGCCGTAGTTATTTCCAGAACTTCCGTAGCCGGAAGAATTATTTGCTATTCCGTCACCTCTTGTTGAACTTCCACCAAGAAGATAGTAGTCCAGTGACCTGAAAATAAAGCGAAAAAAAACATACACTTGGTTGAATAAAAAGTCTATATTCAAAAACCTTGTTTCAAAAATAGGCGGAGGAATGGTTGAGGACATAATTAAGAATTAGTATACCACCACACTCATGCATGAGTGTGGTGGTATATCGTATTAAGTAAAGAATTATTGTTCAAAAGATTTGCCGATTTCAAAAAGTGATGCTTCTCCCCACCAAGGAGCGATAAGCTGAAATCCGAGAGGAAGGCCTGACTGCGTTTTACCGGAAGGGATAGACACGGCGGGAACACCGGCCAGATTCACAGGCACGGTAAAAATATCCGCTAAATACATCTCTAGGGGGTTTCCTGTTTTTTCGCCGATTTTAAAAGCCGGCGTTGGCGTAGTGGGAGTGGCGATGGCATCAACTTCTTGAAAAGCGTTGCGAAAATTTTTTTCCAAAAGCGCGCGCACGGATGTTGCTTTATTGTAGTAGGCGTCATAATAGCCGGAAGATAAAACATAGGTGCCGAGCATTATGCGGCGCCTTACTTCTTTACCGAAGCCGTTCCCCCGCGTTTTTTTGTATGAATCAAGAAGCGTTTCGCCTTCTTTGCGCAGACCATAGCGAACACCGTCAAAACGCGCCAGATTGGTGGAAACTTCTGCCGGCATTATGATGTAATACACCGCCAAAGAATATTTAAGATGGGGTAATTCAATATCTTTTATTTCATACCCAGACGATTTTAATTTTTCCAGCGTCTCTTTAAAATTGGCGAGTACTTCTTTATCAATCCCTTCGCGTTCTATAAAAGAATAAGGAACTCCTATTGTTTTCTTTGATTTGGCCGGCTTATCGCGCTCTCTTTCGGGCACCGAAGTGCTATCAAATTTATCGTACCCGGAAATTACGTCAAAAATAATTTCGGCATCTCCTACTGTTTTGGCGATAGGGCCGATTTGGTCAAGCGATGAGCCCATAGACATGAGGCCGAAGCGCGAGACTGCGCCGTAGGTCGTTTTAAGCCCGACTGCGCCACAAAAAGACGCCGGCTGCCTTATAGACCCTCCTGTGTCGGAACCAAGCGAAGCTAAAGCGCCATTCATCGCTACGGCTGCGGCCGAACCGCCAGAGGAACCACCGGCTACCCGCGTTTCGTCATGCGGGTTTTTAGTGGCGCCGTATGCAGAGTTTTCCGTGGAGCTTCCCATTGCAAATTCGTCCATGTTGGTACGGCCAAGAAAAATCGCCCCCGCCTTTTTTAATTTAGTTATAACAGTCGCGTCATATGTGGCGCGATAATTAGAAAGAATTTTCGAGGAGGCACTGGCGATTTTACCTTTTATCAAAATATTATCTTTAACAGCCATAGGAATTCCCGTTAACGCAGAAATGTTCCCTAATTTTATTTTTTTGTCGGCCATATCCGCCTGTTCTAACGCATCTTCAAATACTTCAAGATAAGCATTGATCCTTCCATTCTTTTCTTCAATTTTTTTGAGATATGCTTCTACCAACTCGCGCGCGGTAAAATCTCCATCCTTTAAATGCTCACTCGCCCCTTTGATTGTTAATTCTTTTAAGTCAATTGACATAGTGGTGTACAAATTTACGAATGGTTACTAATACCACTAATAAATCTAATGCTTATATTATTCGTTCCAATTTGTATCATTAGTATTCATTCGTAGATTAGTATGGCGTTAGCCTAAAATATTTGTTTGACCTTAATGTAATCTCCGTCTCGGTCGGGCGCGTCTTGTAAAATCTCTTCTCTTGTAGCAAGTGGTTTTTCATACAGCACATCGTCGCGCATCACATTGCGAAGAACGCCAGCTTCCCGATTCGGCGCTTCGTCCGCCACTTCCTTGATTTCGCCCACATAGGCCAGAATACTTTCGAAGTCAGAAAGAAAACCATCTTTTTCTAGGGCTGTAAGCGAAATGCGCGAAAGTTCCGCTAATTTTTCTATATCCTTCAATTCCATCCTGTTAGAGGCAGGTCGCGTTCGTAGCGCCCTGCATAAAATTATTACTAAAAAATTGATTCATTATTGCAATACAATATTTATTATAAAAAACTTACTCGACCGCGGCCTCTAACAGGACCATTAATCCCATCGTATCAAAGTTTAAGTAATTTGATAAATTCGCCTTCTGAGATAATTCTCACTCCTAACTTTTTTGCGTCATCAAATTTAGAGCCCGGATTCTCTCCCATCACTACAAAACTGATCTTTTTTGAGACACTCTCTGTTACATTTCCTCCTCGTTTTAATATTTCTTCTTTGGCAACATCCCGCGACATTTTGGAAAGCGTTCCGGTCAACACAAAAGTAAGTCCTTTCAATTTTAAATTTTTATTTTCAAGTTTCGGAGGATTCTCTATTTTTAAACAAGTTAGGAGTTTATCTATTATTTTTTTATTGTGCGAATCTTTTAAATATTCTGAAATAGAGTGTGCAGATTTTTCGCCAACTCCGTCTATGGCAATAAAATCTTCTTCGTTTGCGGAAAGCACGACCTTAATTGTTCCTAAATTATTGGCAATATCGCGCGCGGTTTCCTCCCCCACATGGCGGATTCCAAGCGCATATAAAAATTTAGCGAGAGGAACACCGCGCGAAATATTAATTGATGCAATTAGATTATCTGCTGATTTTTCCCCGAACCCGGGCAATTCTTCAATATCCTCTTTTTTCAATTTAAAAATATCAGGAATATTTTGAATGAGGCCGATATCCAAAAATTCATAGATAATTTTTTCGCCGAGCCCGTCAATATTCAAGCCCTTCTTGCCGACAAAATGAACGAATCCTTCGCCATGTTTTGCCGGGCAAGTCCTCGACGGGCAATAAAAAGCGACGGATTGTCCTTTGCCGGCCTCCTCTCGCACGAGCAAGGTAGCGCAGACCGGGCATTTATGGGGCATCTTAAATTTTTTCTCTTTCCCCGTGCGGAGCTCTTTAATTACCCCAAAAATTTCTGGAATTACATCACCGGCTTTGCGGAGCATCACCGTGTCGCCTACTCTGGCATCAAGCCGATTTATTTCATCTATATTGTGGAGTGTGGCGCGCTTCACAAGTGAGCCGGCAATTCGCACTGGTCCTAGATGCGCCACGGGGGTAATCGCCCCCGTGCGCCCCACCTGTACATGAATATTCAGAAGCACAGTAGTCGCTTCTTCGGCCTTGAATTTATAAGCAATGCCCCACCTGGGGGATTTGGCGGTAAAACCAAGCGCCTGGCACAGCTCGTGCTCGTTAACTTTTATGACCAGGCCGTCAAGCCCGTATTCTTCTTTGTCCCGCTTACGGGACCACTCTTTGTAAATTTTCTCTATTTCACCCAACGACTCTACGCGCCTGTAGGCGGGATTCACCAAAAATCCGAGCTGTTCGAGAAAAGCCAGCTCTTCAAGTTGAGTTTTCGGCGCGGGAGCCCCAGAAAAACTTTCCACATCGTAGGCGAAAACTTGAATATTGCGCGAGGCGACTATTTTCGGATCAAGCTGGCGAAGAGTTCCAGCAGCCAAATTGCGCGTATTAGCGTAGAGGGCGAGCCCATTTTTTTTCCGCTGTCTATTTATATGAGCAAGACCGCTTTTCTTCATCCAGGCCTCGCCCATGACTGTCATAGAAATTTTCTTGGAAAGTTTAAGCGGAATGCTTTTAACTGTTTTTAAATTATTGGTAATATCTTCACCTATTTCTCCGTCACCGCGCGTGGCTCCCCCTACAAAAATTCCACTCTTATATGTCAGCACGACCTTAAGTCCGTCTATTTTAAGTTCGGATACATAGGACGGCCTCTTTGCTATCCCCTCCTTTTTCAGAAAACGAAAAGTTTTCTCTTCCCACTTTTTCAATTCTTCAAAGTCAAACACATTATCAAACGACCACTGCAAAACATCGTGGCGGACTTTCACGAATCCCTTGCTCGGTCTCCCGCCGATGCGTAAAGTTGGGCTGTCCTTTGTTTTAAACTCCGGGTATTTCTCTTCAAGCGCCAGAAGTTCTTTGAAGAGCGCGTCGTATGATTCGTCGGAAATTTCCGGTTTGTCCTCTTCATGGTAAAGCTTAATGTGGCGGGAAATTGATTGGCCAAGCTTTAAAATTCTTTTTTTGGCTTCTTTTTTGGAATGATTAATTGGCATATCTATATGACTAGTATAGTAAAATATCCCCTAAAAACAAAGGTTTTACAGGGGTTTATGTATTTTCTACCAACTATAAACTAACCCGCCAAAATTTTTGTTGACCCGCCTAAATTTCAAAGGAAATTTTGGAGGGCAAGTCAAAAACTTAGGCGGGCAAGCTATAAACTGCCCCTAGTAGCTAAGACGAATAGCGCGTTCCAAACGGATGGGATCGGAGGTAACGCAAGTATTGTACCCTTTTGCTTCTATGGTCGTCCCATTAGGGAATTTGGCAACCGTCACCTTGGCGCAATAGTGAGTACCATTTAAACTGAAAGTACTGGTAGCGGCGGTGGGGGTGCCAGCGGACGAAGTAAATGGAATAATGCTCACCCCGTCGCAAGATGCAAGACCGCCCCCAGTGCCGTACACCAGACTGTCGCTTGAGGTCGGGAAAATTCCCTGTTTGACATCCCAAAATAGGGCGCATTCGACGGCGGTATCGGCGGCATAAAAAGCGAAATGCGACTCCCGCCCGGAAGACGCCAAAAGAATCTCTTTGCTGATGATGTTAAAAACTGAAAGGCCGATGGAAAGGATAATGGCGGAGAGTAAAACCGCAAGAGACAGAATAAACCCGCACACTAATTGTGGCATGGCTTTTTTAGTTTCGCCGTATTTTATAAAAAAATATACATTCTTATTGTAGTTTTTGATACCACTGGCAGTCGCTTGCCAAAAGCGAAACAATGCCACAATTAGTGTACGGGTAAAGCCGCGATTGGTGACTTTTGACTTTTGACTTTTGACTTTTGACTTGTTCATGCTATTGCCAATTGAACAAACTCTCATTAATGACAAAATTTTTGGTAGTAAGCCCGTTTACCCATTCTACTTTAACTTCAATCCGCAATTCATTGGCATTAATGTCACCCGCTGGCTGGCTATAGACCTTGACGAAGCGCTTAAATTGCGTCGGAGACCAGTTCGTCCCCGCTCCGTACCCGTAAAAACCGTTTACGCTGTCGAGATTTAAATTGGGACAGATTGAACTGCACGGAGCGATACCGACGGCGTCGGCCACTGTGACATCAACGGTACATCCGTTCGGATTGGAGAGAACCAAGCACGAATTGATGATACTTGTTTTATACTCATTCCAAGTGCCGGATGTGATGATATTGGCGTCGCGCCTGTTGCGCAGATATTCAATCGCTTCTTGGGACAAATAGAAAGCGGTAATTTGATCCTTGGCGTAATTTGAGAAAAAAACACCGCGGGAAACTATAGAGAGAGGCCCCACAATGGCGATTACCAAAATAGATATAGCCACTAGCGTCTCAATGAGAGTAAAGCCATCTTGGTTAATTTTTAATTTTAAATTTTTAATTTTAAATTTTCTCATGAATCTATTTTTCTCTGCGACACAGTCGTTTCCACATTGAAAGATGATTTTATCCCTTTCTTGAAAATAGTGCTTCCCCTGATAATAATCACCGCACGGGGCTGTTTGAAATCTCCCGCCGTCGTACCGGTAACAAAAAAAGTCATTGTATCGATGGAAAGCTCGGGCGCTGTTAAGCCGAGAAATGTACTGCCCGAATCAATGGACCGTTCGATTTGACCAGTCGTCCCATTGAATCTATAGATTATCTGGTCGTCGGGATTATTAGGATTGCCCTTGTATCCCTCAAACGCTATAGATGAGGCCCCGAGAGTGCAATCGTTCGGCAGGGTAATGATTCCCGTCGTCGCATCGCAATGATATTCCGTGCCAATGCGCAGGTTTCTGGCCATATTTTCCATGGCAAAATTCAGGTTATCCATGACCGTGCGCGTAACCTGGGCTTTTTTATTTGAATCATTCATCGCAAAAATGGAGCCCAAGCTTATAGTCATCACTATCGTGAAAATCGAAACGGAAACCAGCATTTCAATTAGAGTGAAACCGCGCGAATTAGCTTGTAGCTTATAGCTTGTAGCTTGTGGATTATGGATTGTAGATTTTATTTGCATTTTTCTAAAAAGCTATTTCCTAACTCCTATCTTTTAATTCCTGCCCCGTAGAACTATTGGATGGAAACTTGGCCGGTCGACCACACCACCACCGTCTTAAAAAAATCTTTTTTAGGAGGCTCTAACGAAATCTTCAAATTGTCGTATGTGGTGCTGACAGATCCAAGGGTCCCGGTAATATTCGCTTCCGGATCGGGCCTGGTAAAGACGACATTGGCAAAATCAAGCTGGAAGGCGCTGGCGCACCGCGTTGTCACTCCCGTAGTACCGCAGATGTCGCGGATATTATCGCCGTTGGCGATTGAAACACTTTCAAGGCATTCGCTATTTGAGGAGCAGTCCCTGCCGGTACCAGTATGGTTATATTTCTTGTCGCCGTTTATATCAGTATACAAAACAAATGATGTTGGAATATCTCTAGAAAAATAAATGCCGTATCCGGGAAAAATCGCCGAGCTGATGGCCGACTCTTTTGCCGAAAGGCCATAGACCTGGGCCTGTCTAATTTCAAGCGCTATCTGATGGGCGAGATTAGTGACCGCCATCTTTTGATTGAATGACGGGTAGTTCCCCAGAATAATAGCCGAAATAAGCGTGAAAATACCAATAACCACCACAAGCTCAATCATGGAAAACCCAGTTTTAAAATTTTCAATTTTTAATTTTAAATTTTTAATTTTCATATTCTTAACCGCTAAACCCTAGTAACTTTAGTAAATAATCCGTAGGAACAAATAAAGCGATGGCAAATCCCAAAAGGAGAAATGGGGCGAAGGGAATTTCACTTTTCATTGTAAATTGTCTGCCCCTTAAAAACAACAAAATAATCGAGAAAAGAGCTCCAATCCAAAAAGAAAAAAGTACCGCTAGGCCTGCCTTAACGATTCCCAAAAACCAGCCTATACCCAACACCAATTTGGCGTCTCCAAGCCCAATCCATTTACCGCGGGAAATAAAAAAAAGGAGAGCGAATGGAGCGGAAAAGAGAGGTCCGGAAAGAAGGGCTGAGGGCAAGTTCTCGCCCGGCAGAAGAAATAGAGCCGGGCGGATAAGCGAAAGCAGAATGAAAGAAAAAACCAATTTGTCGGGAATTATTTTGTGGCGAAGATCATACACCACAATAACCAAAAGAATGCTCATGATGGCAAAAAGATACGGCAGGAAATAAAAGAAGGCGGAAGCCATGTAATTTTCTGCATATATGAACGAGAGTAAAAAAAGTGCCCCAGTAGCGAACTCAACCAGAGGATACTGAAGCGATAGTCGCGATTTACAAGTTGCGCAACGGCCCTTCTGCGCCAGAAAACTCAAAAGCGGGACGAGTTCATACCATTTGAGCGTTTTTCCGCAGTACAAGCAGACGGACCTTCCGCCCAAAGAAAAATTGGTGTTGTAGCGGAAAATCACCACATTTAGAAAACTGCCGACGACAGTTCCAAATACAAACACAAAGATAAACAAGGTAAAATCCATATCTTTAAGTATATAACGAATACAATATAAGCGTTTAGAACCTACAAGGGCGACCCTTGTAGGTTCAATGTAGAAATCACTGTATCTTTTTAACGAGACGATCGTCTCGTTAAAAAGATATGTATATACACACATACAAATAAATTTTCCTGTCATTTGTTGCGGGGTAAAATAAAATTAAGTACGAAAAACTGCCCTGAGCTTGTCGAAGGGCAGTTTTTCAAACTATACGCTATATGCTAGTAAAATTACGGCTTCTGGTCGTAAGTTGGATCCGTGCCGGCAAAGTTCGAACCGCCGCCAGTACACGGCACTTCTGTTGCAGGAGCATCGGCATCGCTATTTAATGCAGAATTTGTTCCCTCAAGAATTGCACCTAAGTGATACGAGTTGCAAACTGTTCCTGTACCAAGTGTGGCATACAGATAAGGAATCGGGGCAGCATCGGTGCTTAATGGGTCAACCGGAATCGCCGAAATATAGCCAGGTGTCACCAAGCTGGCGGCAGTAAGAGGCGAGGGCGGATAATTTCGATTCGTGTCAAAGTAAAGCTCAAACGCCAATCGAAGCTGTCCTAAGTCGGCAATGCGGCGCGCATCGCGCGACTTCTGGCGGGCGGTATTCAAGCTAGCTAACACAACCGAGGAAAGCACGCCGATAATGGCGATAACGACTAGAAGTTCAATCAAGGTGAACCCTTTTTGTTTGTTTTTTGTCATTTATTGGTAAAACTAATGATTAATTAAAAGCGACCTCTTTTTTAAGACTGCCTAAAGTATAGCAAAATCAGAACTACGCGCTCTCTATACATGTGGATAAAGGTCAGGAGTTAGCTTTTTAGGAAATAGCTTAAAATAGCCCTATAAAACTAACTCCTACTCCTAGATCCCTCCCGCGATGTCGTAAATCGGTATCAATACCGCCGTGATAAGAAGACCGACGCCGATTCCAAGCGCAATTATCATGACCGGCTCAATCAGCTCGACTATAGTATCAACGGCGGTTTCCACTTCGCGCCGATAGAACTTTGCAATCATTTTTAAGATATAACCGAGCTCGCCGGTTTCTTCACCGACTTTTATCATCTGAATCATAATTGACGGAATTTCGTTGGGATATTTGGCAAAGGCGTCCGAGAAAGCACTTCCTCCTTTGATGGACTCTTGCGTGTCCAGCAAGATTTTTTCATAGATCTTGTTGCCGACTACACTAGAAGTAATTTCAATAGCGTGGAGCATGGAAATACCGGAAGAGAGCATTGTGTCCATGTTGTCGGCTATACGGGAAAGATAAAGTTTCTGGTACAACTCTCCTATAAACGGTACCGATAACTGAAGACCGTCGAAATAAAATCTTCCACCTTCTTTGGAATGAAGGCGGATAAGATAAAATACGCCGAAAACCAAAGATATCAGAATAAAAATTCCGTAGTCGAGCAAGAAGTTGCTTATGCCGATGACGAATTTCGTATAAAAAGGAATCCCTTGACCGGACTCCAAAAGAATTGAGGAAAGCTTGGGAATAACCAGAGTGAGCATCATCACCATCACGGCGATAAAAGTGATGATGACAAAAACCGGGTAAATAAGGGCATTCCTTGTTTTTATGGTCAGGCCGTAGGAACGGTCTAAGTAATCGGCCAAATAAGTGAATGTCTGGTTTAATTTGCCGGATTCTTCGCCGGCATGCACCATGTTCACATAAAACGGGGAAAATATAAGAGGGTGTTTATTCATGGCGGCAGATATGGGTATGCCAGTCTGAATATCATCTGCTATTTGAGTAATACTTTTTTGGAGAACGAGATTATTTGACTCACTGCCTAAAAGACGAAAGGTTTTGACTGCCGAGACCTGCGCCTCGAAAAGCGTTGAAATTTGACGGGAAAGGATTACAACATCCTTAAGTTTAACGCCGGCGCCGAAAAAAGAAAATTTTTTCTCCAAAAACGGCCGGCTGTCTTCTTCTTTAACTGAAACAATAACGAGCTTGAGCCGTTGGAGGGCGGAAATCGCCAAATCCTTGCTGGGAGCGTCAATCACCCCTTCTTTTTTGGCTCCGCCCGTCTCTATTACTGTGTATTTAAATACCATTTTGCAAATTTAAAGCTTAAAATTAAAAAGTAAAAGGAATATTGTGTATTTTACATTTTTCACTTCGAATTTTTAATTTAAATCAGCCGTTCAAGCGCCCTCGGGTTGAATGACACCGCATAGGCGTCTTCAACGCTTATTTCTCCGGCGCGGACAAGCCCGACAAGCGATCGGTTCATATCTATCATTCCCGATTCGGAACCTGTTTCAATCACTACATCAATTTCATGAGTTTTCTTTTCCCGGATAAGGTTGGAAACGGCACTGTTGTTTAAGAGAAGTTCATATGTCGGGATAAGGCCACCGGAAATTCTTTTAATGAGACGTTGTGAAAAAATACCGAGCAAGCTTCCCGCAAGCTGTAACCGAATCTGGTCTTGCTGGCCAACCGGAAATGAGTCTATTATGCGCTCAATCGTCTGCGAAGCGTTGTTGGTGTGAAGCGTTGAAAGCACCAAGTGCCCCGTCTCTGCGGCAGTAACCGCGGTTGAAATTGTTTCCGGGCCTCGCATCTCTCCGACCATAATCACATTCACATCCTGCCTGAAAGACTGTTTTAGGGCTGTATGGAAATCTTTGGTATCAAGGCCGACTTCTCGCTGGTCAATGATTGACTTATTATTCTCGAAAATATACTCAATTGGATCCTCAATGGTAACTATATGCTCTCTCCGCTCGTTATTGATGAGATTAACCAAAGAGGCCAAGGTGGTGGATTTACCTTGTCCGACCGGACCAACGATGAGAAAAAAACCTTGGCGCTTTCTTGATATTTCCTCAAGTACCGGCGGGAGATTAAGCTCTTCCAGCTCCTTGACTTTGGGAATGAGGCGCATGGCAATCCCCACTACTCCGCCGTGGAAAAAAGCGTTGCCGCGCAGACGCGCTATGTTTTTAAAGCTGTAGGCGAAATCAATCTCTTGGTCGCGCAAAAATCTTTCGAATTTGTCCTGGGGTAAGAGTTCTTTCAAAATTCCGAGGGCATCTTCTTTTTGGTAAGGAAGATGTTTGACCAGAGTAACAAGCTCTCCTGAAATACGAACTGAGGGGGAACGCCCCGCGGAAATATGGAGATCAGACCCGGCTTCGCGGACCACTGTATTAATAAGCTCTTCAGTTTCTTTTTTGTAATCTGTCATTCTGTTAGAAGTAGACAACGACTGAATGTTGCCTATAATGATTTAACTGCTTATAAGATTGATTGTACTTTGAATTTCGATTTTTCATAATTCTCGTTGTCGTTGACTTCTAACAGGATCTCTAGCGGGATTAAACCCTGTTAGAAGTTGCTCTCGCTACCGAGCGAGTGCGTGAGCACCTTGGAGCAGTTACTTCTAATAGGGTCATGATTTTTGCTCTAAAATTTCGCGCACTTGCGTAATAACCTCCGAAGGAGTGGCTGAAGCTTTTATAATGTAACCGGCCGCGCCTAATTCCTTTCCGCGCTCAATGTCGGATTTCTGGCCGCGGTTTGAAAGAATAATCTTGCAGGATTTCTGAGCTAAATTAGCCTTATTTATTTTCTCTAGAAGTTCAAAACCATCCATTTTGGGCATGACGATGTCAATTAGAATAATGTCCGGGTTAAGCCCGTCATTTAATTTATCAAGCGCCAAATCAGGGCCGAGCGCCGTTTCCACATCAAAATTAGATTCGCTGAATTTGAGCGCGTACATATCAATCAAAAAATTATCGTCGTCAATTATCAGAATTTTGTATCTTTTATCTTGAGCCATATTGTTATAAATTATATCACAAAGGGAATCTACAAAGTATTAACTTCCTGAAAAGGAACAATACCGGCGGCGCTCTTTAAAATTGCGTCCTCCCGCATAGTAAGCATACCCTTGGCGCGAGCCGTTTTCCAAATAGCGTCTTCCGTCGGATTAGTGAGAATGATATTCTTAATATCCTCGTCAATTATAAGAACCTCGTACACGGCGATACGGCCGCGAAGCCCTGATGGGCAAGTTGGGGAAGGCTTGGCTTCATGGACGCTTGCAATAGACATTATTTCTTTCCGCTTTGGATCGGGCAAATCGTCAAATTGCTTTCCTAGCATTATTTTAATACTGCCTTCGATCGGTATAGCGTTCTCCGAGCCATGACAGATGACGCGTACCAGCCGTTGAGCTAAAGCAAGAATAAGCGTAGGGGCAATAAGATACGGATCAACTCCCATATCAATGAGTCGGGGAATCACGCCGATAGAATTGTTAGTGTGAAGCGTTGATAAAACGAGGTGTCCGGTAAGCGCCGCCTGTATAGCCAGCTGGGCAGTTTCTTTATCTCTTATTTCGCCGACCATAATTATGTCGGGGTCTTGACGCAAGACCGATCTTAAACCGTTGGCGAAAGTGTAGCCGATTTCCGGCAATATCTGCGATTGGCTCATGTCGGGAATGTTGTATTCAATCGGATCCTCAAGCGAAACCACATTCCTTGTCTCGCGATCAAGTTCGTTTAGCATTGAATAAAGAGTCGTCGTTTTGCCGGAACCAGTTGGTCCGGAAAGAAGCACCAATCCGTAGGGACGTTTGATTGCTTCGCGCACTGCCAAAATTCCCTCTTTAGAAAGCCCGAGATCTTCTAACGACTTAACCCCTTTTTGAGTATCAAGAATTCTCATTTCCACCTTTTCGCCGTAGTAGGTCGGGAAAGTTGAAACACGAAAATCAATTTTTCGGCCGTCGATGCGCGCCGTAAAGCGTCCGTCTTGGGGTTTTCTTTTTTCATCAAGCTTTAAGTTGGCCAAAATCTTGACGCGGGCGACAACCGCGCTGTACACCTCGACTGGAAGAAATAAACTGGTGTGAAGCACTCCGTCGACGCGGAATCTCACTTTTACCTTGTCGCCGACATTCTCGATATGTATGTCGGAAGCTCCCCCTTCGGTGGCATGTCTTAAAATAACCGCCACGATTTTAGTTACCGGCGCATCTTCAATTATTTTAGTGGTTAGAGCGCTTTTTTTGCCGCCCCCACCCAGCTCTATTCCCTCGTCGGCTTGCCCCAAAGTTACTCCAGCGGCATCGACCAGCTCTTCATCAAGATCAGAAAGGGCTTTGGTAACCTCGCCAGAAAGACCTTTATAGTTGCCGATAACCAAATCAAAATCGCTTTTAGAAATGAGAAAAATTTTATAAGGAATGCCTAATTTTGAAGAAATAAACGCAAGAGCATCGCGGGCTTCAATATTCTCCGGGTCAGTCATTCCCATTTCAAGCACGCCCCCTGCTATGCCGAGCGGCACAAAATTATAAAAAGCGGCCGATTCCTCGGGAACATATTTGAGCGCTTCGAATGATATGTTTTTGCTGTCGATTGCCCGCGTCGGGATTTTCAGATATTCGCCCCTTATGGCAAGAACATCTTTTTCTGACACTCCGCGCTTTTTGAGCACTTCATCAAGCGAAACGGCGCCGATATCGGTTTCTTTGGTAATGCCGTTTATTTCGCTTTTTTTTATAAAGCCCTTTTTAGCAAGTTCATCTAAAAAACTCATCCTGTTAGAGGCAGGTCGCGGTCAGAGAGCGTCCTGTATATTTACTTTTGTGAATAATGATACGACAGTGATTCATATCGTTTAAAGCTTTTTCCTAAACCGTGACCGCGGCCTCTAACGGGATCATATATTTTCTTGACGAGCGAAGCGAGTCTTTTCTTATCTGTTCTGTGTATTTTCTACAAAACCGCTTTCGGGACCGATTGGAGCAAAGGGGTTGGCGCGTCCGGCAGTTCCCACACTCGGCAAGTTGACGGTAAAATCCTGAAGACTGGTAAAAAGTTTTGAAGAAAATATAGCCTCGTCAAGCTTGATATTATTTAAGCTAAGAAGGACGGCAAGAAGTTCTTTGCCTTTAGTATTCTCTTGGGAAAGAGCCGGAATATCTTTTTTCAATACAACGCTTTCATCTGAACTTTTGAAGAAAAAAGCATAGATTAAAAATGATACTAAAAAGATTACGATTGCAATAATGATATTTTTTCTTTTTTGGAGAAAATCTTTCATCCTGTTAGAGGCAGGTCGCGTTCGTAGCGTCCTCTGCGTAATTATTGTTAAAAATTTTCATTATTTCTATCATACTACATTTGTTATAAATAATTTACTCGACCGCGCCTGCCTGCCGCGGTGTACTCGGCGCAGGCAGGGCCTCTAACAGGATTAAACTCTGTTAGAAGTTGCTCTCGCTACCGAGCGAGTGCGTGAGCACCTTGGAGCAGTTACTTCTAATAGGGTCATTTTATTTTAGCCAATAGGTTTTTAATCTTATATCATAGCGGGAAATTCCCCCATCGGAGGCGGAAAGCGATATGCTTTCAATGTCTACGATACGGAGGCTCCTTTCCAAATCGGAAATAAACGATATAAAGTTGGAATACGGGCCTTCAACGGAAAACTCAAGGCTCATTGAGCCGTAAGGCCTGTTATCCCTGCCGATTAAATCCCTTTCTTTCTTACTATCGGCATCGCTTGAGATATTTATGTTTTTAGCCGGCATCCCATACTTGGAAGATATTCTGTCAATTTCCAGTACCAGCCGCACATTATCGACATTATTCGGGAGCATGCGCTCCAAGCGGTCAATTTCCGTTGCGGGAAAAGAATTATATTTAGCAAGCAGCTGATCTCGCACTTCCTGGAGTTTTTTGGAATTATCCAGCGCGTCTTCGTAAGATTTTTTCTCGACTGCCAGCTTTTTCGTTTCCTGATAGGCGGGATTGGTGAAAAAATAAAATATCGCCACCGCCGTAATCAAAAGCAAAGTTGGAAATATTATTCTAATCATAATTATTACTGATTCGATGAATCATCGGTGCGGTCAAGAAATGATTTATATGATAATAGTGTCGGACTAATAACCGCAGACAAATTAAATGTGACATTGCCGGAACCATCAAGATTAAGATCTGAAAAAATGTGCTGGGGAATATATTTATTTTTTCCCAATACATCGGACTGTAACGCCACATAAGCGTAATTACGCGCCTGTCCGCTCATATTAAGCTCTATTTTTCTATTACTGGAAAGACTGTAGCTGAATGTATTGAAACGAATCGAAGAAATAGTGGAAACTTCAAGTAATTTGAAAATTGGCGAAACGACAATATGGTTGTTAAGTATTTCTTTGGCTCCCTCTATTCTTTTATCAATGCGCTCCAATTCAACTATAAGCGTGGGATCGAAAGCTTTTTGGGCGCTCTGGAGCAGACCGCTGTTTTGCGTTATTTGAGCATTCAGAAAATTTTTGTAGAAATAGACGCCAATACCGCCGAAAAGACTGGCAAAGAAAAGGACAGTTGAAATCAATGTGAAAAATCCAACCGGCACCTGGCGAACAACCATGTCGGAGGCAAGCGATTTTTTTGGTATAAATGATGTTTGAGAATCCATCCCGTTTAGAGGCAGGTCGCGTTCGCAGAGACCAGCGCGTAATTATTATTTAAAAATTGGCTTATTATCATCATACTATAATTTACTATGCAGAACTTACTCGACCGCGGCCTCTAACGGGATTCATTAAAGGTTAGATGTCTTGAAGTTTACGCAAAGCAAGTCCTATTGCTACCGCAAATTCTGGCCCAGCTTCTTGTAGCAGTTTCTCCAAGAATGCTGGCGCCTCGACTTTAGAAAATGGGTCTCCGTACACCACTTCCGCCCGGAGGGTCTCCTTGGCTTTATCGCGAAACCCCGGCAAAAGCACTCCGCCCCCCGTCAGCACTATTTTCCCGATAGTTTTATTATACTTTCTTTCGTAGTTTAATAATACCCTATTTACTTCAGAAAAAATATAATCTGTGGATAGAGAGATTGTTTCCCTAATTTGATTATTGCCATTTTGCTCAACCAGCCCATGTAGTCTCTTCAATTTCTCTGCTTCTTCCATGCTGACACCAAGAGATTTAGAAAGTGAAACTGTAATATCCTGGGACCCGCGACCGACGGAGTGCGAGCTTTTAACCACGCCGTATTCAACGATGGAAAGCTTAGTCGTTCCCGCGCCCATATCGAGCACCATTACCAATTTCATGTCGTGGCCAAAAGTCGAACGAATGGTGGAAAACATCTCAATTTCAAAAAAAATGTTTTCAAGTCCGACGCGATTGACTATATCTTGATACTTGCTCACTGTTTCGCTGTGTATAGCCGCGATTAAAACATCAATCTTTTCGTTCTTGCCGAGAGGATCCTCCCCATCTGTCTCCGTTTCATATTCCTCCGGGCGCGGAACAACCCACCAGTCAATAGATACTTCTCCAATCGGCACGGGAATATATTTTCTGGCTTCAATGGGAATTATTGAATCAAGCTGACCTAGGGAGAGCTTGGGAAGCTGGATCATTGAAACAAGGCTGGCAGAAAAAGGAATGGAGAGTGCCGCGTTTTTAGTAGTGATGTTAGATTCTTTTAGGATGTCCGAAATCGCCTCTGCTAATTTTTCGGCTGGAAGGTTAGTCATCTGCCCTACAATGAGATTTGCATAAGGGCCGAGCGCGAGTTCGCCGTATGTTTCAAGCACAGCTTTGCCTCCTTTTTTCTTAAGCTGAACTACTTTTATAAAGGAGGAGCCAATGTCAATGCCGATTGCGCTAACTTCCTTGGATTTAAAAAAATCAGCTAACTTTGATAACTGCTTTAAAGGGTTAACCATGAATATATTGCTTCAAATTATA
>ERZ1292623.1445-Hain-H51-01um-R1-1445-length-22822-cov-11_pt1 | contig 22822 bp, 27 predicted proteins | sample MGYA00564398_ERZ1292623 | MGnify/ENA primary metagenome ERZ1292623 (study PRJEB36523, sample SAMEA6512633) | groundwater metagenome | collected 2019-01-07 | study: AquaDiva: Metagenomics assemblies of 32 groundwater samples | reverse complement strand
CAAAATTTTTGATATTAAATTCTCGGACAAGACAACGTGGGTTGATGCTATTGAATATGGAAAAACGTTAGGAATTCCAGCAGAACAGTTAGATTTTCCGATTGATTAGGGAGCCGTCCGCGTTAGCGGACGGTTTTCTGTGCGCGCACTGGGTGGGTGGGGCAAGCACATACAGATTTGTTTGTGCCTCGGCACAATCCATATTTCTTGAGTTACCACTAAACTCTCTCGAAGCCACCGAGCGAACGCACACAACGCCGAAGCAGCTAGCGCGAGCGAATGCGAGCGGGCTATGCGTAGGCGGTTGTGTGTGGTTCGCGGATGTTAGAGCTACCACTAAACGCGGATATGGGTGCGCCTCGGTCGCCGTGAGGGCGGAGAAAAGAGCAAACAAAAATGATAAAATAAGATTGCTCTTTTCGGAGACTGAAACGGCGAAGCAAAACCAAAAATTTCCTTTCCATTCATTCCGCTTCGCGGTGGAGGGGTGGGGGGAGGAGACGCGAGAAAAATGTAAGGAAATTTTTTGGTTTTTGCACACGCGAGTCCGCGAGCGTGTCCGAGGCGCGCATCATTGGTCGTCAGGGTTCAATTCAAAATGCATTCGAACTTCGTTCAATACACACCGCCAAGAAAGAAACTTCCGAATCCGAAAGATAGAAAGAGTCCGCGCCTCCGGCGCGACCCCATTCCTGCACGAATTAGCGTTTCGTCGGCCTGAGCAGTGCACTTTTCAATATATTCCGCTCGGCAATGTCAATAATTCATCTATGTTGTAGGAATTATAGTGTATGATAGAGACTAATTTAATTCATTTATGAATATAGAAAAAAGAATACCATCAGGTAACGATGCTGTAGCTGATATGGAAAAAGGGAGTGAAGCTTGGTGCAATACTATGTCGCAAAAAGTCATGGAAGCATGTGCAACTGCTTTCAGCGAAAAACGGTTAAGTCCTTTTGATATTCCAAGGAAACTAAAAGAACGAGCTGAGGCAGGGCAGGGACTTGGGGATTGGAAAGATTTTGCCTGGGATGTTGTTGATCCAATGAGAGAAAGTGGCGGGGCTTGGGAAAGTAGAAAATCAAAGATTGCAGAAATTGCCGGCCTTGATATAGCTGATCTTGAGCTGTTGTACGAGAAAGCAAGAGTGTATTATCGTGAGTATTTGGCAAAGAGATAGGAATAATGGGGTCTGACCTGCTCCGTAGAAAACCTCCATCACACTAGCCTCACATTGAAGGTGGAGGCGATGAGACCAATCTCTCGCATCTGAGCCCGGTACGATCGTGCGGTGAGCGCCGACCCCGAAGGCATTCTCCTCGCTCCCCGTGGCTCAAAAAGACAGTGGGGAGCAAGACACCCGAACTTTGTGCTATTCTAAGGGCGTTACTGTTACCAGTCTGTACATTTTTTATGCTAGAAAAAAATGAGCCAATTGCAAAGGTGGTGGGAGAAGGTTCGCAAATGCCAAAACTTCCCCACTTGCACGAACGCGATGCGTACAGGTACCTTATTCGTATCGCGGGTGAAGAAGATGCGGAAGAGAGGGGATTCTTTGTAGACCAGGCCAGTCAAATGGTGACCTCTGAGGACGCAAGGGCTTCCGAGGCCTTGGCCATACTCAAGGAAGACTTCACAAAACTTCTACCAAGTATTCAAGATGCACAAAAAAGGCAATGGTGTGAAACTTTTCTTGCTCAAGGAGGTGAATTTGATAAAATCGCCGCAAGTACTGCAGTGGCGGCCTCATCCCTCGCTCAGGGTGCGCAGGAAGCCAAAGCTAGGGCAGAGCGTGTTGGTGAAAATACTCCAGCTTGGCAGGAGGCGCACAAGCGCGCAATGGATTTATTTGGTAAAGCCGTTGAGTTGCCGAAGGAGAATCCGTTGAGCAATGAGTTAATCAAGCGCGGTGATGAGCTTTTGCAGTATTTAAGGACAGACGGGGTAACGAGTTCGTTTGAAGAAAAAGCTGATCAGCTTGAGCGGGACCTGGCAAAGCAATCTCGTGGTTAGGCATAGTCACACAAGAAAATGTCGAGAACTATATACCTAATTAATCTATGGCAACAATCAATCCCTACATAAACTTCAACGGAAATGCCGAAGAGGCATTCAATTTTTACAAATCAGTCTTTGGTGGCGAATTTGCTGTTATTTCTCGTTTTAAAGACCTGGCCAGCCCTGAGTTTCCTGTGGCAGAAAATGAAGCACATAAAATAATGCGCATTGAATTGCCTATCGGGAACAATGTTTTAATCGCCAATGATGTTCCAGAGAGTATGGGGCGAGTAAATGAAAATGAAAACAGATCTAAGATAGCAGTAATTGCAGAGAGCAAAGAAGAAGCAGACAAACTATTCAATGGTCTTTCGGCAGGTGGGACAGTTGAAATGCCCATGGCAGACAGTCCTTGGGGTACCTATTTCGCAATGTTCAGAGACAAATACGGGATTGAGTGGACGGTGGAATTTGACGCAAAAAACAATGGACAAAAATAACAGCTGAGACAATCTTGAAGCGACTGGAGCCGCTTTTGTTTTCGGTCGCGTGTTGTAGAATCGTCATATGCAAAAAGGATTCATAAATGTGCTGTTGCTTATTTTTGTGTTGATCGTTGCGGGAGGTGCGTTCTTCGCGCTCCGCCCACTTCTGCCTGCGCAAGGCGACGGAATAGGTGATGTAGACATGAGTGGGGTAAACGAGGCTCATACTGATGTGGTGGTGTATCAATGGATATATGAAGACCAAGGTGAAGACAGTGCAGGAGCACCCACTACCAAGGTGTCCCTGATAACAGGAGGAAGAAAGCATGATATTGGTGTATTCCAAGGATCCTGCAATGATTCAAATACTGATTTGCTCGAAGGTGAGCAGATGAAAGTAGTGTGTTGGTGGGCAGGGGGAGGAAAGGAGATAGGGATATTCACCGAAAACGGCGTTTCGACGGTCAGAGTGGGGGATGTTGATGAAGGGTCGGCAGAGGCCCCAGGATTCCGTGGAAACTTCAAGGTCGTGACCGAGCTGTAGTCATTTCCACTGCTGCCCCCGAAAGACCGTGCGCACTGGCGTAGAAGGTAGTACTATAGAGGGGCCTTAATAAAAAATAATGAAATATATGGCAAAACCTAATTCTGCGTTTATGAAGCCCATGCAAGTGAGCGAAGAGCTTGCTGTGATTGTTGGCAAAGGACCAATGGCACGATCAGAAGTGGTCAAGAAGCTTTGGGTGTACATCAAAGGAAAGAATCTTCAGGACCCAAAGAACAAGCGCAATATCAATGCAGATGAGGCACTCAAGAAAGTGTTTGGTGGCAAGGCGGTCGTCAATATGTTTGAGATGACCAAGCTTGTCTCAGCGCATCTTTCGTAATTTTCCAAACCCAAGGAAAAGACATAACCCTCGCAAGATGCGAGGGTTATTGTTTTTGTCGCGCAGGCACATCAGTGACTAGTGCGGTTACATAGGAATGATTCTTGCGGAGGGTCTCCAGTTTAACTAGCGTGCCGCCCTGTGGCTCAAAACGGATAGGGGATATGAATTCAATTGCGGCATATGATATGAGTCGAAAGCGGTGCTCATAACACAGGCGGAATCTCCCAAAATGGGTGTCTCGCGGGTGACACGAGCAAGACATACAGAGCCCTGTTCCATCGCGAAGTGCCAGACTTGTATACGAATGGTCTTTCTCGATGCGAGAGAAAGCGGGGTACATCTCCAAACGCAGAATTTCTGCCGTACTCATGTTGTCCTGTGCGGGAATGTGCCCCGAGAGCAACAACTTATCTCCGGGGAGCGCTTCCCATGGCGCAGGTTTTCCTTTGTGGTGGCCCAGCTTGTCCTTTGCCACGAAGTCTCTCTTTCTTTTCTGTGCAAAACCTACCGTGCACACATGCCTCTGTAAAGAAAAAGCCCCAGCGAAGATCGCTGGGGCCCGTTGCAGCTCTTACCTAGTTCGCCTTGCGGCGGGTCCTGGACGGCGGTGCCTCGTCGGGATCCTCGATTCCCTGCAGAAGGGCCGCGAGAATCTCGGGCGGGATTCCATTGCCACCCATCACATGGATGCCGATGTTGCGTTCAGGTTCGGGCTCGCTGGATACGACGACCCATCCCTTGCGGATGCCGATCGACGGCTCGAAGCGTGCCTTCTCGAACTGGTGCCGAACCGAAGTCCAGAACATGTCCGACAGGACCTCGGCCTGGATATGGAGGATCTTCGCCTCCTTTGAGCCAGTCGCGCGGTCGGCGCTCGATGAGGCGAGCATGACCGACGCGATTTTCTCGACCGCACGCTTGCGGTAGTCGACGCTGACGACCCAGAGGCCGCGGGTCTCGTCGTCTTCGATGGTGCCGATGACGGTGTCCTTCTCGCCGAATTCGGCCGGCGGGTTGAACTTGTCGGTGTCGACATCACTGATTTCTTTCAGGATGGTTTTGAGCCAAGTGGCCATACGGCCCTCCGTTTCCTTGGTTAACGGTGTTTCTCACCGGGCCCCCGTTGGGTGCCAAAGGCGACTATACTACTAAACAAGTCCTGTGTCAACAGGCTCGATGCCGACACTAAATCTTTTCAAGGTAGGTTGCGGCCTCTGTTTTGCAGGCTTCGATGAAATCAGTGTCGGTGGATGCGTCGCAGACAGCAAAAGCCTCTTCAGACGACTCATAAAAAAGAGTGAGTTCGCTTGCGGCCCCCAAGAGGCAACTGGTACGCGCTTCGCGGGTGAGACCGAGAGCACAGCTGCTCGCGACAGTGCCAGAATATTCGCCAAGCCAGGCGGCACCGTCTCGTCCAAGGCTTTGGAAACACTGGATGCGCGCTTCGGAGTTTTCGACACTGCCACACGCACCAAAGATTCGTGAGAAATCACCGTTGGTAATGTTCAGCATGTGATAGGGTTGCGTCCAATAACACGCGCGGCGCTGTTCCTCACTAACTTCGTTGCATGGATAGAGGAGGTCGTCGTCTCTTAGAAATCGCGAGGGCACACCAGCAGACGCGGAGTTAACATTTTCCATAAACACACCACCATAGCAGGTCGTGCGTTCCCACGAACCTGAAAATTTTCCACAGCCATCGAGCGCTTGAAACAAGTCGTGTTCAAAATACGCCATAAGCCCGTGGCCCACCGAATGAACACAGTTGAAATAATGGTAGCCGCCTCGCTCGCCGCGGTAGGTGCTGGTGCACAACGAATCAAGCCAAGCACTCCCCAATGGGTTCGACCCGTTCTTTGTCAGTTCTTCTACGAGCACGCCGTGATGAAATCCTGCGCGGCAGACCGTGTCGCCGTGCGCGTATGCATCGGCGACTGTATCAAACTCTGCACCGGCTTTTTCGCCAATGATATGCAGTAGTGAGTGGCATGAGCGGAAGGGAAGTCCGGTGCGTGTGGCATAGCGGGCCTTTATATCGGCAAGCGCAACAACTGAACTTTCGTTATCAGAGAGGTCCCGATAGAATTTTTCCCAGCATGCGAAGTCATCGTCAGGGGGACACGAAGGAGTAATGGATGCGAGTTGTGCCGGTACGGTTGTGCCCCACACAGCTTCGTTAGCATCGCGGATAGTGCGCACCGTTGCCCCTTCAGGCAAGAAAAATGGCGTAGTATGTGATTGTGCAAAAAAGGTAACTCCCACAAAAACGAGACCAAGGACGACAAACGCAAGATAACGACGAAGCATCAGACAATTGTAACGCATGAAAGACAGGGTTGCATGAAAACAAGGGCTGTGTATAATAGTGTATATTAGACACTAAGTAAGCTCATATGGAAACACAAAGAAAGAATAAGGTGGTGAGCGGGATGGTGCGTGTCGCGGCGGTCTCACCTCGTGTGTGGGTGGGGGATGTCGAAAAAAATACCATAGAGGCTGTTCGTTGGGCTGAAAAAGCAGTGCGCGACAAGGTCTCGCTTGTCGTGTTTCCTGAGCTTTCACTCACTGGGTACACCGCTGGTGACTTGTTTCATCAAGCGACATTACAGCGCGCCGCCCAGACGGGCTTGGTGCGGTTTGCCAAAAGAACAAGTCATCTCGATGCGGTGTTTGTCGTCGGGCTTCCCCTGGTTGTCGAAGGGAAGTTGTTCAATGTGGGTGCGGTTGTGTCGCGTGGGGAGGTGTTGGGTATAGTCCCTAAAACATATATTCCAGGGTACAAAGAATTTTATGAAGAGCGATGGTTTGCATCAGCGCGTGATTTAGTTTCAGAAACAGTGCGTCTCGACGACAAAGAAGTCCCCGTTGGAACAAAACTGCTTTTCAGATTTACGGGGAACAACCATGCAGTGCTTGCTGTCGAGGTGTGCGAGGATGTGTGGACACCGATTCCGCCCAGCTCGCATCATGTGCTTGCGGGTGCGACCATTGTTGCCAACTTATCGGCGTCGAATGATGTGGTGGGAAAGGCTGATTATCGGCGTGCCTTGGTGTCGCAACAGTCGGCACGAGGGGTGTGCGGGTATGTCTACACCTCATGTGGTGTAGGAGAATCTACTACCGATGTGGTGTTTGGTGGGCATGCATTGATTGCGGAAAACGGTGCGCTGCTCAGTGAGTCAAAGCGGTTTGTACAGGAAGGTGAAATGATCATAAGTGATATTGACCTCGAGCATCTCATGCTCGACAGGATCAAGACAACGAGTTTTGGCGAATCTGTACACGAAGCAGATGTGGCAGGATATCGCACTATCACGCTTCCGGTCTCTAGTGGTGGCGTACCGCGACCACTCAAGCGATATGTGGATGCGCATCCATTTGTGCCGCAGTTGGGAAGCGAGCTCGACAAACGATCTGAAGAGATTGTGTCTCTTCAAGCGGCAGGTTTGGCGCGGCGACTCGAGCATGCGAAATTAAAACACCTCATCATTGGGGTTTCTGGTGGACTTGATTCAACACTTGCTCTTTTGGTGGCGGCTCGCGCAGTAGTGATGGTGGGTCGCTCCCGTGCCGATATCCGCGCGTATACCATGCCTGGCTTTGCAACAAGCTCGAGAACACGATCAAACGCTGAACTGTTATGTGAGGCCTTAGGGGTCCCGCTTAGTACCATACCGATTAGCGATACTGTGCAAAAACATTTGTCCGATATCGGGCACGATGGCGAGACGCAAGATGTAACCTATGAAAACGCGCAGGCGCGTTATCGCACGACCGTGCTCATGAACGAAGGTAATAGGATTGGAGGGATTGTGGTGGGCACAGGTGATTTGTCGGAGATTGCGCTGGGGTGGTGCACATTCACCGGGGATCATATTTCACACTACAATGTGAATGCGAGTGTACCAAAAACACTAGTGCGACACCTGGTGCGTTGGCTGAGCGAACAAGAAGACTTTAAGGATGCGTGCACAGTGCTCGCTGATATTCTAGACACACCGATTTCACCAGAGCTAACTCGCGCAAAAAAGGGGGAGATAAGTCAGAAGACCGAGGACATCGTCGGACCTTACGAACTGCATGACTTTTTCTTGTACCATTTTGTACGGTGGGGAACAGCACCCGACAAAATTCTGATTCTTGCTGAAGAGGCCTTTGGCACAAAATATACACGCGAAGTGATTGTGAAGTGGCTCAAGGTATTTGTGTCGCGTTTCTTTGCTAATCAATGGAAACGCTCGGTTGCCCCGGATGGTCCCAAGGTCGGATCAGTCTCACTTTCTCCACGCGGAGACTGGCGTATGCCATCTGATGTAGGTGCCGAAGAATGGTTGCGAACCTTGCCTGGCACAAAAGAGGATATGCACACACAAAAGAAAAAGCCCCGTTGATACCATCTCCAACTAACCCATTCCGCCCAAGTGGCGAAAATTAGGGCTGTGGCTCGGAGAAAAAATCTCACTGTATCTGCTGATATAGTTCGCTTTTTTCTCCGTCGCCTCGCCACTAATTTTCACCACTTAACGGAACGCTTTAGTTGTCGATGGTATAAGAACAGGGCTTGTGGCGCCAGACAATTGCCGTGGCGTTATCATCTACCGGTCCTTGTGTAATGCGCCAACCCAATAACGCATGTGCATCTGCACCGGATCTAAGTTTGGTGACCAGTCCCTCGACCAATGAATCATCTTCATGTGCCGGATCCACTAGGCCGTCAGTTGCAAGCAGGATGACGCGCGGAGACTGTACGGTAAATACACTCGGCTTTCGTGACAGTATTCGAGAGAGCGACCAATCACCCAGGACACGCGTGCACTGTACTCCCGCACCTTGCAGGTCGGCGTACATATATCCCGAGCTACTGTAGAAACCACCACGCCGCACTGCGGCCGCGCGCTCTTTCATATTGACGCGGACATTATGGCTTTCACTGTGCCAGACATGTCCTGAAGCATCGATTGCAACAACAGGTGAGTCCCCGATGGTTGCGAAGTGAGCAACATCTTCATGTTCGAGGATACATACCGTCGACAGTGTTGTGCCTGAATAGCAGTGCTTCGTTTCTTCTGCAAGTTTTCTACACAAGGTATGCAATGAGCGTTTCGCACACCCAGGTTTCTTGAGAGAGAAAATTTCGGGGATCCTTGCGGCACAGATGTCGGCCGCCTCGAATCCGAAATGACCATCCATTACCGCAAGGAGGGACCCACGCATGATAGTGTCGGAAAAATCGTGTGTGTACACACGGTCTTCTTGGTAGGCCCTGCCACCTTGCATGGTTGCCACACTGTATGTCATCAATTCCTCCTGTAGCTCTAGCACCATCCTGCAGGGGAGAAGTCTGAGTGTCAATCATCGTCACACCTGCTAGTATCACTATATGAAATACATGGGGATTGATTATGGTTCCAAAAAAGTGGGTATTGCGCTTTCAGATGACACAGAGAGTATGGCGTTTCCCAAGATGATTCTAGTGAACGATCAGATGTTGGTGCGGTCGGTGCAGGCTTTGGTGGATGCAGAAAAAGTGGGCGCGATTGTACTAGGAGACACACGAACAGAAAGTGGTGGGGAGAACGATGTGACCAAAGATATGGAACGATTCGCATCAGCGCTCAAAGAGACTGTGGGGATTCCGGTGTTCGTTATCCCTGAACATGGCACCACAGGCGCGGCGGGCGCTCGAGAAATGGGTGACGCTCGTGGCGAAACAACCTTTAAAAATATTCAGGACACAGCTCGCGATGCCCGGTCAGCCGCGCTTATTTTGGAGCGTTACTGGGCTATCCACAAAGAGAGAATGAGCGAGGGACAAGAGTGATACTATGGAAGGGATGAAAAAGAGTCATGCCACAGCGAATGTATTGATGCTGATAGTGGTGGTGCTCGCAACTTTTTTTGCGGCAGTATCTATTGTATACGCGGCGTGTCCAGGAAAGTGTCAAAATTCGAGCACTATGGGCGGGGGTGCGTCTTCCTGTGACCCTCCGGGATATCCGGATCGAGGTGCAATAGAACGAGATGTAAGTGCGCTTAGGGCGGCTCGCGCGGCAGGGCCAAGCGGGCAAGCACGCGCGCGACAACTTGAAAAAAAGTTAAAGCAGTGTAAGGACGGTGCGGATAAATGTGTTGGTACAGCAACTTTCTCTACCCCAGGAGGTGGCTCGGGAAGTAAGCCCACATGCGCAGAAATGCCTATGATGATGATGGGTATGGGCATGCCAATGATGATGATGATGATGAAAATGGAGATGATGGGCATGCCACCGATGTTGCCTATGATCCCGATGCCCATGCCTAAAATGGATATGCCCATGATGCCAAAAGATGACGAATGTAATCCGTCGTTCTTTAGCAGTTTCTTTGATGCGCAAGTGCCAGAAAAGTGTAAGAAGGGTGGTGTAGATCCTACAAAAAATGCGAGTACCACCGACAAGGACTTAGCTAAAAAGATTCAAGATATAGGATCTACCGCCACAGTGGACCCTATTACGGGCGAAAAAGTTACCACCGACACAGGGCCTAAAACAAAGATAATGCCACTTGGTGGTACTGTGGTAAACGACGATGATGAGGCCGCGCTTGTTTTCGGAAAAGGAGGGAATACAAATAACAATGTGGGTACGGGTTCGTTTGGGACAGGCGCGACAGGATTTGGGGCAACTGGCGCTGGTAAAAAAATGTCTGCGCCACTCGGGACCGGTGTTGCAACAGTTATTTCAAACCTTATCTCAGGGATTGCGGCTGGTGTTTCGGCAATTCCACAAGCAATCAAAAATGGTGTGGTAAGCGCGGCGGGCGCAGTGGAGTGGCTCCAAAGTGCCGCAACCACACTGCTCGCAGCACTTACCGAGCTCAATCTTTTCTAGTCTTTGTTGTGGAAAATAGGGTGGATAGTGATAGAGTGCATCCATGCCTGATGCAATTACATTTGAGGATTTTATCAAGCTTGATATACGGGTGGGGGAGGTTCTAGCAGCGGAACGAGTACCCGAGACCGACAAACTAATTAAATGTCGTATTAGTTTTGGTGACCTGGGCGAGCGCACTATCGTATCCGGGGTTGCACTATATAAAACACCTGAAGAAATGATTGGGAAAAAGTTATTGTACATCGTGAACCTGGCACCACGAGTTATAAAAGGGATTGAGAGCCAAGGGATGCTCTTGGCACTTTCGCATGGAGAAAACAACTTCTCGTTCATTGTTCCGGAAGGTCCCGATGTGCCAGCTGGAACGCGTGCCAAATAGCGAGATACCTCAAAATGGATAGAAAGCGATATGCACAAGAGGTGTATCGTTTTTGTGCGTTATACTTTTAACATGAGTGTTTCCTCTGTCCGATGTGCACTGAGTACTCCTCGGAAACAAACATTTCTCGAACGGTGGTTTCCTATGCCCGGTTTTCTTGCACCGGAAACTGCTGGGGTGGACATTTCAGACAGCTCGGTAAAATGGCTCTCGTTTATTCCAGGTCGCCACGGCCTTGAGGTGCGGCGGTTTGCGCAAGCAACACTCGAGCCAGGAATCGTAGTCGAGGGTATCGTACAAAGCCCAGAGCGACTTTCGGCTGCATTGGTTGCTTTGCAAAAAGAAGCAAAAGGTACCCCTGCCGCGCATGGTGCCCTCCCCGAGGAGTTGGGTTTCGTTTTCACTATGCATGTGGGTGATGCGCGCATGCGTGAACAGGTGTTAAAGGTAATTGAGTTCGAGCTCGAGGATCGAGTGCCACTCAAGGTGAATCAGGCCGTCTACGATTATGATATTATTTTGCCACATCCTGATGGTATCGGGGCGGAAATTGGGGTAACCGTTTTCCCTACACAGGTTGCAGAAGGATATGCGGCGGCATTTGAAGGGGCAGGCATCGCACTCCACTCTCTCGAGATGGAGGCGAGTTCGGTTGCCCGATCAGTGCTCCCACCAAACAGCAAAGATGTCGTTCTGGTGGTGGACTTTGGGCGTGCGCGTACCGGTATCGCCATCATGAATCGTGGGGTCCCTATATTTACCAGCACAGTCGCGGTGGGAGGTGATGCGATGACCAAGGCACTTGTGGAGCAGATGGGGGTGGACGAAGTGAAAGCAGAAGAAATTAAAAATGAACAGGGTATATCGCGTAGCTCTGATCCAAAAGTAATCACTGCGGTGCAGAAAACTGCCGACGCGCTGGCGAGCGAAATCGCTCGCCACTATGAATATTGGGACACGCGACGCAATGAGCATGGCAACAAAGTCACGCCTGTTTCCCAAATTCTTCTCACCGGCGGCAGCGCAAATCTTAAGGGGCTTGACGAGTTTATTGCTGGAAAAGCGAAGGCACCAACCATTCGCGCAGGTGTGTGGCAGAATGTGTGTTCGTTTGAAGAATATATTCCCCCGATTGACCGGCACCATGCTCTCGGGCTCTCGACGGCAATAGGACTCGCGTTGCGCGGCGCATAATCTATGGCAAACTTACTGACTGCAAAAGGAGTGGACTGGTGGCAAAATGACATGCGCGCACGACTCATTGTCGCTACCTGCACTACACTCACTGGGTGTGCTTTGTTAATCATCGGAAGTCTTCTTCCTGAATTTTTTGCGGTGCGCGTTGATGTCGCGATGTATACACACATAGACACAGAAACGAGTGCACAAAAAAGCTCACGCACAGAGCGTGATGAAGTGTTGCAGATAAAAAAGAGGATTCGTGCGCTTGAAAAAATTGGAAAGACACAAAAAATAAGCGCTGCAGTCACAGTGGTTGTTGCAGAGAAACCGGAGGGAATGGTGCTCAATTCGTTGTCGTATACACACAGAACAGACGGCGGGACACTTGATGTGGCGGGTACTGTCAAGGAACGCACAATGCTTAAAACTTATGCCGATGCCCTGCGAGGAAAGGATCCTCTCAATGAGGTTTCGGTTCCGATATCTGCGTTTGCAAAAGCCGGAGGAGGAGATTTTTCACTTTCACTGACTGGCGATTTTTAGTATGAAAAATCTCTGGAGTTACAAAAAAATGGTGGTATGGATACTCTGTATAGTGACCGCTTCAGCGCTCGGCGGTGCAGGCTGGATGACATGGTACATCCGTTCGTCACAGAAATCTATCGAGGATATGGCGTTTGTTTCGGGAGAGGAGATGAATCGTGTGCGTGAGGGCGCTGTTGTGAGAGCGGTACTTCGAGACACAAAAATGAACCGTGCCAAGTTGGCCGCTATCACCAAAGAGCGCGAGCCAATCGAGGATATTCGTAGTATCGAGTCTGCTGCTGAACAAGTGGGTACAGCTCTCGTCATTGAAGCGGTAAGCCCCTCGGGGGGTACTGCAGAAGACGCCTCGCTCGAATCATATCTAATCACTATGACGGTTGAGGGGACATTTTCTTCAATTCATCATTTTATTTCCATGCTTGAAACGCTTCCATTACCATCGTCAGTTGAGCAAATAAAAATCGAGGCAATCGAACAAGGGTGGCGGGGGAGTATCATCGTAAAGATATACATCGAAGCGGCATAATTTTTTTTGGTATGTTTAATTTTGGAAAAGTAAAAGTGTTGTGGGATATGCGGCGTGATCCCGAGTGTACACAGGAGCTGATGAGGATGTATTGGGGTGGGCTTTTAAGTTGCCTTGCGTTGGTGGTCGTCTGTGCGTCTCTATATGGCACATATGCACACTACTTTGGCAGGGCATCTGAGGTGTTTACCGAAGATCGTAAGGCTAGCGGAGACCTTCTCAAACTAGACGGAATAGACAAGGTATTGGAATCTTTTGAGCAGCGCGCACTTCAATTTGACCGTGCGCTAGAGTCTGTGCCGACAGTACAGGACCCGCACTATACCATCGACAAGTAAGGTCTGAACAAAAGTCGTAGAAAATCATGGATATGCCGATGAAGAAAAAAGTGAAATATATCCGCAGATACATTGAACTTTTTTCTTCGAGGTAGGGTTATAATTTTCAAGGCTTGGTGTTCAGAGGTTAGTTGGAGATGGTTTAGGTATTCTTTGTCAGGTGCTGTAGGCGAAGGCATAGAGGACCATGCCTGGGAAAGCGACCGAGGTGTCTTCGTGACCAAGAACAAGAGCGTTTTGTTTGGCGAGAACAGTCTCCTGGAGTTGACCAAATGCATTGTAGATATGGGCAATCGGTTGATCCTTTCTTACGACATCGCCAGGATGCGCAAGGAAGCGCACGATACCACTTGCTGATGCACGAGGCTCGTGAGTGTAGCGGAGCACTTTGCCAGTGAATTGTTTTGAGAGGTCAAACACAAACGGTTCAGCGTCGCACATATCAAATGCGGCGAGCATGTTCATGACAGCGCGCACACCATATTCGACGAATTTTTCATTTACGATGTACGAAGGACCCAGTTCGATAGTGAGTGCAGGAACACCGTTAAGCATCAGTGAGCCGGTAAGTGTGCGCTTGATGTCGTCACGATCATCGGGGGACTGCTCTTCGTTGATGACGGCGAATCCAGCGGTGTGTGCGTACCGAGTAATTGTTTGGTGGACTTCTTTCAACTTGAGACCGGGGTACGGGTCGGTCAGCACATACGGAATCGAGTTGAGCCAGTCGTTGTGGAGATCGATGACAAAAGCAGGCCTTGTTTCGACGATGCTGTGTAGAATTTTTTCGGCGATGCGCTCCGCGAGTGTGCCGTCGGGGCGTCCGGGAAACGATCGATTAATGTCTTGTTCTGAAAATGAAGTGTTGATCGAAGTGTTGAGGGGCATGCTTCGGGACATGTTTTCGAATCCGATCGGATTCATGAGAGGAAGGGCACAGAGTGTTCCTTGTTTCAAACCATCCACACCAAGTCGTTTGAATACTTCTTGAATGACCACCATGCCGCCAACTTCATCACCGTGGATGCATGCAGTAAGCCAGATAACCGGACCGTCTTTTTTCCCTTGCATTTTCATGACAGGAAGCCGGCGTGTTGAAAGATCGGACCCCGTGAGAATGGGGAGAAACGAGAATTCAACATTGGCCAAGGAGGAGGGTTCCATGTGTCTATTATACCAGATTTTATGGTATACTGCAACCTCTCTCTTGTGGAGAGCGTGCTGGAACGAGTGGAGTGCGGTACGATGATGCTGTTGCCCCTGTAGTTTAATGGATAGAACTACGGACTTCTAAGCCGTTGATCGAGGTTCGATTCCTCGCGGGGGCACCGATGCGAACAAAGTGAGCGAGAGTGCCACCGAGCATGATGCCTGCGCATCATGCGTCGGGAATCGAAGCCACGCAGGATATTTTTTAGAGCTCATGCGATAAAAAATCCGAGTGGCCGTCCAGGAACGCGAGGTCTTTTGTGAGTCCGCAGGACGAAACAAAAGCCCGCGATTCCGGGACGATTCCTCGTGACCACAGTAATAAGCGAAGCGACTTATATTTTTCACAAACTCCTGACCGATTCCTCGCTACGGGGTCGAGAAAATTTTGTGTCAGCAAAATTATTCGTGACCACAAAGCATCCCAAACAATATTCGACTTACGAAGTCGAATATTGTTCAACATGCCCAGTAAAGAAATCGAGAATCGGCACATCGCACCACCACAACATGTCTACACCATCAAGTTACTCCAGTGAGGGGTCGGTCTGGCTGGTATACTTTTTCGATGTGGTTAGAGCGGTTTATAATTAGGAGAGCGGAGAAGAGGTTTCGGCCGTATCGAATACAAGCAGAACTAGTTAAACAGGAAATGGCGACTGACTACCAAAAACACCTGCCAGAAATCACGACAGTGTATAGACAGGCAACTCACTGGCACGGTACCGGACGATATCGCCATGAGCGCATGAAGGACTCTGGTGATAGAGAGAATAGGAGCACTGTGTCGGACATACTCGTCGGGATTGTCGAGTCTGGAGGGCTACACCCATACAAAGATCCGTGGATTGATTCGGGAGGAAAAACTGTTTCGCTTGCTACGGTACGAATGCTCTCGCGTACATTCGCTCGAATCCATGCCAACGAGCACAGCACCTTTGTATACGAATTAGGGAGCATAAAATTCTGGCTCCGTCTCTACTTTTTTCTATTCTCTGTGTGGCTTTGTACTGATAGGCGAGCACGATCAATGGTTGCACGAAGCTTTTTCCAGGGCTCTTTTTTTCGAGACATTCAAATTTGGGAGAGCGCAATTAGGAGGCCTGACAAGAGGAAGACAGTCACTGTTTTAAACGGATTTCAAAAACAAATCCAAGTATCGGATATTGAGGGAAATTACCCGATACTTTTTGGCATTGTTGCCGAAACAAAAGACCTTGTGGAAACCACCCTGATCGCTCGCAAGGTTGAACGGCGATCCTTAAAGCCAATTACAATGCAACAATTCACGCATATAGAAGTACCATTACAGAATGTTGTCGAAACTGAGAAAATTCTTAAAGACAATGGCATAACCTTGACGGTTATTCCTCTTGAATTCGGAGACATGTATCTTGCTAATCAGCCATTGGATAAACTTGCTTATTCGTAAATTCCAATCGAATTACTCCTCACTTAAATGCCTCACCGCTACTTATATGAAAGTGCAAATGCTTCGAGTCTTGGTACTTGCCTAAGTTGGTTAAAATCCTCGCAGCACCATGTTCCATTTCAATTTTTTGTGCAATAAACCTTACGACCTCCAGTATCTCTAAAATAATCACATCGTCTTCTTTTGCTCGATTGGTGAATGAGGGGATATGTTTTTAGGTACGATAACTATATGTACCGGCCAATGTGGACGAGTGTGGTGATAGGCGAGGACAGTATCACTTTCAAATTCTTTTTTGAGCACTGTCGTGTCCTTAAGAGCCACATCGCAGTAATAGTCAGTTCCTGTGTAGTTCAACGCCATGCATTTATGTGTACCATGCGGGCAACAGTTTTCAAAGGTGAGATGAGTGAGTGGTTTTGAAATTTTCCAAAATTGCCTTTGCTACCGCATTAGATAGAAATGTCGGCACCGCATTTCCAATCTGTAAATTTCTGTCTCCCCTAGAGCCATAGAGTTGATAGGTATCGGGGAAACACTGAATCCTTGCGCCCTCTCTTGTTGTGAGCGGTCTAGGAGCTTTTGGGTGGATACAGCGAGATGATGACGGTGTGCTTAAATTGCGTGTAATTGTTGTTGCTGGTCTTTTCCACCAAAGGCGACAATAAGTATTTTTGAAACCTGATGTTGGGCGCAAGGATTTTGGTAAATCCTCCGGCGTTCCGCCATCTGGCAATAATTCCATTATTTTTACCAACTTTGCATTATTGTTTGGTGAATTATGATCCATTAGTTTTGCTGGTGCGTTTTTTCGCATAAACTTTTGGAAGTCATTTTGCGGCTCGGAAGCATATTCAAAACTTTCTTCGCTCGATTTAATAAATGGTAAGTCGCTTATTGCTTCTTCAAGTGTTACATATGGCTTGAGTTTTTTATTAAACAAGTCGGGTATTTCTTCTGGATTGTAATGTGTAGCTTCTGGATACCCAAAATCGGTTTTAAGTTTTGAGCCAATGATAACTACCCTTTCTCTGACTTGCGGTGCGCCGTAATCGGCAGCATTCAAAAGTTGATATTGCACTTTATATCCAAGTGATTCAAAAAGAGAAATAATAGTTTTCAATAATTCACCACCCTGCATCGACAAAAGTCCTTTGACATTCTCAAAAAGAAACAGCTTGGGATTAAACTCTTTCAAAACTCGATAGTATTCTTGAAAAAGTTTTCCCCTTGGGTCGTCAATCAACCTTTTTCCAACAGTCGAATAGGCCTGACAAGGTGGTCCACCAACGATAATATCAATCTCACTCGCCTTAATACCTAAATCTTTTTCAATTTTTTGCGCATTGAAATCTTTTATGTCCTCGGCGTACACTCTTGCCGTTGGATGATTTAGTGAATATGCTTTTGCCATATTCGGTAAAATTTCATTTGCGGCGACAATTTCAAAATTATTATCATGTGCAAAGCCATAGCTTAAACCACCAACACCAGAGAATAAATCTATTACTTTTAATTTCTTGCCTTTTATCATAAGGAACAGCTAATCAAAATTAATTTCTTTATATTTCAGTGGGTTTTCTGTAATTTTCCAAACGAAATAATTTTGATCAATATTGAAAACAGTTTGGCCTTCCATTTGCTGTCTTGTAATCCAATTGATGCTATCGTCTCCAATTTCATCCAATTTAATAAAAGCAACTTGCCCATTGTATAAATCAAAATGGATTGCCAAAGTATGGAAACCGAAGTCACGAAAAACTCTTTTTGCCTCCCATACCTTATGCTGTTTTATGTCATTTATTCCTGTAAATCCAGATTGCATTTCAACCCTGATTTTTTCTTTTCCATTTAATTTTATCTCTAAATCAGCTTTAGGAGTTCTCTTAAAAGTTTCAACATTTTTCAAACCATCATCGCCAATTAGATCTATGCTCGAAGTATCAATTTCAAAAATTAAGCCGAGTGCTTTCAAAAAATAATTTGACAAGACATAGCCTCTCATCCAAGAGTAATAAACTTGTTCTGGTCGTCTGCCTTGATTATTCAACACGGGCAAAATCTCATTTGCTTTCAGAATCTCGAAAGTCCGGTCTATGTGTTCTTTTTTGAAAGCACTAAGGTCGTCTATTTTTATTTCTTTTGCAACAACATCATTGATTTTATCAATGATGTTGTAAAGTCTATCGTTCAAAAGTTGAATATAGCTTAAATCAACTGTCGGTGTAATATCTTTTGCACCAAAAAAATCCTTTACATCTGTTTGACTAGAAAAACCCAACTTTTGCCTATAGTGGCGAAAGTATTCTGTTGTAATTGTAATTTGTCTTGGCATGGCTCCATTTTATCAGATTATCAATACTTATACTGAGACCTTCGGGGACTTTAGTCGCTGGTTGGATTGTTGGCACCATTATCATTTTTGTTCAATTTCGGCAGTGTTGTATAGGGAATAACCCACTTTCTCACACTCGGTGTAAATGAGTTGCTCTGGTACTGAGATGGGTTCCGTTTTTGTGGGCGGTGCAGGACTCGAACCCGCGACCTTTCCGGTGTAAATGAGTTGCTCTGGTACTGAGATGGGTTCCGTTTTTGTGGGCGGTGCAGGACTCGAACCCGCGACCTTTCCGGTGTAAACGGATTGCTCTACCAACTGAGCTAACCGCCCAATGTAATCAACCAGCAACAAGCGCGAGTATACTATATCTATGCAAGAAATTCACTGTCTGGTGTTTGGTCGGGTGCAAATGGTTATGTTTCGCGATTTCACTGCGCGGGGTGCTCGTTCCCTAGGGCTTACTGGATTTGTGCGGAATCTCGCAGACGGCTCTGTTGAAGTGGTTGCTCAGGGGGCAAAAGAAAAACTTGAAGCACTGGTTGTTCGCCTCAAAAAGGGCTCGCTCTTGTCGCGGGTCGATAATGTGCAGGTGACATGGTGTGAAGCTACACAAAGCTTTGACGGTTTCATTATTGCACTATAGCGTGTCCCTATGAACTCAAAATTGCCAGTCAGTGTCGGCATCATTCTTGATGGTAATCGGCGTTGGGCAAAAGCAAAAGGACTGCCGTCACTCGAAGGGCATCGTGCAGGTGCTGAGCGATTGGCAGATGTTGCACAATGGGTGAGGGATCGAGGAATAAAGCACTTGGTGGTATATGCCTTCTCTACCGAGAATTGGAATCGCACTAGCGAAGAGGTTTCTTACCTCATGGAGTTGTTTCGCACAACTGTCGAACAACATCTGACCCGCCTCGCTGGTGAACATGTGCGGATTTGTTTTGTGGGTCAACGCGAACGCTTTTCGTCAGAGATACAAGAAATGATGCGGCATGTTGAAGAGACAAGCGCCCACAACACAGGGCTCACACTTTGGATTTGTTTTTCATATGGGGGGAGGGCCGATATTGTGCAAGCGGCGCGAAAGGCAGGCGAGCAGGGGAATATCACTGAAGAAACACTGACCCAGTATTTATGGACAGCAGGAATGCCTGATCCAGATATTATTATCCGCACGGGGGGAGAGAAAAGACTTTCGGGGTTTCTCACCTGGCAGAGTGTATACAGCGAACTTTTTTTCCGAGATGAATACTGGCCGGATTTTAGCGAAAAGATTCTTGACGAAATTCTCGACGCGTTTATGAACCGAGATCGGAGAATGGGGAGGTAAGGCGACATAACCTCAGTCATTTTGTATGATGGGGCGATCATGGAACCGCTTGTTATTTTTGAAGACGGCGCAGTCCTGGTGATAAACAAACCTGCGGGTTTGATAGTGCATTCGGATGGGCGCACCATCGAACCATCGGTTTGTGACTGGGTATTGGCCCACTATCCAGAACTCAGAGCTGTAGGCGAGGTGTGGACATCGCCACAGGGCGAAGTGATTCCGCGTCCGGGCATTGTGCATCGTCTCGACCGGACCACATCAGGAGTAATGATTCTGGCGAAAACACAGGAATCTCACGCGTATCTTAAAGAGCAATTTCAGTCGCGGAAAATAGATAAACGATATGACGCGGTCGTGTACGGCCATCCAAAAGCAAATGACGGATTGATCGAAATGGAAATCGGGAGAACAAAAACCGAGCCTCGCCGGTGGTCGGCACAACATGGCAAAAAAGGAAAGTTGCGCGCCGCTATTACCGAATGGAAAGTAGTGGCCCGTGCTAGCGATCCTGAGACCGGTGAGAAAGTGACGCATATCGAAGCGCGACCAAAGACAGGGCGTACGCACCAGATTCGCGTGCATCTAAAGGCCATACATCACCCGATTGTTTCAGACCACTTGTATGCACCCAATCATCCGCAACTTTTCGGACTCACTCGTCCTGCTCTGCACGCAAAATCACTCGCACTTACCCAGCTCGCCGGGGAACAGCGCACATTTACCGCACCTTATCCTCTTGACTTGCAAAAGGTGTTTGACACAATAGCAAAAAATAGTATAATAGAATCTGGGAGGTGAGCACGCCTCTTGCAGAAAGAAAGGCAAAAAGGCATGAAGAGATTTTTCGCGGTGATTACCGCTTTCTTCATAACAACCACGACACCAGTGTGGGCGGAAACGCTCGCGCAGGTGAAGGTGGCCGCCCACGCATGTGCGGACACGGGACGGGCGGAGGAGTGCCGTACTGCGCTTCGCCTGGCCGAACAGTATCTACGCACACCTCGTGTCCATCAGGAAGTGCAGGCCGCACGATTTCATATGAGTGCTGTCGCTATCTGCAAAGTGGCGCGGTCGTGGGGTACGACAGTAAATGGGCACACAACGCGTGTGTGGGATCATCTGTTCATGCACCAAGATGTGTGGACCCCGCTGATGAAACAGCGCATCATCGCGGCCGGTAAATATCAGGCGGGCCAAGCCGGTAGACCGGCGCGCACAACCGAAGATGCTCTCGCCTATATCTCGGCAAGTATTGACGGAGGTGCCGAGCGTATGAAGTGTGGTGTCGGCGCTCTTGCCGCGGGTTTCTTTCGCGATGATTTGGTGCGTGACGCACAACGAGTCGCGCCACTCATCGCGGCCGATATCGCTGGTCTTGTGCGGGAGGGAATCGATCAAAAGATTCCCGGTTCTCGTGAAGCAGCGATTGCCATCGCGGTCATTTTGCGCACGGCTCCATAAGAAGAACGGTATAAAATGGCCCCAGCATATTCGCTGGGGCCTTGTTCATGCGCGTTTCGATAGGCGGTGGTTCGTAAACTTTTTGTCATGTGTGATTTCGCACACAAGCGGTATGAACGGAGGAAGTGTCACCGGCTCATGCTCCTCTAAAAGCTCTATCTCGAGGATTGAAATTCCGGCGGGGCGCTGAAAGATATCCAACTCGAAGTGCTGGTTATTCCACACAAAATGATGTCGCTCCTTCATGATGGTTCCTCGAGTTGGGTCGCGATTCTCAAGGAAGGATAGATACTCGGCATGAGTGATGCTTTTCTCTATCTCTTCGCGTACACCACGACGAAGTGCCGATTTCTTTGCATGAGAGTAGATGGTGCGACCATGCGCGGCGCGAGACCGAATTCGCTCGCCATCCGAGATTAGATACACCTGTTCTATTTGCACTACTTCGTGCGGAACAGTGAGAGGCAATACCATTTGGTCGCGATCTACCAGAAAGCGCCGCTCGATTTCAACAGGGCGAGGGATGCCAAGTAAGTGTGCGAGCGCGGCCCACGCCCGGTCGAGTTTTTGTTCGAAACTCTCTGTGGGGATATTTGGAACAATGCGTAGTTTTGGATGCCCAAGCCATGCGGTAAGCGTTCTCTCGTCTAGCTTCCGCGCTTCGTGGATTGATTCGCGCCGCGCTCTGTTGTTGAGCGTTGTGTATTGGTCTTCTGCACCGAGTGCCGCTGAACGAAGGTGAATAACACCATCATATCGTTCGTCTCGCGATAGTAAGGGGCAGAGCGAATACTCGTTCAAGAATCTTTCAAACGATGCACGCGATTGGTACGCGCGATTATCGTAGATACCACGATCGCACAGAATGACCGGTCGATCTATGGTGGGCAATGATTCCGCATACGCGCTTGCCTCAGCCTCTTTTGCAAGAATATGCTCCAAAACAAGCCTTTGAAATTCAGCAGGATTTGCTGAGAGGCCGCCACCGGCTTTCAATCTTTCAAAAACAGTTGTGGCCCCCTCTTCCACAATAATGGGGGTTTGCGCGTGCGCGCGGAGTTTTTTTGCAAGGTAGGGAATGCCACTGGTTTTCCCACCGCCCGGACCTCCGGTGATGACGATTTTCGGTACTTTCATACAGGTCTCCATGTCTGTGGCCATCCTGCCTCGGACAGGCAGAAAAGGGAAGACAACAAGATTTGATGTCGGGGTGCTCTTGCAGAGGGTGATTTTGTTTGGTACAGTGCGCGCGTTATGAAACACACGATTATGTCGCCAGTAAATGTCGCATCGCGAGCCGAACTGGGTGTTCGTGCCGGTGACACTGTTCGTGTATCTCAAAAGATTCAGGAGAAAGGCAAGACGCGCCTCCAGATGTTTGAAGGGCTGGTGTTGATGGTAAAACACGGCACAACAGCTGGCGCTACTTTTACTGTTCGTAAGGTCGCAAGCGGTGTTGGTGTTGAAAAGACTTTCCCGCTCTACTCACCGGTCATTGAAAAGATCGAAATTGTGCGCCGCGCAAAAGTGCGCCGCGCAAAGCTCTACTACATTCGCGACAAGGTTTCTCGTGAGGCAAAGCGTGCATTGCGCCGCATGACCATGACCAGTATTTCAACAGACGACTCCGTTACTCCAGAACAGGCAACAGAGGTTGCATCTCCAGAAGAGATAGTTGGCGTAGCCGAGAAAGCAGAGTAATATAGTGTCACGCGCAGGTGGCGAAATTGGTAGACGCACTACCTTGAGGTGGTAGCTCCCGCAAGGGATTGGAGGTTCAAGTCCTCTCCTGCGCACAAAACAAAGGAGCGGGGCGCGTAAGCGCTCCGCGAC
>ERZ1292623.327-Hain-H51-01um-R1-327-length-52394-cov-8_pt1 | contig 22832 bp, 24 predicted proteins | sample MGYA00564398_ERZ1292623 | MGnify/ENA primary metagenome ERZ1292623 (study PRJEB36523, sample SAMEA6512633) | groundwater metagenome | collected 2019-01-07 | study: AquaDiva: Metagenomics assemblies of 32 groundwater samples | reverse complement strand
AGCAGGCCTCAACCCCCTAAGCTAGACCCTAAAGAGATCCAAATCCAAGAACTCACCAACACCCTACAACGACTCCAAGCCGAGTTTGACAATTACCGCAAACGCATTGAGAAAGAAACTGAAGATAAAAAACAACTTGCAAGGTCCAATGTCATCAAAAACTTGCTGCCCATCCTTGACAGCTTTGAACAAGCTGTTAAAACAGATCCCAGCCAAGGCCTTGCGCGCCTTTACACCCAATTGATTGATGCCCTTGAACGAGAAGGCTTACACCCCATTCCCACCCAAGGCAAATTCAACCCGTATCAACACGAAGTATTATTGACTGAGAAAAGCAACCAAAAAGAAGGCACCATCCTTGAAGAACTTCAAAAAGGATATACGTACCAAGGCAATTTATTACGAACCAGCAAAGTTAAGGTCAGCACACCATGAACGCCCCTACTCCCCCCCACCCCCAACAAGCCCACCAGCACCTGCATGCTGAACACATCCTACGCTATCTTATCACTGAGGATGAAAACCTCTCCACCTTGATCCTTTGCAACCCCAAACAAGTTCCCTTGGTTACTACAGATCATGATCTTTACGAAGCCTTAGGCAGCATTCAACCTGAAGATCATTTCCAACTCAATAAACTCACCAAACTCCTTGAAACCGTTCATACCCAACACCGACACAAAGAGATTTTAACTCATTTACGCGTTGAAGAAATCCGAAACAAAGCCTTACTCTCTATAAATAAAAATCCCCCCAGGTGATACCATGACAAAAATTATTGGAATAGACTTAGGAACCAGCAACTCAGCAGCCGCTTTCCTCGAAGGAGGAAAACCCAAAATTATCCCCAGCGCCGAAGGCGCTAGTGTATACGGCAAAGCCTTTCCTTCTGTTATCGCTTTTACCAAAGAAGGCCAAATGCTCGTCGGAGAACCAGCCAAACGACAGGCGATTAGCAATCCTGAAGGCACCATCATCACTGCCAAACGAAAAATGGGCACCTCATTCAAGTATAAAGTACATGGAAAAGAATACACCCCCCAACAAATATCCGCCTTTATTTTACAAAAAATCAAGAAAGACGCCGAAGCCTTTATTGGCGAGACCATCGAGAAAGCCGTCATTACCGTTCCTGCTTATTTCGATGACAACCAACGACAAGCCACTAAAGATGCGGGCACCATTGCCGGCCTTGAAGTGGTACGTATCGTGAACGAACCTACCTCTGCCTGCCTAGCCTATGGCCTAGACAAAAAAGACAAAGAACAAAAGATCATGGTTTTTGACTTTGGAGGCGGAACCCTGGATGTAACGATCATGGAATTTGGCGAAGGGGTCTTTGAAGTTAAAAGCACCTCTGGAGATACTCAACTGGGCGGAACCGATATGGACGATACGCTCATCGAATTCCTCGCTGAAGAATTCAGAAAACAAGAAAACATTGACCTTCGAAAAGACCCAGTTGCATTACAACGACTGCGCGAAGCTGCAGAACGAGCCAAGATTGAATTGAGCACAGTTCTTGAAACCGACATTAACTTACCCTATATTACGGCTACTCAAGAAGGCCCAAAACATTTTACGATGAAATTGACTCGAGCTAAACTCGAGGGTTTACTCAATCCGATTGTACAGCGATGCAAACACCCTGTTGAACAAGCATTGTCTGATGCGAAGCTAACCCCTAATGACATTCACAAAGTCATTCTTGTTGGTGGACCCACCCGAATGCCTATGGTTCAACAATTCCTTGAAGGCATCGTTGGGAAAAAGGTTGAACATGGAGTAGACCCCATGGAATGTGTAGCCATGGGTGCGGCTATCCAAGCCGGTGTCCTTGCTGGAGAAGTCAAAGACATCTTACTCTTGGATGTCACTCCGTTGAGTTTAGGAATTGAAACCCTTGGTGGAGTCCTCACTAAACTCATTGAGCGTAACACAACTATCCCCACTAAGAAAAGCCAGATCTTTTCAACGGCAGCCGATAATCAACCCGCCGTAACGGTGCGCGTCTTCCAAGGCGAGCGAGCGATGGCTGTTGACAATAAATTACTGGGCCAGTTTGACCTGGTTGGAATCCCCCCTGCTCCTCGAGGAATTCCCCAAATTGAAGTAAGCTTTGACATTGATGCAAACGGCATCGTGCATGTTGGGGCTAAGGATTTAGGAACCGGGAAAGAACAAAGCATCAAGATTACAGCTGGACAAAAACTAAGCGACGCTGAAATTGAGAAAATGCGAAAAGATGCTGAAGCCCATGCCGATGAAGACAATAAACGCAGAGACGAAGTTGAAACGGTGAACCAAGCAGATGGCCTAGTCTACAGCTCTGAAAAGTTGTTTAAAGACTTTGAAGGCAAAGTAGATGTAAAAGAGGTTGATGAAGCAAAACAACAAGTGGGTGAACTCAAAAAGTTAATTGAAGAAACCCCCAAACCTGTTGAAAAAATCAAAAAGAAGTTTGAAGAGATCAACCAACTCATTCAGAAAATGAGCACGGAAATGTACCAGAAAGCAGCTGAAGCCCAACAAGCCGGGGCTGCTGGAAACCCTTCCGATGCTGGTGGCAAAGACAAAGTAGTTGATGCTGAGTATGAAGATATGGACAAGAAAAAAAAGGCATAGCTTAAAAAGAGCAAAGCTACCTATGAACCCTCATGAGCAAAGACTACTATAAAATCCTGGGTGTTGACAAAGGGGCTAGTTCGGAAGACGTCAAGAAAGCCTATAAGAAACTCGCCAAGCAATACCACCCTGACATCAATAAGAATTCGGATGCCACGGAGAAGTTTAAAGAAATCAACGAAGCAGCGAGTGTTCTAGGGAATGATGAAAAAAAGGCTCAATATGATCAATATGGAAGCGAGTCCTTCAAAAATGGAACAGGAGGAGGAGCAGGATTTTCCGGGTTTGACTTTAGCGACTTTGGATTTGGGGGCAACATGGATGACATGTTCGAAACCTTCTTCACCGGAAGCAGAAAAAGAAAGCCCCACCGCGGAGCAGACTTACAAACCTCCATTGAAATTACTCTTGAAGAAGCTGCTCAGGGATGCAGCAAAACCCTTGTTCTCAACAAAAAAGCGCCTTGCGATGAGTGTACGGGTCGGGGCGGGAAAAAGTTTGAAAGCTGCAAAGATTGCAATGGCAGCGGCTACCAACGCGTTGTGCGAAGAAGCATGTTTGGCATGATCCAAACTACGGCCAGCTGCAAAAGCTGCCAAGGAGCCGGACAAAAGAACATTGAACCCTGCAAAGCATGCCATGCCACAGGATTGCAGCAAAAACAAGCTACCCTCAAAGTCGATGTTCCTGAAGGCATCTATGATGGGGCACAGTTGCGTCTACGCGGAGAAGGCGGGGCTCTTCCTGGAATGCCTCACGGGGATTTATATGTTGAAATCCACATTCAAAAACATCCGATCTTTGAGCGAGAAGAAGATGATCTTTACTTAGAAGTTCCCATTAGCTACCCTCAAGCCACCCTTGGAAGCGAAATTGAAATTCCTACCTTATCTGGAAGAGCCAAACTCAAGATCCCCAAAGGAACTCAAAGTGGGACTTTATTTCGATTGCGTGGCAAAGGCATTCCTCACCTGAACCACCATGGATATGGCGATCAAATTGTTAAAATCCGCGTGCATGTACCTACGAAGTTTTCCAAAAAACAACAAGAACTTCTTGAGAAACTCGAAGCGCTGGAAGAAGAAAGCCCTTCCGAAGGATTGTTTGAAAAGATTAAGAAACAATTTAAGTAATTTTTTCTTCGTAGGGGTTTGAGCATAAATAGGCATCTAGTAGTGAGACCAAGGGCTCCCCCCACACCGCATTATAAGAATCGTACACACTCCCTCCGTTTAACATATATCTCATACCAAAACCCACTTCTCGAACTAACGTATCAAATAAAAGACCACCCCCAACCCATGAAAACGCTTCCCCTGGAGAAGGATCCACATCAACCCCCCAAAGACGGGCTACCAGCGAAATCCCCACCGCAGAAGAAAGCACTCCATTTACCACGCGAGAAGACGAACTTAATAGGCAAGCAGCCCTCTCATCCCCCGATGCAACTTTCATTTGCAACCTCGGCGGTAACCAACCTACAAAGGGACCCCCAAGAACGCAGGCCAGTTTTTCTAGGTTAGATAAATCTTTTTCGGTCATATTTGATTAAGGATCATGTCTTCCTATTTATTTCTATCCATTTACGAAAGTTATAAAAAGGCGGAAAACCCTCTTTCTTTGAAGTATAAACTCGGAAAACCATGCAAACCGTTCTTACCGTCGAAGAATTATGTAAACGACTCCGTCCGATTCTAGGAGAAAAAATCGATAAACTGTATGTAACCTATACTTTTTCGGATGATCGACAAAAAAAGGCCGAGATTGAACAAGTCCTGAACTCATTGTACTTAAAGCATCTGAATGCCAACTTGCTCCAAGAACAAATTCTGTTTGAACCGCCCGCTGCTCAACTCATTAAAGGAGATTATCCCCTTGGGATTGTTAGCTACGCTGAAAAAGAACTGCACCCCTTTGGATTACGAGAACAAGACTGGATACGACACGTATGCATCTGCGGCATGAGCGGCTCTGGCAAAACGAACTTTACCGTCAATATTCTGCGACTCTTTGTTGAAAAAGACAAACCTTTCGTAGTTTTAGACTGGAAAAAAAGCTTTCGACCCTTACTGGCACTCGATCCCAACCTCCACTGTTATACCGTGGGGAATAATGGTATTAGCAATAACTTCAAGATTAATATTAACCGCCCCCCTAAAAATGTTCGCCCAAAAGAATGGATCAACCTCTTATGTGATATTATTAATGAGAGCTTCTTTGCTAGCCACGGTGTACACAAATTGGTTTCGGAAACACTGGATGAAGCCTTTCGAGACTTTGGAGTATACAATGGATCTGAAAACTACCCTACCTGGTTCCAGATCAAAGATCGCCTTGAGGAGAAAGAACGAGGTTTTCGCGGAAGAGAGAGTGAATGGTTAACCAGTGCCTTACGTATTGCCCATAGTTTGACCTTCGGAGACTTTGGCGAAGCCATTAACTACAAAGGAAAAGACGCCTTGGAAGTGGAGGATATCCTAAATCAGAAGGTTATTTTTGAACTGTATTCTCTGAATGGGGCTGAGAAAAAGTTCTTTTGCGAATACTTGCTCACCTCTATCTATAAGTACAAAAAGACCAATGAAGTCAGCACGGAAAAGTTTACCTACGCGATTGTCGTCGATGAAGCCCACAATATCTTTTTGAAGGACAAACCCATCTTTATCAAGGAAACCGTTACGGATCAGATCTATCGAGAGATTCGAGAATATGGGACTGGATTGATTTGTTCAGATCAACACATCAGCAAGCTTTCTGAAGTAGTAGCAGGAAACAGTGCCTGCATTGTTGCGTTTCAACAAATGCTACCCCAAGATATTGATACGATTAGCCGACTTATGCAGATCTATGAACAGCGGAAAAACTTCAGCATGCTCCCCGTTGGAACGGCGATTGTACAACTCGCAGAAAGACACCACAATCCCTTCCTGATTAAAGTTCCTTTACTCCATATTCGCAAACAGAATCTGAGTGATGACTATGTTAGAGAACGCATGAAACAGTTAACCCATCAACACCACCTGCGCAAGATCATTGCTGAATGCAAAACAGAAACTGTCAAACGACAACCTGAAACCATTGAAATGCAACGGCTCATGGACCACCAAGGCATTCAAGCAGACTTGGACACAGTTAGCCAACTGTTTATTACGCCCCCCATGTCTGTAGACCATGTGCGCAATGAAGTACACCCTCAAGATGTGAATCCAGTTCGAAGCCATAGAGAAGACCAAGAACTCCCAAGAGATTTTACAGATTCAGTCCTGCGCAAACTGGACTTGACCGAAGAACACAAAGAATTCATCAAGATTCTAACCTACAAACCCGGCATGAACGTCTCTGAAGTGTACAAAGAACTAAATATATCTGGCAGGAAAGGGAATCAATTGAAGAATGAACTCATTGAAATTGGATACTTAGATGTGGAGGAAATTCGAAGTGAGAAGGGTTGGCGTAAGATCTTGAAATTAACAGATAAGGCGAAGATGCTGTAGTAATGTCTATTCCACTCTGTGAACTCTCTTTATACTCAAATACTCCTTCAAACTCAAGAGCTGCTTCTTTGCACCCTTTATCTGACTGTTGATCAATACCTTTTGCTGGCGACTCCACTCTTCGTCTGGATGTGAGCGTACAAAGTTAGCCCACTTAATAACAAAATCGAGCCGCTCTTTCTGGTTTTTACCTTTATCAAAATAACTCATTGTCTGAATACCCTCATGAATGGATAGTCGTCACTTTGGTCTTCTTTCATGGTCAAACTTTGCTTCTTAGGTTTTTATAGATGTTGTCCCAGTGGTCGAAGTCGTAGAGTCTTATAAGGTCTTGACTGAGGTCGTATTTGAAGATTAGGATAAAGCTTCCTGTAATGTGTATTCGTTTGAATGGTTGGAGAGGGCTTTCTAAGTTTTTATAATGATTGGGGTCTTCGCACGTTTTGAGTTCTTCTACCTTTTTGTAAATGGCCTTCCAAAGAATGGGATCTTTTTTGGCGAGCTTTCTTAATTTCTTTTTGAGACTTTCTTCTATTTCATGCTGTCTCATGTTTCTATGTCTTTGCGGAAGTCTTCCATGCTATCGTATCGAGTGAACTTGCCTTCTTTTTCCAAGTGCTTTATTTTGTTCACGAACTCGGGTCGAAGTTTGGGCTCTAGTAGTTCTGCTCCATATTCATGTACAACTAGGTTGATGGCTTGGGTTTTGTCTTTCAGGCCGTGCTTGGCTTTTACAATGTTGACGATTCGGTTCGCAGTTTCATCAAGGTTCACAAATGTTTGTACCATATAAAGATCACCTTCATGTTACATAAAGGTCGCGTATATTTAAAGGTTTCGTCTTAGTCAATCTGTGTGAGTCAAAAGAAGTGAATAAGGTGATTGAGCTCTTCCAAAAGGCTTGGTCTTGCGCAAGCCTACTGTTGGAGGTTTATCTGAAACCGCATAAGAAAGCTGAGATCGAGAAGCTAGCGGAGATAGTGAAATCTTAGTTTTTTATCATCCCTTGTCAAAAACAAGCTATCTTGTCAAAAACAAGCTATCTATAAGGAATATAATCCTGATTTTCAAAAGGTATGATCTTTTCACAGCAAGGTTTATAAAGAAGTGTTTGTGACTAAGCTTCTTCTTCAACACAAAAAAAACCAAACGCAATCCGCTTCGATTTAACCACCAAGGTTAAACAAGCGCTCCCTGAGCAAATAACAAAGACAAGAGAAACAACAAAACTCTTGCAATAAAAAAGCTCGAGGAGAGTAGCACACCCGTTCGAAAACGGCTTCTTTTTTTGTTACACTGAGTTCTGTCCTGCTCTGAAAAACCAGGCACTTTGTTCTTATACGCCTGGAAAGCGCTGAAAAACCTCAAGAGAGCGTCTGTCTTTTCTTTTCCGTTCCAAAGAGAACAGACAAACATTCTCTTTACTCAGTCGTCCTCATTCGCTGCCGCCACGCATGTCGCTGCCCGCAACAAACCCTGTCTGGGATCCAGAACGTGGCTGGATTAGCATTCCTGTGCACTCCCCTTCCCAATGCTAGGAGCACGCTCAACCGGAATAGTCCATCCGGGCTCCCCCAGGCAGGACTGTTTTCTTCGGTTTTCTTCGAGACCCTCCTCCTTTTTTTCAACCGGACGCCTTGGAGCTGCCACTCCCCCATAGAAGTCACATCTGCCGCGACGCTGAGAGCGACCGCGTGGGGCAGTCTCCAAGGCGCATTTTTTCTGTGTGTTGCGATCTACAGCCAGATCACAAGATTTGGAGCTAGATCGGAGCGCACGGGAAAGTAAGACGCTCCTCTCCGAGTTTCAAAGCGGTGCCGGACTGTACACATACCGCTCCTTACCTGTAGAGGTAGGAAAAAAGCCGGCAAGCGCGACGGACTGAAATCGGAACTTTTGCAGAAAGCCATGTCACAGGACTTGTGCTGCTGCAGGCCAAAAACACGGCCAAATCCGAACAGCCCACCTGCAAAACGGATTCGACCGTAAGCAGGTCCGAGCGCAAACGAGATAGCTGCCTCAACTTCGAACTCAAGCCTCTCCAAAAGGCTTTCGCTCTTTGACATCTACCTGAGGCACAATAACAGCCAGCACTTCTAAGTAGCGAGGCTGTGCGTGCAAGTTACGAGTTACGAGGCAGCAGGATCCTCCGGCAGCCGCAAGAGGAAGTCGAATCCTCCCACCTAAACCCCTTCGGGTAAAATGTGTGGATCGCTTTTCTAGCGGCGGCCGACGTTCGTCAGTCAGTTTCTGTTCGACAGTCCAGCGGTCGGTTCGCAAGTCAGGAGGTGTCTATGATGCGAACGGCCATGGAAGGATTCGCCGCAGAAGGGTTTACGATTCAGGCCGCGGCGAGCCACGCGACTCACAACACACCCCCGATGTGGGTCGCACACTAGCGAGTGGGGGAGAGAGAACACAACCGACGGAGGAACCAGAGTCATGCAAGTGAAACCCGAAACGCGACACCGTGGGCATCAACCGAAGAAGAAGTGGGCGTGGGTCGGCTTCATCGCCATCGCCATCATCGGGCTCATTATCGCAGCACCGACGGCGTGGGCGACGGATGTCACCCAGGGCAAGACGATCGCGGCCAAGGCAACCCAGGAGACGGGTACCCAGCTCGCCGCGCTCGGAACGATCAAGGACAACAGCGACACGGCGACGTTGACCAACGCGGCCGCTCTCCTCGTCCAGAACACCAACGGTAAGATCGAAGTCCTCGGGCAGTTCCAGCTCACCGGCACGACGCTTTCTACCGGAGCGGACCTCGGCCTCACGACCATCGATGCCAACCAATACCGGATCCTCATGCTGCAACAGAATGGCCAGCAGCTTCGAGGAGCTACCACTACCCTCACCAACCTGCTGACGACTTTGCGGAGTGACCAGGCGCTGCTCGACCAGTACCAAGGCGTCCTCCTCATTCGCAAGGAAGCCGGCGGCAAATCCCTCTCCATCGCACAGCTCAGCGTCGTTGGGAAGATTGACCTCGCGACATCCCTGGCGGCGAACATCGGCAGTACCGGCGGCGTGGCAACGACGAACCAGAGCAACCCGGGCCTCGCCCAAAACGGCCTCGGCATCATGCTCTTGGAGAATGTCGGCCAGATCTCGACGATCGACCTGAAGCGGCTTCTCGGCGACCAGACGCAGATGGCGTCCATCATCGCCAGCTCGAAGACGCTTCGACTCTGACGTCGTCGGTTTCCGCGGACGAACCCTTTTCCTCGTCGTAGGGTTTAGTCCGGGTTTCGGTTTCGGTGGGTGAGACGGGGGACTGAACCGCAGGGGGGCCTGGGACAAGTTGGCGCCGAAAAAGAAAGCGGCTGCGCCACGAGAAACCCACCCCCCGGCGGGACCGTTTTGGCGGATTTGCGTGAAGGAGGGGATTAGAAAAAAAGCCGAAAGCACACACACACACAACAACCTCGTCAGGCTCGGTTCTCCCTTCGGAGCTTGGTAGGTCAGTTGTTGACAGCAAGGGAGCAGGTAACAGTCTCATTGGCACCACCTTTCCCCGTGGAGGAGGACGCCTTTTTTCCGAGAATGGGGAGTTTCCGACAAGCCGATCTGCACTGCGAGCTGCAGCATCTGCCTCGGAACTGTATGGGAAACGTTTAGGTGTGCGTGCTCGCAAGGAGACTCGCACGCGCGAGATTCCGCGACGTAAGTAGCGATTTCAGTTGGATAACACGGTCCGCCCGACTGTCTTGGTTGCATTCTTTGCCTTGCCACAGGGAGGGGTAAGGGATGCACCATCCAACAAAGTGGAGGTTCGCGCCCCGCACGGGATGAAAGACCTGCAACATAGAAGACGAAGACAGAGGTCAACATCCCGTCGGGGCCGTCCCCATAAAAATAATAAACAAAAAACATAAACCAAGAAGAACTTTTTTTATCTTCGATTATCTTCTATATAGATAATATCTATATAAACCGAAGCCTATTTAAGCTAAAGAACCCGACAAAATGCCATGAATCCGAGTGATGCCTACCAGAAAACCCCTGAGAGTGTGGGGAAAACGGAAGATGCATTCCATGCCTTCCAAGATGAAAAGATTGTGAGCCTCAAAGAGCTCATCCAAGACATTCAAAACCTCATTGAAGAAAGGAAAAAGTTACAAGAAGAACTCATTGCTGAGATGGGCAAGATGCAGATGAGCATTTCTAACCTACTCACCCAGGCTGATATTTCTGCCGATGAAAAAATCAAGCTAAAAACAAAGCAAATTGAACTCGATGAGAAAAAGATCCAAGAAAAACTCAACGGCTGGAAAGATATCGCGGCGCTCAAACAAGAACTGCGAGAACACCTGCGTGAATTCAAAGAAAAAGAAAGCCGCATGGAAATGCTCGATGAACTGATGGATGCTAAGTAGGCTTAAATAAAACATCTAATAACTGAATTCCTTCTCTAAGTTTTTCTTTTTTAAGCTTACCTATCTTTTTTATTAATAAACCCTGACTCAATTTTAACAAACTCTCCACCTTTACGGCACTCGCTGCATGCAATGTTCCCTCTTCTAGGTCTTTTGAAGTTATAAGAAGGGTATATTCTTGCTTTGTGACATTCGAAGTGATCCCACACACCACTACATCTTGATTTGTCTCATTAAACCGATCATTGGAAAGGACCAAAACAGGGCGTATTTTTTTATCGCTTAGATCTGAAAATGGAAAAGGTACTAAAAAGATGTCTCTTTGTTTAGGTTTCATAAGTACTGCTTCCAAACCTCTTCATCTTGAGGGTTGTCCCATATTTTAGCCATGCCTTTTTCTGCTAACATCATCCAACCAATACGCTCTTTCTCTGCTTGCTCTACCCCCTGCATGAAATCCTGAACTTTCTCTAAAATAACCCTTTTTCCTCTTTGAATTAAGACTAACTTAGTTCCTTCCTTAATCCCTAATCCCTTTCTTACCTCTTCTGGGATCACGATTTGCCCACGAGAAGATACTTTGATTGTGTCCATAAGACCAGTAAGATTAAACTTATTTATATACTTTTCTATATGTATTCGCCCAACCCTTTCTGAGTTTTTACTTTTTTCTCCTGAGATATTTTTCCCCCCTTAAGTATGTTTTTCTCCTTAGGTTTAGGCGCATCCCCTACTTGCGGTCGGGGTTCGATTCCTGGAATGACTGGAACGCCATACACCCCATCAAAGCCAGGCTTTACTTGAAGCTTGCCTTCACGGTTTAATAAAATGGCTTCCACGATCTTTTCTTTGGTCACCATCAACAACTGCTCTTTTGTGGCATTGAGCAACACGTCCAACTCGGACTTCCCAACTCTTAAGATGTTGTAATATTCTGCCCAGGTTTTCTGGGTAGCAAGGCCGCCACCTGAAACGGCTACGATGAGCTCAGTAAGAGGGATTAATGTTTTGAAGGGAATGGCATCCTTAGGTGTGTATCCTAGAGGACGATCAGCTAATTGCTCGACTCGATTCAAGACGCCGATGGTGAGCGGACGCTTGCACTTCGGGCAGAGATTCTTGTGTTTTTTGGATTCCTCGGGTTCAAATGAAACGCCACAATTTCTGTGACCATCCACATGGTATTTGCCATATCCTGGATCCACTTCAATGGTTTCTTTAAGCCCTTTCTTGGTACGAATGGCGTTAATGATGGCTTTGTAGGAAAGATCTTTTACATCGAAAATTGTTGCTTCCCGACCCATCCTCCACGGCCAAAAACTATGGCTGTCGGAAAAACTAACCAGGCTAATGTTGTCTAATTGAGAGAGACGCCAATTCATGGCTGGATTGGAAGACATTCCTGTTTCGATGGCATGAATGTTCTTTACTTGTTCCTGGAAGGCTTCCTTTAACGAGTCAAATCCAGATTTAGAACCGAAAACACCAAACCACGGCGTCCAAGCATGGGCTGGAATGACTTCGATGTTCTTATCGATCTGCATCATGTGTTCAGTGAATTCCGGGCAAGGAATTTTGAAGATGGGACGGCCATCGTAGTCTATACGACCTTTACTTTTGAGGTACTCAGTGATTTGGTCTACGACTTCAAAACTGGGAGCAAAGATGAGGTTGTGAACACGACGCCCTTTATCGCCTTGACTGTACATTAAGGAGACTTCAGAGGTCAACATGAAGGGAAAGCCTGTGGCCGAGCGATAAATACCCTCTTCATCCTCTTTTAATTCGCTCTTAAGCTCTTTAATCCACTCTGGATGCGTAAAATCACTGGTGCCGAGCAAAGAGACTCCTTTAATTTTAGCCCACTTTTCTAGGGTTTTAAGCGTCAGATCCTTTGAACAAGCACGGCTAAAGCGACTGTGCATGTGTAACTCAGATACGTATTCCATGATTGAATCGTAGGCTTGAACTATAAAAAAGTATGGATTCTTATAAAAATCATACTTTGTACTAAAATGAGCTGAAAATTCAAAAATGCATTCAGAAGGCTGGAAAAAGGGTTTAACAAAAGAATGAGCATTTTAGGGTCAAAAACTATTAATACTCTGAAGTAAAACCCCCCTTGTATGGGAAAACTTAAGATACTCGTCGGATGCCCCACGTATTGGGGTAAGGCCTACTGCCTCAAGGAGTATGTGGAACGGGTGAAAAAATTAACGTATTCGAACTATGAAGTTCTACTGATCGACAACTCGAAAAATGAAAGGTACCTTGACGAAATCCAACAGAGCGGCCTACGGGCCGAGAAAAGTAGCTGGTGTGAGGATCCGAAAGAGCGCATCATTGCAAGCCGAAATGTACTACGACAAAAAATCCTGGATGAAGGATATGATTATTTTCTAAGCCTGGAACAAGACCTACTACCCCCTGTAGATGTGATTGAACGACTGCTTAATCACCATAAAGAGATTGTGACTGGAGTGTATTACAAAGAAGGAGTGCATGCTGGCAAGAAGGTACCTTATGCTTTACTCTACATTGAACAACAAGGAAAACTCGTACTCGCTCATCCCGAGCGACTCAAAGGAAAAGAACTCCTTCCCATTAACGCCTGCGGCCTTGGATGCATCCTCATCCATCGAGCGGTCCTCGAGAAAATCAGTTTTCGAAAACCTACTTCCGGCGTTGCTCAAGATGATATGATGTTTTGCTATGATGCCCAGAAAGCAGGGTTCACCCTTTATGCCGATCCTACTGTGATTTGCGAACACTTGCACAAGGATTGGAAAGAAAGCGAAGAAGAGCTTAAAGATAGATATGTATAGTCATCAACTATATAAGGGGAAAAATATTTCTTCGTTTCATGGCAAGCCCTGCGATTTCATTTGATCCTGCTGAACAATCTGTCACTATCAGCAATCCTGTACCCCCCGGACTCCTCATAGGAATTGGAGACCTTCATGGGCACTATCCTGCCCTAGAAGCTCTACTAGATAGTTTACAAAGAGAGCGCAGAGTTTTTAGTGATCGAAATACCCTTCGGCTTAAAGAAGGTATGACTTTTGTTTTTACAGGAGATTATATTGATCGAGGAAATCAAGCCCTTAAAATCATTGCAACCCTCCAACAGATGGCTGAACAAAATCCTGGACAAATACACCCAATTGCAGGAAACCATGAACTCATGGCTCTTGCTGATTATGATCATGCCAAAAACATATCACAGGGATTAAGAAACGGCATGCCTGCTGAAAATGCTTTCGCCGATTACATCAGTCGAGGAAGATTCCAAGGTAGCTGCCATGGAGTTAATGGAGGTGTCGATTTTTTAAAAGAATTTGGTTCAACTCCACAAGAAGCTTTTGAGGGCTATGTTGGAAGAATGAAAAGAGGAGGAGACATTGGCAATTGGATGCGAGAATTACAACCTTGCTTTAAAGCTCATTTTTTAGGAAGAAAGATCCTATTTACGCATGCAGATATGCCCGAAGATATTGTATCCAGCAGTGCCATTCGACATACTGCACGGGCCTACATTCGCCATGTAGAAACCACTACCGAAAGATTCGGAGGCAGCCAAAAAAAATACGCAGACGAAAGCATCCGGGGCAGTACGATCTTCTGGGAACGAAGGTTTTACGAATTGGATGAAACTGAAATGCAAAGACTGGTTGAAGGACTCGATGCCCAATTTTTAGTCGTTGGACACAGTGTACATCCACGCATACACAATTACCATGGTCTTGCATTTGATATTGACGTGGGTATGACCCCCCGGTATGGAGAAAATGAACCGGCTGCGCTTGTATTTGCTCCGGATGGGATTTATGGCCATTACGCTCGAAAAGGCGAAGAAAAATTAGTTGACTATTAAGATGATTTATTTATTTCGGCATTTCGACTCTGAATGTTGAGCCATGACCTACTCCTGACTTCACGTAAATCTTTCCTTTATGCAACTGCACGATATGCTTTACGATGGAAAGACCTAAACCTGTTCCGCCTTTTTCACGAGTCATGTGATCATCTGCCTGGTAAAACTTATCAAATAGTTTAGGAAGCTTATCCTTTGCGATTCCTGGCCCGGTGTCTGATACGGAAAAAAACCAACCCTTCTTTTCTTTTCCGGCTTCTACTGTCACTGATCCATGATCGGTAAACTTAATGGCATTCCCCACCAAATTGATGAAGAGCTGCCTGAACTTTGCCTTATCCACCCTTACTTTGAAGTGCTTGGGCATTTTAACGAACCACTTAAGCCTTTTTTCCTGCGCAAGGTGCTTATACATATCTAGATCACATACTTCACGCAAGTCGACTTGCTCCAGGAAAAGCTTTGCTCTTTTTTGCTCCAACTTGGAAAGCGTTAAGGTATCCTCCACTAACCGGGCTAAGCGATCGTTTTCCTGCTGAATGGTCTTCAAAGGTTTTACTTGCTCAGCCTTGAGCTTTCCAAAACGATTGGACAATAATAAGGATAAGTAAAGTTTCATGGAGGTTAAGGGAGTACGAAGCTCATGACTCACCACACTTACAAACTCATCCTTCAACTTACTTAATTCTTTGGTCTCTGCGTGACGCTCTTTTTCTTGCGCAAGACGCTCCTTGAGCCAAGCCTTATCGGCTAACTTCAAGTACATCACCCGCGCAAAGAGCAAAACAGAAATGAGCAAAAAGGGATGCGCCAAAACAAACAAGTCTGTATTCAAACTTCTAAAAAAGACGAAATTGATGAGCTCAACCACTGGACGGGTGAGGTATACACCAAAGGCTAAGGCGGTATCTCTTGCATATTTTCCTAACCCCTTCTTATGTACGGCAATCGTATAGATTACATAGACCAATAAACTGATTTTAACTAATAATAAACCCCCATATGGTAAAGATCTTGGAAAATAAGCAGACAGGTTCTTCCAATCCCTCCAGAGCCACCACCCTTCTGCCACTAAAAAACTCAAAATACAGAGTAACACTTCCCCCCGCACCCGCCGCAACCAGGTAACCTCTTTATCCTTAAACAAGGGAAACAAAAAGGCATTTACCAACAAAATCAATGCCAACATCTCCATAAACTGATCCAAAACTGCGACCAGATCCTGAATGCGGTTTAACGAGAGCGAACCAAAAACAGCATGTGCCAAGAAAAAAGACAGGATCAATTTTTGAAAGGCAAGCACACCGAAGGCCCACGATAAAAACTTAATCGACTCATTCTTACTGCGAGTCCACTCACTTACACTCATATACGTGATAAACACCAAGAACAAGGCTTCTACACTGCGTTTAAGCAACTCCCCTGCTGTGGTACTTAGAAAGGCATTGAAGGCGTGAAACACCGCTATGGAGTCGACAAGGATCATCTTAACGCTTTAACACCTGATGCACCACATGCAACAGCTCCTGCGGTTCAAAGGGCTTCATGATGTAATCGTCTGCCCCTAGATCCATCCCAAAAATTTCGTTTCTTGGCTCAGTTTTTGCGGTAACCATCACGATCTTCTTATCAAACCCCTCATCTCTTAACATTTTACACACTTCAAACCCTGATAACTTAGGCAACATAAGATCCAAGATGATTAAATCGGGCATGATTTCTTTGCATAGGCTAAGCCCAGCCGATCCATCATGCGCCATAAAGACTTCAAACTCTTTTTCTAGAATGAGCCGTTCTGCCTCAGCAATGTTGGGATCATCCTCAATGATGAGTACTTTCTTCTTCATGCACTGAAAAAACGCAAACTCCTTTAATAAGGCTTCGCTCAAAAACAGAAGTTCCTTCTGAATGTAGCCTCGGTTAAACCATCTGGATCAAGTTGTACCGAGCCTACAAAACGAAAAGCTTTTTAACCCCCCAAAAGTTACCCCATCTTGAAAAGGGTGAGGATTGGAGGTTAGAGACTATGAAAAAAATAATTTTAGCTACAATATTGACACTATTCTTAGCCCTACCGTTTAGCATGGCAGATAAGATGTACATCGGCTTTCCGGGAAGTACCAGCAGCCCTATGGTAAAAGTACCCCCCCCCCAAGCACGATACTTAAACACTCAAGACGTTAACCGCATCCGAGAAGGCATGCCTGTTCTTGTTTATGGACAGCTTCCTCAGAATCAGGGAAATGAAGAAGTTACGATTCCTCAGAATCAGCTCTTTATTGACGAAAATGGCGTACTCGTAAATCCCCTTGGAAACCCTGTTATTGTAGGAACTACTGGTTACTCCTTTGCAAATGGATATGATTGGACTACTCTCTATCCCTGGAATCGATACGGAAACTACTTTACCAGCAACCTACGTGGCTTTAAAGCAGGCGTCGCACAAACCAATAAACTAAAGGATTATGGTGGACGAACCTGGGGAGTCTACATGTACGGTGGATACGGACCTGCACAGGCTGTAATCAAGCAATGGTACAAGCCTCGAACTGAAACAACTGGTTACTACAATCCAGGCATAAGCAAGCTCATTACTACCCAACCTGCTTACGTACGACCCGGCATTCCTGGATCGCCCTTACCTAGTCAAGAAAAGGTAACCATCACCCAAAAGATACAACAAGCAGCTGAAAAAACAGAAGCTGTAAGTGATGATGAAATCACTTCCGACAAAACAACCTCGGATGATGACCTTAAAGATCTAGACTTAAACTAGGTTTATTTTCTTTATTTTTTTTGTTTACTTTTAGGATATTGTAAAAAGCGAGTTAGTTCAATTTCTAAACGAAGACTCTTACACAAACGCTTTACCAGCTTTCAGCATCTTCCGCCACTTGATTTCTGTAGCATTTGTCTAATTTGACTAACCTAAAATAAGGCCTCCCCAGACTGCGCTGAATTGCGTAAGTTAGCCCGTTTATGTCATGAGAACATGAAGGGTTATCAATCTGCCTTGTGTCCCCTAAAAACACAATTTTGGATTCTGGACCTAACCTAGTCGTGATGGTTCTTACTTCATTTGGTTTTAAATTCTGAACCTCATCGGCGATAATTAATGTTCTTCGAACAGACCTCCCCCTTGTATGTGCTGTATGTACCAACTTTATTACTGCTCGATCTGAAGGTAACCTTGCACCGCTTATAACTAGGTTTTTTAATTCAGGTCTTCTCTGGCTATAATCCCTTGTCGGATAGTGTGGATGACAGAATAGATCCTCAAAAGTTAAATGTCGATCCAGTACTGTCTCTGCATGACAATCTTCATAACTTGCGAGATGAGGCCCTAACTTTTCAGAAAGACCTCCGGGTAAAAATCCTAGATCTCTTTCTTCCCCCCCAACCAGATTTGTCGATTTAAATATCACCATTTGATCGAAAAATCCCCCCGGTAAATCCCGTGGCAACCCCCGCTTAACCCGATTCTCTTCATCATAATCTAAAACCAAATCGATCCCGGCAGCGTATGCAAGTAATGTTTTCCCACTTCCTGCCTTCCCAACTAAAGCCATGGAAGAAACTTTAGGGGTTAATAATCCTTCTTGAAGAGCCAGATACTGCTCCCAATCTAATGGTTTTATACCTAAAACACGACCATCAGGCAGGTAATGCCTACCTATGTGAAGCTTTTCTCTTTTAATCACCTCTATTCGAGGGTTTCTAACATCAATTACTTTCGAATTAAGAGCACTTTGACCGCTAAACGGTTTTTCGGCAAAGACAAGATCGCCTGTGACCTTTGCGTATACTGGGTTTGGACCCAAGAATCTAATAAACTGTCCTTGATGCGGCCCTAACTCAAAATCTATATACTCTTTAGCTTTCTCTAGATCCAACGATCCACCACCCCTCATTAAATCTTGCAATAAATCGTTGTTTCCAATAATAATTCCTTTTTCAACAACCCGTTCGCCCCCCATCCAATGAGGAGCCTCCACTTTTATTCCTCGAGATTTGAGCAAAGCACTGATCGTTCTATCCCCCGTCATAAAAATAGGATCTCTACGCAGAGATCTATTTACTTTTTTTTCAAGAGACACTAAATCATCTTCCTCAACACCCCGAGGCCCAGTAAATAACCCTATATCTAATCCTTCCATATGTGGCAACACTGCTAAATCCCCATTTGCAGTAAATCCTGTAAGCTTCTTATCTAAGAAACCTACTGCTTCCATCCCTTTATTTAGAGGATCTGCTCTTGCATTCCTTTTTAATTCAGCTAGATAACTTCGAACTACCAGAACAAGGTTTCTTTGCCCAGGCTCGTCTCTTTCTAGCTCATAAAAAGCCTTAACCCCACCCCAGTCATATACATCAGGTAAGGGAATCCAAATTTTATGGTATTTCGCTTCCGGCATAGAAGATCCTCCCATTGACAAAATTATTTTCTATTGACCTATAATCCGCAAATAACATTGATCGCTTCTGATGGGGGCTCCCGCGTTCGCTTACATCCCGCATTAAAGCACCCCCCCTCCTCTTTAGAAGATCTAAATACGACCTTCGATGATCCTCAATTGTCCAACTTATCTTAGGATATAATAAAACACTTTCACGTAAACATTTTATCTTTTGCCCTTCTAAAGAAGTTTCCCGAGCTCTTTTTTCTGAAGAAGGACCTAAAGAGGTTTCAACTACTCCATTCAAAGTACTATATGCGATATTAAACTTTCCCTCTTCTGTTTCTGAGACTAACTTAATTACTTCACCTAGTTTTCTATAAACCGCTTTCACCTGTTCAAATGCAAGAGTTTCTGTAGATTTTGAAGTAGAACTAAAATCGATTAATCCACTTAGAACACCTAACCCAATAACGATACTTGCTTCAGACTCGTTAGGAATCGCCTTACTTAACGTCGTAACAAGTTCATAAAGTCCTTCTTGCTCTTTTCTATCTTTCTTCAAACGATCCCCCTAATTAACCTTAACTGCATTCTATTATAAGTGTTTCTATTCTGGAATAGTTATACTTATAGATTATATGATGAAATCGTATGTTTTTAAGAAAATGATAATAGCCCCGCACGGATTCGAACCGTGGTCAACGGATATCTTTGCGAACATGAAGTTCTCTCCAAAGTCCGCTATCCTTGGCCGCTAGACGACGGGGCTATGTTTCTTCGGAGCTGGAAATGATTTATAAACTTATTTATGCCTTTCTATGGCTTTTGAGCGGAAAAGCTTTTAATCCGGTACCCTTTCCAACAAACATGATCCTACGCTCACTCAAGCTTAAAAACATCCGCAGCTACACGGAAATCCAAGTCAACTTTGAAAAGGGAATCACCCTTCTAGCTGGCGACATTGGATCTGGAAAGACGACGCTTTTACTCGCCATTGAATTTGCTATCTTCGGCCTACTACGCGGACAAACCAGCGGAGGAACCTTACTACGCCATGGCACACGCGAGGGCTCAGTTGAACTCAGTTTTGAACTCAACAAACAGATCATCACCATCCAACGAACCCTCAAAAAAGGAACGACCATCAACCAAGAAGCGGGAAGCCTTACCATCAATGGAGAACAGACTCAAGGCACAGCCACTGAATTAAAAGCAAAGGTCTTACAACTCATTGGCTATCCGGATGAACTCCTAAGCAAAAGCAAAAGCCTCATCTACCGCTATACTGTTTACACCCCCCAAGAAGAGATGAAACACATCCTCTATGAAAGCACGGATGAACGCCTAGATACCTTACGCAAACTCTTTAACATTGACAAGTACAAACGCATTCAAGAAAATGCGTTAACCTACATGCGCGAACTACGCAACCAAGACAAGCTTTTAGCCACGCAACTAGTCGAACTTCCTTCCGTAGAACAAGAGCTTCTAAAACTAGATCAAGCCTTAAAAGAAAAACAAGCAGGATACCAGCAACTAACCCAAGAACTTACCGTACAGCGTAAAACGCTTTCCCAATTTCAAGGACAACATCAAAACCAAGAACAACAACTCCAAGACTACCGGGCACTTAAAGAAAAACACCTCCTCAACAACAGCCAAGTTCAACACCTCCAAGAACAACTGCAAAAAGGCATGCAAGAGCGCGAACAACTCAAGCTACAAATTGAGACCCTACAAAAAGAAATACCTCCTTTGAATCTCACTCTTCCTGAAACCTTAGACCAATACATCACCCAAACCCAAAGTGAGATCCAAAAACTCCAACAAACACAGCATATTTTTATCCAACAAGAAACCCAAGAAGTGACCCTGCAAAAGGCAGCACAAAACTTGATGCAGAAAATAAAGCAACTGGCTCAATGTCCAACTTGTTTACAGAATGTGGACGAGAACCACAAAGGCCACATTGTACAAGAACAAGGCAACCAAATTCTGCACAGCCAACAAAACTTGGACCAGACTCAACAGCAAAAAAAAGAATTACAAACCAAACTGGATGAACACCAAAAAAAACTCCAAGAACTCCTTGGGCAAAGGAATCAACAAGCCGTCAACCAAGTCAAACTCCAAAACTTAGCTGAGAAAAAACAGCGATTGAATGGCCTTCAAAATGAAGAACAAATTGGCCACCAACGACTTAGCCTGCTCCAAGGCGAACAAGAAGAACTGGGCAAAAGGCTTGCACCTTACTTGAATATTGAACCTCAATACCAGGCTTTACGCACCCAACTCGAACAACAAGGCCAGAAAGTGCAACAACTCGAGATTCAGTACGCCAAAACCCAAAATGAAGCTGAACAACTTAAGATGCAAAACACCACCACCAATGAACGATACCAAAAACTTATGCAAATCCAGAAAAGACATATCTACCTCCAAGAGATCGACCATTGGCTACAGACTCAATTCCTCAACATCGTTGAAACCATCGAGAAGAATGTCCTTACCAGCATCTACCATGAATTCAACAGCTACTTTACTGAATGGTTTGAAGAACTCATTGAAGATGAAAACTTACGCGTGCGCCTCGATGAACAGTTCACCCCCACCATTGAGCAAAATGGCTATGAGACGACCATTGATAACCTAAGCGGAGGAGAAAAAACAAGCTTGGCTCTTGCCTACCGACTTGCACTCAATAAAGTCGTGAATGATTTCATTAGCACGATTCAAACCAAAGACTTACTTATCCTGGATGAACCCACAGATGGATTTAGCAGCGAACAACTAGATCAAGTACGCGATGTACTACAACAACTCAACCTTCAACAAACCATCCTGGTCAGCCATGAAACCAAACTTCAATCGTACGCCGACCATGTCTTATACGTAAGAAAACACGAACATACTAGTCAGATTGTGAGCTAAAACCTGGCAATGTGTTTTGATCTCCTAACAAGCCAACCGCTTCTGCTTCTTTTTCTCTTAAAAAACTCTTAAGCTGAATCACTAAGCGTCCTTTTACTATTCCTTTTTTCTCCACTAGCTTACCAAAACTTTCTTCAAAGGTTCCCACCAAACTTTTTAGTGCCTCCAATGATTTACCCGTAAACCCCTTTACATTTTCTGAAAGTAAACTCACTACTTTTTTCAACTGATCCTTAATCCCCCTCACCAACTGATGTACTTTATTTTCTTCGAGATCAAAATCTGCAACATCCCTTTGCAAACCCCCCACTGCATCTGTTAATTCTTTTTTATCCATGGGGCTTAACAGCTTATGCGTTCGCACCACCCCCAAAAAGGTATTGACCTTTTCGATACACACTTGAATATCCTTCAAATCTGCACTCCCTCTTTTCTCCAGAGATTCCACCAAAGGCCAGGCATGATCTAGCGAATGCGTGAGCGACTCAAGTAGCGCTCCATATTCTTGAATTTTTTGATCTCTCATTTCTTGGCCTAAGATCTGACAAAAGGTTCGAGCATTCTGAAAAAAATGACTGAGCAAACCTAACTCTTCCTGTTCATACATCAAACCTTCTTCAGCCATGGCAACACTCATACCTCCATTCATCGAAAAACTCCTATAAAAACTTTTTGACTCCCTAGACGACTTTTTTTATACGAAAACCATAAAAACCCCCTGCAAGACCTAAAGGTATATACCTGGGGCTGTGGTCTAGCTTGGTATGATACACGCTTGGGGTGCGTGTGGTCCCGTGTTCGAATCACGGCAGCCCCACTTTTCTCTTCTACTCAAAACACAAAGCTATAAATACCATAAAACGTGCAACACACCCCAAATGAAGCACTTATTTACATTTATTCTGCTCATCCTTCTCCTCCCTAACACCTACGCCTTCTATGCTAAACTTGTTCCCACCACCACCCAAATTACTCCCGGCCAAGTTGCTCGATATGAACTTACGCTACACAATGACCAAAATCAAGAAGACACTTATACCTTCACCACGCTTAGCTCGGATTGGATTCTTACAGCAGGGGGGGGGGGGGGGGGGGGGGGGGGGGGGGGGGGGGGGGGGGGGGGGGG
>ERZ1292623.941-Hain-H51-01um-R1-941-length-29238-cov-6_pt1 | contig 22841 bp, 29 predicted proteins | sample MGYA00564398_ERZ1292623 | MGnify/ENA primary metagenome ERZ1292623 (study PRJEB36523, sample SAMEA6512633) | groundwater metagenome | collected 2019-01-07 | study: AquaDiva: Metagenomics assemblies of 32 groundwater samples | reverse complement strand
GATCTCCATCACTTCGACCTCTGGTACAGTCTCAAACGGCTGTTCGAAGATCGTCTAGGCTGGGAAGTCTATCGTCCTATTGGATTAGACTGGTACGCGGCGGGGTGTTGGTTACTCAGTGAGGAACCTGCCGTCCGTACTGGGTACCTCTCGCAGATCTCCGGAGCGTGTCGAGGAGCACTTCAACCTTACTGGGACTCACGAGATGCATCGTGGGCCCGGTTTGCGACGGAATTAGTGCGCGTGGGTCCAATCGCGCAAACCGGTCCCGAGACCTACGAAGTCCAAGACTTGAGCAAACCCGGAGTGACCCAACGTGCCATTACCTTTGACGGATTCAAACAGACTAAGTTTGATCTGATCCTCTCTTCCATTCCCCAACACTTCCAACCTTTCGAACGGCTCCGTACCTGTTTCCAACCTCACGCCAAGCATATTTTCTATGCTGGTAATGCCCACTGGCCCATTCCCTCTGGTGTACAGAACCTCATGGCCAATACATTACCACTAGGAGGAGAGAACGTTCACCATGTAGTCTGTCACCAGGAGTTTGATCTCAGTGTGTTCAAGTACAAACCATATCTAAATCCCAAGCCTACTATCAACAGCTATGTCCACTTTCCTGAGAGTGAAACTCTCTGGAAGAGTGTAGGATTAGATTGGCCATTCCGTTTTGTAGGAAAGACCCTCGCATCCTTGGATGAGACCGTGGTAGAATCAATGGCGCTAGCCCAATGTATGCAAGAATCATCATTCACATGGCATATCAAACCTGGTGGTGAGGGTTTTGGTCATATTCTCTTTAACTCGTTTGCAGTCGGACGTCCAGTCATCACCAACTTTGCTGACTACAAAGGAACGGCAGGTGCCGCATTGCTCAAGGATGGAGTTACGGCCATCAATACCAATGGCCGTACTCCACAAGATCTTCATCAGCAACTAGAATGGGCCGCAAGCCTTGGAGTGCACGCAAATCTCTGTCAAGCTACCTATGATCGATTTCAGAACGTCGTTAACTTTGATAACGATGCCAAGAAAGTACGGCAATTTTTGGAAATGCTCGTATGATTTTCTGCTCTAGACCTCTTGTCTATAACGACGACACCTGGGCTTTTGAGACCAGCCCAGACCAGATCGGGTGTAATGAGTACCTCCAAGTACTAGGGTCACATCTCGAAGGCGCCAAAGTTCTCCACGTCGGAATCGGCAACTCATCGGTTCTTCTTCAGTTCTATGAACGCTTCCGCCAGATCGACGGAATCACGATTATGGATTCAGAGATCCGGGTCGCGAATGGCCTTCGCCGACTCTTTAGTCTTGAGTATGTTGTACACAAGTTCAATAAGTACGATGCCACTTACATTCATAAGCTTGCGACTGATTATGATGTGGTGATTGACAACAATCTCAAACAGCATGCCTGCTGTCAGAACCATTGGGTCGACTACTTCTATGCTCTATTAGAACGATTGGCGCCGAATGGGTTCTTACTGACACACACTCAAGGATTCGCGCCGCATTCAAATCGAGTGCTGCCGTTGTCAACTCAAGAGCTTGAGGTACTTTGTTCCAAGTACTCAAAACGAGTGTTCCATGTAGAACCCATCGAGCTGCTAGTCAATAGTCAACACCACTATCCAGTAGTAATACGAGGGTTATAATGTCTTTTCTTCTCCCCGGCCATAACCTCATGATCGTTGCACATCCCGACGACGAGACAATCTTCGGATATACCCAGCTAATTACAAAGAATTCAGATTGGACAGTTCTCTGCATTACGAACGCTGGAAATGCCGAACGACGTACTGAATTTCAGAAGGTCCTTAGCACAGTATACTGCATTCCATGGACGATCTGGAACTATGAAGATCGATGGGGGGCTCCCATCGATCTTGACTGTGAAGACTCACTTGTAGATTTCCTTGTTCACGAAAAGTATGATCACGTTGTTACACACAACGAGGCCGGAGAGTATGGACATTCACAACATGCTTCATTACATCAACTAGTCAAAGCGCTCGTTCCTTCCAACTTATTCGTCTTCGAAAAAAGTGCGCGGCCCCTTCCTTTTACAGTGCTGCAAGATAAAATGAGAGTCTTAGAGCTGTATCAAAGCCAGCATAGTCTCAATGCTTGGGATTGGTACGATCCCAATCGACCATCCGAATCACTTATGAGCTACATCGTACACGAGGATCTAAGACAGATTGCCTAAAGGAGAGTATTGTGGAACTTGCTAACATTCCCAATCAGTTCGCCCGTCTTACTACTGTAGACTGGAAGATCATCTTAGACACGGCACGCGGGACATATGTCGAGGTTGGTACCTTACACGGAGCGTCATCGTGCGCTGCGCTATTGGGAGACACCACATCTGTTACCACTATTGATATCTATGACTGGCGTCCGAAGGTCTGGGATTTGGAATGTGCAATCAGCCTAAAGTCGAAAATCAACCTTATTTCGGCTCTAAGGTGCACATCCGTGGACTATGCTGAACAAAGGCGAGAACAGTTCGGCCCAGCTCCTTTCATTGATGTCCTCTTCATTGATGGCTCTCATGAGTATGACTCAGTGAAGAAGGATTGCGAGGCGCTAGTACCCTATGTCAAGGCCGGTGGTATCGTGATGTTCCATGACCACAATCCCATCAGTCAAGCAAATGGGGTACACCGAGCCGTCAACGAACACCTCAATACTATTCCGCACACACCACGACCCAAGATAGAGGGTAGTTCACACCTACTAATCGTAGACATTCCAAATGTCTGAGTCAAAATACCAGACTGTCCCACTCCCTGACGGAGAGGTCCAGCTTGGTCTCTTTCCCACAATCGAGTGGTACCAAGCATTCACGAAATATGGACAGTTTCGCGGCTCGCGTGTACTAGATCTCGGCTGTTGTCAATTCAGTTATGGAATACAAGCACTGAGAGATGGGGCTGAGCACGTGGTAGGGATTGACCATGACGAGATCAGAGTTCGACAAAGCCATGAGAATGTCAAACGCTGGGGATTCGAGCAACGGGTAACCATACGAAATCAGGATGCGGTCGATTATATCGAATGTCTGTATTCTAGTTTTGATGTTGTGATCGTAGGAATGCTATTGCACTGGCTCCCAGAAGACCGTGCTCGAATTCTTCTGAGAGCAAGCTGGCGCAACACCTCAAGAGGCTTGTTTATCGTTTACCGACTCCCAACTCTGGATGGGACGGGGTTCTGTCCAACTCCCAAAGACTTAGACCGTATTCTTGAAACGAAAGCACGTGGCCATGAGATTCTCATGGACACCGAGACTCAGCGGATCGGGTTAGCGATGTACGACAAACCGGCGACTTTCCAAACCTTCGAATAACTATGTCTAACACAAATTCCAACGGTTACTACGATAGCGTTACTCAGCAAGTGGTCTACGAAGGATCCAGTCGTCATATTTGGCGGCGTGGAGATCTCGTTTTTAAAGTAGATCCAGAGAGACTTGACTCAGAATGGGCATCCAAAATGGAACTACTACTCTCTATTGTTGAATTAGGAGCATGGGCTGGTTTCCATGAGAATGGTTATCGAACCCATTTCATCGATGGGACGGACCTCCAAGGCAATCGTCCTTTTGAAATGGACGGATCGAAGTCGGCCGTTATCTTGTCAAAGAGCCAACGACTTTCAGTCCTATCGATCTTTGGAGACGCTATTCAGGCTGGTCGACTAATGGGATACACCTTCGGAGACATCACGTGTGGCAATATCCTAACTGATGGTAAGCAGTGCTTTCTGATTGACTATGACGTGATTGTGCCGTGGCCATTACCAGAGAGTCATGTGCAGGTATGGAGTAACACACTCCGGTTGTTGTTTGGAGAGGACAATGAAACACTACCACCAAAGAATGACTGAGATACGTACACTATTAGAGAAACATCGTACCAATAATCATCCACCAATCACGATTCATGATTTCGACGTTTGTCAATCTTGTTCTGCGATACGTGATCTCATCCAGTACGTTGAATGGTGGCAAAGCGAGTTTGAACGTATCGATCGTCGAGAGTACTGGGAAACGAAGCTGAGACTGGCGAACGAAGTATGAAGCGCGTTGTCGTAATCACAGGATGCACTGGCCAGGACGGGTCCTATCTCGCCGACCTACTCCTTGAGAAGGACTACCGTGTCTTTGGTCTCAAACGTCGATCATCACAGCCTGGACTTGGATGCGCGGCCCATCTCGAAGGCCATCCCGACGTCGAGATCGTCGAAGGAGACTTGGCCGATTTGAGTAGTCTGCAACGGCTCTTCGCACTCGCCAGACCCGACGAAGCGTACAACCTTGCGTCCCAGAGCCATGTCAAGACCTCATTTGAACAACCTGTCTATACACTCGAAGCCACTGGACTCGGTGTGATCAATTGCTTAGAGGCAATACGACAATCGGGCCTGCACACACGGTTCTACCAGGCTTCATCGAGTGAGATGTTTGGCGGGTCTGCACAAGCCTTTGCTAACGACACCCCGCCTTTTGCAAATGAGGAATCTCTCTTCCATCCACGCTCTCCATATGCGTGCGCGAAGCTCTACGGACACTGGATTGTGCGTACGTACCGAGAGTCTTACAAAATGTTCGCGTGCAATGGTATTTTATTCAATCACGAGAGCGAGCGTCGATCACCGGAGTTTGTCACTCGCAAGATCACACTCGGAGTGGCGCGTATTGTTGCTGGGCTTCAAAGCTCGGTGAGTTTGGGGAATTTGGAGGCCCGTCGGGATTGGGGGTATGCCCCGGACTACGTGAGAGGGATGTGGATGATGCTCAATCACCACCACCCGGACGATTTCGTCTTAGCCACGGGAGAGCAGCACAGCATCCGAGAGTTTTGTGAGGAAGCATTTACCTATGCAGGAATCGGAGACTACCGAGAATACGTAAAAGTCGATCCACGATTCTATCGACCTTCGGAGGTTCATACGCTCTTAGGTGATGCCACCAAGGCTCGAACCATACTAGGATGGAAGTCCGAGACCACCTTCACAAAGCTGGTACATAGAATGGTAGACCACGATCTAGAGCTGGTAAAAAGAACATAAGGAGCCGCACACCGTGTCAAAGTCTGCTATTGATCACTTCATTAACGAAGTAAACCAAGTTATTGATCGTTTTAGTTTTGAATACAACATCAACTACGCAGAATTAATTGGAGCACTAACACTAATCATTCATGATATGTCGTACGAGAATAAAGAGAACAACGATGCCCAATGAGAAGAAAACAAAAGACCCAGTGAGGGTCAAAGCTGGAAAGAAGTCTAAGAAAAAAGGCGACTCACTGGAGAGATGGGTCGCTAATCAGCTACAGACTCGTTACAGCGATCCCAACGCCGAATTCAAGGACCGTGAGTTTCAACGTACTCCGCTCTCTGGAGGAATGAAGAGCAGCTACCCTGGCGATATTCTTGTGCCTGATTGGTTTCCCTTCATGATTGAAGCCAAGGCGAGGCGTAACTTGGATCTAGCTTGTGCCTTTCCCAAGATCATCGATCAGGGGGTAGCCAACCCCATTTTGAAGATCTGGGAATCAGAAATACAGAAGGTATTACCGGGAAGAACATTGCTCCTGGTGATCAAACACTGGGGCTGCGATCCTGTCGTAGTGATGTCTACGTCAATCTTCGATAGATTAGTCTTGACTGATATTGTTCTTATATGGACGAGAGTCAGACTAGCAATACCAACTGTTGATCTAACTGCCATTGCATTTAGTAATCTACTTCGTCTTTCAAAAGAATCACTAGTAAGAATACGAAGCATACTTGACGACAAATTTGTCGTTAGCGAGAGAGATTCGGCCGACCTGCCTTCGACTTCCATGTCGAAGTCCCAGGCCACGGTCGAGGGACGTCAAGCCCACGCCGCCGAAGCTCCTGAGCAATCTCCGTAGCAATACGCCGGGCCCATCCCATCGTACAACTCCCACCCCAAAGATTGCGTAGGTGTGTGATGCCGCGTCCCCACGACGCATGCCACAGCACACACCATGCAAGCTGCGTTAGAGCTTCAAAGCCTTGTGGACGTTGGTCCAGTGTCTCAGTAGGGAGCTGATGCAGATTGAGCGCATCAGCGGCAAGACCAGGCCAAAAGGCCCGATCCCATTTGCGCCACTTCTTGGTGGAGTCTCGACGTCGGGCGTCAGGCCGAGGGGCGGTGGGCCGATTCGGGTCGAGCGACCACGTCCAACCAGGATACCGAGCCATTAAACCTCGACGAGAACCCGCCACCGTTCAGACTTGCGGTTGGGATCCAGTATCTTCTGAAAGATCTCGGTCTCCCACCGTGTCGCAATGGAGTCCCAGGTGTAGTCCTTGGCCCATTCGGCGTTTGCTTGACCATCCCGCTGACGTACTTCAGGTCCTGCTTCAAGATAGTGAAGAAGACCTCGAACAAACTCGTCCATGTGACCCTGAATGCGATAGCCTGCGCCCGTACGGTCATACCAAGGATCTCCACTGGTCAACTGACAGCCTGGAAGGGTCTGCATCCATTCATTCTGGGCATGAGCATTGACCGCCACGATGGGAACACCACAGGCAGCTGCCTCATGCGGCGGAAGTTCCCAGCCGCCAGAGTTGGCCGGATGTGCGTAGATGTCAGTGCACTGATAGAAATTGGCGAGCATCTCTTCCGAAAGACCCTGCCCAATACGTAGATCGATAGAAGGATTCAGTCGTACATGATCATCAATATTCCACAGAGCAATCAACTGTCGAATTGGTAATGCGTCGGCCCCGGGTTCGTCGGGATCAGTGTGAAGATATAAAGTAAGAGAATCCCAAGCCTTTCCAGAGACCAGAGATCCTTCTGTCTGACACCGTTCACAACGATTATAAGGCTCAGCGAACACGGCACCTGGTAACATATACGCATGCATCGTCAATCGATGGCATTGCTCACAAACGGAGTAGCCTCCTTTTCGAAGTCGCGCAATGGCTTCGATCAAGAGGTCATGGCGTTTTCGGTTTTGATTACGTCCAATACTCGTCACGATGACGGCGTCAGATCCGGGTTCAATACCGAAGAACTTCTTCCGTAGCGCATCTCGTTGTGACTTTGGTGCTGGATGATAAATCTTGGTATCGACACCATGGGGAATGGTACCTCCCGGTGCCCCGCAGGCCTCACCCCAGCGTTGGGCAAACTTGGTGTAGTACACCGTGCAGTCAGGCTGCTTTACCACTTCAGACCATCGAACTGTTGGCGGAGTGACGTCGAGAGGAAGATAGGCTACTAATCCGTACGAACTCCTATGCGGCGATTTGACAAGGTGCTCGATCCGGTCGTAGTCCGTGACCGTGAAAACGATGTCGGGCTTGAGATTTTCGACGAGGCTGTTGAAAGACTCCTGGCCGATCTTGTCTTCGATCTTGAAGAAACGCGCATTGGACTCGTTGCGTCGAACCGGGATGATTTTCCAAGGAACTTGTATGGTTCGCGCCGCTCCTTGTTCGACATGGAACCATCCGTGCTGAATGATTTGAAATTCTCCGCGTTGGAAAATAGGCTTGAAGATGCCCCGAACGACCCTGGCCAGCCCTGTTGGCAGCAAGGCCGAGTCGGTACAGATCAAGATGACTGGCCGATTGTTGTCAAGCCCAGCCGCCTCTCGGATGTCGTAGCTCATAAACTCTCCTGGGGCAGCCACTTTACCGAGCGTAATCGTACGCCGCAAGTAGAAAGCGTATTGTTTCGCGAAGCCGTAGGTGGTAGCATCCCAGCCCTCATGGCCAACCGACTCCCGACCTGGGACTCTCCTGACCTTAGATGGGCTCAAGGCTTCTTAGATCGCGCTTGTAGCGTCTCTGCAGAGAAGAAGGCCATCGAGGTCACCACTGGCTGGGAAGATGGTCTCAGGACGATCTACGCCATCTTGGGTCGCATCGGAATCAAATCCAAGCTCCGACTACGAAAAGCCGGAGGGTGGCTGTTGAGAATCAGTGGAGAAGAGAACCTCAAAATCTGGGCACGTGTGGGCTTCAAGGACCCAAAGAAGCAAAACACACTGTGCGAGATTTTGCGTGCTCTAGATTCTTAGAGAGCTTAGAGAAGAGAGCCAGATATGTCGAATCTTGGAAGCTACCGAGACCTCTTAGAGCGTCTTCGTCCTCTCTTACCTGATTACTTAGCGAGTCATGGTGTAGAAATTGGGCCTGGTGACAAGTTTCGATGCTTCGCACCAGATCATGATGATCAACATCCGAGTGCACACCTCATTCCAAATTCTGGACGGGAGCGTTATTTTTGCTTTGCATGCGGGCAATCTGGAGATGTGTTCTCGGCCGCTCATATTCTTGAAGGACGTCCGCTCTATGGGAAAGGCTTTCTCGAAGAGAATGTCTATGCACTGGCACGCCAATTCTCTATTGCCTTTGAGCCTTTTGCCTTAGAAGAGAGTAACCTTCGTAATAGCGAATTGATGCGAGCCTATGAAACGGCTGGTTCCCTTCTCAGTTTCTCAACAGATAATACACCCGCTACCCAGATCTATGGCTGGACATTAGAACAGATCCATACCGTCGAACCTCATATTGGAACCGTTGACTGGACCTTCTTTACCAAACGCATGCGTGATATTGGTGATTACAGTCCGACCTACCTCGATTCCATTGGACTCCATAGTAAGCTCTTTGGTTCCCATCTATTGACGTTTGCACTCAAAGATCACATTGGGAAGATCCGAGGCTTTGCGTCTCGGGATTCCAGAGAGAAAAAGGCGGGACGTTCACTGTGGTATAACACCTCAGGAGACGTTCCAATCTTTGTCAAGTCACAACTTCTCTATGGACTCGATGTGGCTCGAATGGAGAAAGGCCCAACCTATCTCGTTGAAGGGTATTCCGATGTGCTAGCCCTACGACTACGCGGACTCAAGAAAGTCGTTGCGTACATGGCCTCCCATGTTTCTACTGGGCAGGTTGACCAACTACGAAAATCCCAATGCACGGAAGTCGTATTGATCCCTGACTGGGATGCGAATAACGCAGGTGAAAACGCAACAGAGAAAGCGCTTGAACAGGTCTTTGGAGGACGAGAGGACTTCACCGTTCGAGTCAAGCCCCTTCCACCTTCAAAAACCAAAAGTGCCATTGATCCGAGAGATTATCTTGCCTCAGAAACAGGTAATAGCCTCGAAAGTTTTCTGCGTCTTCCAGAATACGATGCCTTTGACTGGCTCCTTTCACGTCTTCCAACAAGTCTAACACCGGAAGACCAGGCCAATAAAGTCTTTGGCATGATTGTGGCCGAGCATCGAGCCATCCGGCAGGAGGCCATGCTCTCGAAGCTGTCCGAGAAGACCGGAGTCCGACTGACGGCACTCCGAAGAGACCTTGATCGCTTGCTTGAAGAAAGCCGGCGCGAAGTCCGAAAGAAGCTCCAACGCAAAGTCGATCAAGTACGAACGGCTATGGATACCACAGATCCAAAAGAGCTTCCAGAGGTCTTTCGCGCTTCAGCCATCGAGATGGAAAAGGTCCAGAACTTGGACCTCACGTCGGATGCACATGGTCCCGAAGAAACCGAAAGCTTCATCCGTTTGCTTGAACGAGAGTTCTGGGACCGCGGCAAAGAGCTCCCGGGGTGGTCAACAGGACTCACCTCTCTCGATGAACGCTTTGGTGGAATTCCTCGCAAAGAATCGTGGATTATGATTGCTGGAGACGGTTCGGCGGGTAAGACGAGTATTGCACAGAACATTGGGCTACAAGTAGCACTTCGAAACGAAGATGTGGCGGTCTTACTCTTTACCATCGACGATACACGTTCTCAAGCCATTCCTCGATTAATCTCGCAAATGTGTGGACTCCAGATCAAATGGGTGACCCAACCTCAGCGTTATGCTGAGGTGACGCCTCAACGAAACAAGGCAATGCGAGAGGCCTTTGATGTTCTTCGAGAGCTAACCCGAACCGGACGCTTTGATATCAAAGATGCTTCGCAGGGATCTTCAATCATCTTTGCTGAACGATGGATCGAGGCCGTAAGAGAAACATATCCCGGACGGCCCATTCTATTTGTCCTCGACAGTTTCCACCGACTCCGAGACTCTGGACCAGTAAGTCAACAAGCCGAGCGTGAACGGCTAGAGCAGTATTCCTCTCGGATTGCTGGATTAGCAAAGCAACGTGGGGTTACCGTCATCTCCACAATGGAACTACGGAAGCGAGAGAGCCCAGCGACACGACCTCACGTCGAGGATCTCAAAGGGACCAAGCAGCTAGAGTACGACGCAAATGCCGTTATCTTGATTCACAACGAGATGCATGCCAAGCCTGGGGATCCTAGTGCGCAACACTGGATCGATGAGGACGATGTACCAAAGCCTATTTTGCAGTGCTGGATTGACAAGAACAAGCTTACAGGATGGGAGGGGTGTGTCGAGCTTCGCCTACGTCCCGAATCATCTCAAGTGCTCGACCACGTACAGAGACCACCCCCTCCAAATCCAGCGTCAGTTCCAAATCTCGATGCGCCAACCAGATTTTAGGATCTCTTCTTCCCATGCTTATGCTTGCACACACTCGTCCACTTCGTCACATCATTAGTGCCGCAGCCCTACAGGATTATCTCGTCTGTCCCCAACAGTATGCGTACCGTTGGTTGTACGAAGTTCCTGACCATCCTCGAACTCCTCAGCAATGGTTTCAACGGGTCATTCGACGTACCACTCTCACCATTGTCCGAGAGATACTCGAAGCCAAGACTCCAACACTTTCCAAAGTATGGCTCCTACTCGAAATGCATAGCCGAGGAACCATCGTTCGAACCAACGCCAAACTTGCCCAACGTGCACGAACACTCATTGGACAGTTCAATGAAAGTATGCGCCGATTTCACGTTACCAGTCTTGGAGAGACTCGTTTGGTTACCATTCCCTTTAGCAAGGACCGAGCGAGCGACGTGCAGATCCAAGCAGACTTCAGCGGACTCTGGAAACATCGTCGGACCCATATCTTGCTAACTCCTCCTGCGAGACCTGTCGAGTCGTACATTGCAGGACAAGACGCCCAATATTGGGCAACCATGAGTGTAGGTTCCCAATCAGTCGGAAGGGTTACGAAGATTCGTCCAACCACCGACACAACCGAAATCGTCCCACTTATTTGGCAGGGTCTTCGGGGTCTTGCACGGACGATCGTCTGGCCCTATCGAGACCAACGATGCAGCGAGTGTGTATACGCCGAAGGGTGTACCCCTGCCGATGCGCATCCGCAACGACTACGAATGGCCAAAGAACGACGAAAGGTCAAAAATCGTATGTCAAAAACTCACAGAGAGAAGTCCTAGTTATGTCTCATTACTTTACCGAGGCGCTCAAACGTGCGCGCAAGGTTCGAGATGCCCAACACGAGCGGAATGACTCAGTCTATGCATCAGATGCGAGCGTTGAATTGACTATTGGAGACGAGACACAAGTTCATGGACGTTGTCTTCGTGCCCAGTATTATCGTCTCACCGACACTCCGATCAGTGATCCACCTAGTGACGAAGAACGATTCGTCGCCCAAGTTGGTGAGATCATGCATACCGCAGTCGCGAGAACCTTTGCCGATGCCGAACAACTAGCCCGAGACGAATGGCGCTTGTGGATTCCAGAGATCCGTCTGTCCGGACGCTGTGATCTACTTATCCGTCCTCGTGCCGATGGCGCCAAGGTTGGGATGGAGGTCAAAACTGTTGGTGGGTATATCGGACGCAAGGGCTGTATCGATACAACACGAAACACCCCACTCTATCCCAGATTCAAAGACCTCTGTCAGACCGTCATTTATGCCGAGAAGTTCAAAGAGGAGTTTCAAGAGTGGGTGTTGTTATATATCGATCGAGAGACCGGCACGCATCGAGAGCATGAGATCGATTACCAAGGACATGACCATATCCTCGTCAATGGAGAACCGACCTCTATCACACCCCAAGCTGTCTACGATCGGTGGAAGAGGCTTTGGGCACATGTCGAGTCTAAAACTGCACCGACTCGGGACTACCAGTTACGCTATTCTCCGGAGCGGATTCAACGACTCTTTGATCAAGACAAGCTCAATAAGGAAGAGAAAGAGCGCGTCCAAGCGGGACGCAAGGTCGACAAAGGGGACAAGGAATGTCGTGAATGGTGTCCGTGGCGAACCAAGTGTTGGAAGATTGACAATGACAAGGAGTGATTTGTGGTTGAAGTAGAAACCAAAACGGCCAGACATCAGTGTTGCTGGCATCAGGTAATGAATTCGATGGAAGTCAAATCAAGATGTTGTCATTGTGGACAATCTTCCTTCTTAGCAGCCAAAGAAGAAAAGTGTTACTACGAATTTCAAGTTGCAGGATTTCTTCCTATTTGCAAAGAAGAGATTGAATAGCAATGCACAGAGTAGAACCTAAGATCTTTCTCATCGGGGAGACCCAGATCAACGAATCTGGGATGCGTGGGTATTTAACACATGTCGGCGCTGCAGACTGGAATTCTGACGCACACTCACATTCTGAGAAACTCATCGAGTTTTACGGCCGTCTTTGTTATCGAAGCTGGGCTCCGAAAATGAATCCCAATGTTACAAAGGTACGTGAAGGTAATGATAAGTACATTGCTCACATCATCGAGGTAGGGCATGGTTCGGTAATGGAACACGCAGTGAGCAATTGGGTATTCGCTGACATTTCCAGAGTTGCTACACATGAGATTGTAAGACACAGAGTTGGAACAATGTTTTCTCAGGAGTCACTTAGGTTCGTGAGACTTACGGATCTAGGTTTATGGCTCCCTGCTGAAATAGAAGCAGATCCACTTCTTAAAGAACTCTTCAAGACTACATTCGAATCACTCGAACAACTTCAACATAGGATGTCAGAACACTTGAAACTGGATGAAGAAAAGAACTTTGCTCGGAAGAAGCAATTCACTTCGGCAATGCGAAGGATCGCACCGATTGGTCTTGCGACAACACTTGGTGTCTCGTTCAACATCCGAGCGCTTCGACATGTGATCTTCATGCGTACCAGTCGACATGCTGAAGTCGAGATGCGCGTGATCTTCAATCGTGTCGCCGAGATGGCCAAATACCAGTGGCCCAACCTCTTCGCCGACTTTACGGCCGAAGAGATTGATGGAATCAACGAGTGGACAACCCCACACGTCAAGGTATAACTGACTCCTGTGCCTATCTTTAACTATGAGTGCCAGCGCTGTGGACATGCCTTAGAGACAATCCATGACTCTGGAGAGACTCTTAGAGAGTGCCCCAAGTGTCAAAAAGAGAGCCTTGTGCGATTGATTGGACACTCTCAAAAGCTCAAAGCCAAGAGACAGAGAGCCAAACAAAAGAAAGAACGTAAAGAGAAGAAAGAAGGCCGAACTCCAATAGGTTATACCTACTACTGCCATTACAAAAAGTGTCGAAACAAGGAAGAGAATACTGTCTACCATAACCTTGACGAGTCACCACAAGTCCCATGTCCTACGTGTCATAGAAAAATGAAACGCGGAATCTCGAAACGCGCTGGAAATATGCGCGTCATATTCAAGGGATGGTGGCCGGACAAACGACGCAAAGAAGTCAAGGCCCGTTTTCAACATCAGGAGACCAAAGCCAAAGCACGAAACATTGACATTGATAAGCTCAGAGGATGGGCTAAACGTAAGAGCCGCAGTACCATCAGTCCATACCTCAGTGACCCTGCGGTCGATGGGAAAGCCATTCCCCACGACCCAGATCCTTCAACCGGACATTTTCACCATGAACTAGAAATTTAGCAATGCCTACATACAAATATCAGTGTAATGAAGAAACGTGTGGGTATACGTTTGACGATCTTCAGCAAATGTCAGATCCGGCACACACACGATGTCCCAAATGCGAACGGTATACACTCCAACGTCTTATCGGAGCAGGAGGTGGGATCCTTTTTCCTGATGGAGCTCCAGGACAAACGGTACGACGCTCAGTCGAGGATCAGACAGCCTTTGACAAAGCAGCGGTCGCCCGTCGCATGAAAGCGCAAGGCAAAGTCCCAATGGAAGAGCGAATCGACTTCAAGGACATTGACCTTGCCAAAGTTAACAACGTCCGACTGCCACCGATAAGAATTCCCAAGACCAAATCAAAGAAAAAGAACTAGTTGTGTCTGATCCGAGTAAAGAAAGCACTGATCAAAAAGAGATCACGAATTGCCAACCTCCACGAACACACGAAATGAGACCCGCACGTAAAATAGATAGAATATCTGTAGACCATCAAGTATGGCAGTGTCAGAAGTGCTCCTACAAAGTCATTCGTCTCGTGGATGAGTCTGGCCAGTTCCGGCTTCACGACCAGACAGAAAGCTCGCTCTAAAATGCCCACTCCGACCACGCGAGCCATGGCGACGGCACTTCGGACGTACCATCGTCCCGTCGAAGACGGAAACGGGAAGCTCGAAACATGGGATCAAGTGTGTGATCGAGTCATTCGTCACCAACGTTGGCTCTGGGAACGTGCCTTGACCAAGATCAGCGAGACCTGGCAGCCAAAATTCGATGCCGAATTGGCTGAACTTCGACAACTACTCTTTGACAGAAAAGCGTTTCCTGCTGGTCGTACCTTATGGCTTGGTGGTACGGAGATCTCTCGAACACGAGAGTCTTCACAATTGAACTGTTCGTTCTTGGATATCTACACCATCTACGATGTCGTTGATGCTCTGTGGCTTTTACTTCAAGGTGTGGGAGTAGGATTTCGTCCCGTGGTCGGAATGTTGCACGGTTTCCGCAAGCCTTTAAAGAGCATCAAGGTCATTCGATCCAAACGTATGGATAAAGGCTGCGAGACGAATGTCGAAACCTATGATCCCAAATCCCGAACCTGGACCATCAAAGTCGGTGACTCGGCCGAAGCATGGTCAAAGGCAGCAGGGAAGCTCGTCGTTGGAAAGTACTCGGCCGATTTCCTCGTGCTGGACTTTAGTGAAATTCGTCCTACTGGGTACCGACTCAAAGGCTATGGCTGGATCTCTTCTGGCGATACACAGATCTCGAAAGCCTTCGTTGCCATCGCCGAGATCCTTTCTCAACGCGCCGACCAGTTACTCACGGCCATTGACATCTTAGACATCATCAATCATCTCGGAAGCATCCTCAGCTCCCGACGCTCTGCACAAATTGCAATCTTAGAGAACGACCATCCAGAGGCAGCTGCTTTTGCGGCAGCCAAACACAACTATTGGAAAGTCGGCAACGCACATCGTCGACAATCCAATAACTCAGTGGTTTACCATCAGAAGCCAAGCTTGATGGAGATTGAGGAACATCTCCACTTGATGCTGTCATATGGAGGTTCGGAACCTGGAATGATAAATTTTCAAGCAGCGAAAAAAAGAGCGCCCTGGGCTTCAGGTTTCAATCCGTGTGTGACTGGTGATACTTGGGTTATGACGACCGAAGGGGCACGTCTTGTACGAAATCTGGTTGGCTCACAGTTCGAAGCCGTAGTGCGCGGAGAAGCCTTTAAGTCTTCTAGTAGAGGATTTTGGAAGACTGGTACCAAGCAGGTTTACAAGCTTACTACTAAAGAAGGACCAACCCTACGCCTAACTGCTGATCATCGTCTTCTACAAGTCACACGCCAGACTCAAAAAACCCAATACACAGATTGGACCGAGCTGCATAACTTAAAGCCTGGAGATCGTCTTCGTCTGCACGATCATCGAGACTTTAAAGGTTGGGACGGTCCAGGAACCTTCGACGAAGGCTGGTTACTGGGCGAGCTAGTAGGAGACGGAACGTTCTCAGAAAAGATGGGCAAGCATGGCGACCGTCAGCCCAATAGCTATCTTAGATTTTGGGGACCGAGTCGACATGTTATGAAACAGAAAGCTGTAACACGTCTTCGTAATTCTGTAACAGTACGATCAGATCTCACCGGAGTAGAATATGCACCCAACGAAGTAGTTAGTATTCAATCAACTGACCTTGCTCGTCTAGCAGAGTCCTATGGTATATATCAATGTGAAAAGAATATTACCTCTACTGTAGAAGAGACTTCTAGCGAATTCTACAGAGGATTCATTCAAGGCATGTTTGATGCCGACGGCACCGTAATCGGAAGTCAAGAGAAAGGCATTTCTGTTCGCATCACTCAATCAAGACTTGATCGTCTATGTGCACTACAACGCATGCTTCTACGTTTAGGCATTAATTCTACGTTGTATAAAAACAGAATGCCAGCAGGACTACGCAATTTACCAGACGGAAAAGGTGGGACTAGTGAGTACCACTGTGAAGCTGTCCACGAACTTGTGATAAGCAAAGACAACCTACAGAGATTTGAGGAAATCATCGGATTCTCAGAACCAGCCAAGATTTCTAAGCTACGCAATCTTATTGGCGGATATCAGCGTACTCCTAATCGCGAACGTTTTACTACACGAATTAAAAGCATCGAGCCAGACGGCATAGAAAATGTCTATGACTGCACCATCCCAGGAGCACGGGAATTCGATGCAAACGGGCTGGAAGCCCATAATTGTGCAGAAATAATTTTAGCTAGGAATGGGTTTTGTAACCTTTGTGATATCAATTTAATTGCATTTATTGGAGATAAGCCTGGTCTCGCAAGAGCTTTGTATATTGTAGGACGTGCGAACTATCGACAGACTATGATGGAGCTCGAAGACGGAGTTCTTCAAGAGGCGTGGCACCGACAGAATGAGTTTCTCCGGCTGTGTGGAGTCGGCCTCACCGGAATTGCCGGACGTCCAGACCTGACTTCCTATGATTACAAACGGATGGCCAATATCGCGAGGCACGCAGCTTACAGCATGGCGGAGGAGCTTGATCTTCCATTACCAAAGAACGTGACCACTGTTAAGCCTTCTGGATCCATTTCGAAAATCGCCTCCTGCGAAGAGTGGGGCGAAGTCCCCGAAGGGATTCACAAACCGTTAGGTCGTTATATCTTCAATGCGATCACCTTCTCTCGGCACGATCCCTTGGTGAAACTACTCCACAATGCCAACTACCGAGTCATTGATCCGAAGCCCGACGAACCAGAATCTGTTCTGATCGTCTTTCCCATTCGCTATGACAACGTACCCTTCAACAAAAAGACAATCTTGCGAAAACATACCGACCCTGAAACAGGACAGATCACTGAGGTCGAAGAGGAGATTGAAGTCAACCTCGATTCGGCCGTTTCGCAACTCGAACACTATCGCATGATCATGGAGAACTGGTGCGATCAAAACGCTTCCATCACGGTGTCCTACGACCCGGAAGAGATTCCCGCCATTGCAAAATGGTTGGATCGTTACTGGGATACCTACGTCGGAGTGTCGTTCCTCTTGAGAACCGATCCAACGAAAACGCCCGAAGACCTTGGGTATCCCTATTTGCCCCAGGAGGTCGTTACCGAGTCTGAATGGATCCGATATGCTGAACAGCTCGTGCCCGTCGATTGGAACCAGGTGATGTTCCATGACCTTGCGGAAGAGAAGGACTGCGCCTTGGGGTCCTGTCCTCTACGTTGACACTCTGATGACCGACACTCCCGAGCCAAGCCAATCGCCGCTAGCGTTTGTTCCACTACCAGAACTTGTCGCCGAGATTCTACGGCGCTCATCTTCGATTTGTCTCAGCCTCATTCCAATCATGGATAGAGACCAAGACAATGTCGAAGAGAATGCGTTGACCGTTGTAGAGGGTCGACCAACCGACCTTGCCTGGATGACCATGCTCATCACGACAGAGATCCAACTGAACATCATGCGTGGGCGAGAGATCCATCCAGCAAACCCAGACGATTCAGAGAACGAGGAGGCTAGCGATGGCACTAACGATTGAAGAAGCGTGTGCCGCAGTCACTACGCTTATCGATGAATCCCATCGTACAGCTTTGGAAAAGGGCTGGTGGAAGGATCCCAACCGCAACGTGATGGAACAGCTCTGCCTGTTCCACTGTGAGGTCAGCGAGGCGGCCGAGGAGTATCGCCGCGATGGACCCGAAGCATTGGCTCGTATCCAATTTAACGTCGACGGCAAGGAAGGGAAGCCTGGCGGGTTTGCCGTTGAGTTGGCCGATCTCTTGATCCGAGTCTTCGATACGTGTGGTCGCTACGACATTCCCTTAGGAGAAGCGCTTCGATTGAAGCTCGAATACAATAAGAGCCGCGAGTACCGTCATGGAAATAAACATGCCTAGTCGACGCACCGCAGGACTTCCCAAAACTAGTGAGTGGTCGGCTCTACAGTTAATGGACTTTGCATCGGCTTTCTTTCGTACAAAGCGACGCACACCGAGTCAACCACAACCAAAGACAAAACTGAAGTCGGAGCCACAGAAGAGAGTTCGGAGTAACGCCAAAAAGTAGCAGCGCATTCGAACGTTTCAAAAGCCGTACGAGCCCTAAGAATTAGACGGGCCATGGCTCGTGGTCCTTTGGGACCGACTCGTACGACTCTCAGACTGGCGAGTCCAGTCTAAGTTCAGAATTATATCAAACCAGCCGTTGCAACCCAATCGACACGAAGGCCGGTTGGCATAACACCGGTGGGCTGCGGTAGATCGAGCCTATTGCCATGCTCCACTACGAGGACGAAGCTGGCACCCGTTTGCTCGGCATGGACATTGAAACCATCTAACTCGTCGTTGGTGGCGCCTCGAAAGGCCAGCTCTAACAACGTCGAGTCTGAGAAGGTGAGCCGGGTTGGAGTGACCGTCGCGGTCCAGCGGTTGAGCGAAGGGTTGGCGAAGGCTGAGGCGAGGACTTTTCCTCCATCAAAGGTGAGGTCCGTAAAGGTGGTCGCGACACCGATAATGACGTCTTCGGCGGTACCGAGGGGATTGCCCGCCAGGTCTTTGATACTCGTCTTGAACGTGATGCGATAGGATTTACCAGCCGTGAGATAGCTCCCACTATCAACAATCCGGATGGTGCCTCTGGTGGCCGCGACGTCGGTGTTATCGATGGTGTATTGAGAGGTGGCGATGGTCGTACCGTCGGTGATGTTGGTGATGGTGATGTCATCGACGGTGACGAGGGTCAGGGGCTCGGAGAAGGTGGCGACGAGGGTGGTGCCTTCGCCCACTTGAGAATCCCCATCGGCCGGAGTGGTTAAGACTAAAAACGGCGCCGTAACGTCTTGGTAGGTCAAGACGTATTCGGCGCGATCTCGTCCCAACTGGACGACGGCCACGTGGAGCACGTTGGCCTGCTTGAGATTGTTCTCCGTCAGGAACCGATTGAGGGGACCGAGGTCCGCGTCTTTTCCGACGGCGAACTTCCTGACGACGATGGCCATGACGAACTAGGCCGGAGGAGACGTGACCGGGGCTACTGCTTTAGTCTCGGCCACTACTGGAGACGGAGGATCGGGCTTCACGATCGATGACCAACGGACGAGAAGCTCGGACACCTCTGCGACGCCAATGGACAAAAGCGCCGGGAATCCTTTGCTCTCCAAGATTGCGTCATAGCCTTCTTTGAGATGGTCGGATTCGGCTTTGGAGAGTTCTAGCATGTTGTGTTTGGAATTCCAGACCCAACTATCGGTTCCAGGTCCGGTGTCCGGCACATCCGCCACCACTTGTCCAGTCTGTTGATTGATAAGCTTGTGTGGCTCTTGATACTGTTCCAGCTTGGCTTGGATGCCTGCCTTGAGCGTCGCCATGCCCTTTTTGACAGGGCTCTCGGTATGACACAGCCACAGGGTGCGCATGGCATTGCGCGAAACGGATTGCATCACAGTAGTACACTCCTTGTTTTCTATGTTTTATTTTTACTAGTTGGTTTTTTCTTGACTAACGAATCGCTGCGACCCGAGTCGTCCGATTTGCAAGCGCTTTGGTCTTGGTCTCGCCAATGCCATCCTGCTCTTTCTGATCTGCAGTGTGTTTGGCCTCTCGGGAGAGTTCATCGTGGGCCCACGTCCCTCGCTTCGGAAGTGCCGTAACATCAGAAACGTCGACATTGGGACCGAAGCAGGGAGCCGTAATCCGTTCAGCGATCTTCTGAACGAGGTGCAAGAGGGTTTCGTCTGCTTGGGGTTGGCCGATCCACGTTTCAATCTGGAGTGGAGCGGCCCATGGTGCAAAGGTGAGCGTCCCTTGTTCCGTCTTGACACCATCTCCGATTCGGAATGTAAGGGACAAGGTGGTAAGTGTCTTGATATCGATGGCCATGTTTGACTCCTCTGTTTGTTTTTTTCTACTTACTACTTAAAAAGGACAATCAGAATGGCGGTCGCACTAGCGATGAGGGTGAGCACTTGCACGAGCACGAGCCAAACGGAAGAGCGTGAGGAGTCGCCGCCAGAGCGGACGGCGTCTTTCAGACGGAGCTTCTCGACTTTGGTCCGAAGATCCTCGCTCTGAGTGTGTAAGACCTCCGTCTCCGACTTGAGCTGACTTACCACATCGACCATTCGTTCCGCTAAGTGCGCCATTTGAATCGATAACCGTCCGACCTTGTCCCTCAGATCGTAGATCATCGTGTCTCGCTGTCCGTCGTTCATCGGTTAGCGCCGTAAGTCTAACAATTGCTGTGTTACACAACACGGTGGCTCGTTCCAATCCCATCTGGGTTTCCTGCAGTGCGGCATCTTGTTCATTGGTATAAGCCACAAGAGGCTACGCCGTCGGCGTCTCCGAACGTCCCTCGGCACGGAACGCATCCGCGATGAGTGTCCGTGTATTCTTCTTCTCGGGAAGCGCTTCGGCCACTCGCTCTTTCGTGAGGGCATGCATCGCATTATTCAAAGCCTTGATCTTGGGTCCTGCCTTGTCCAACGCTTCCGCCATGCTATGCCCGATTTCGTTGGCCTGCTTCGGCATACCTTGCATGGCCAGTCGTGCAATGGCGAACTCGGCACCTTCTTGAAGGGCGGCGATCCAGGTCATTCCCTGGCGCCGCTTGACCCAGACCACCAACCCCCCACCAATCAAGGCGATGGCTAAGGCGATCACCAAGAGCCATGAGAATTCCATGGAGGTCCTTTCCTAAATGAAGAGGAGGGCCAATTCGACCCCAATCTTCGCGAGCTTGAACGCCTCAGCCGGAAGGTTGGCCCAGTCGATCGAACTGTTGACGATGTTGGCCGCGGCAGCGGTTTCCATACGGGCTCTATCGGCACGTGCATTCCCAGTCAAAAGCTCGGTAATGTCTTCCGCTTCGGCTTTCGAAAGCGCCCGAAACCCTTCGACGACCGCTTCGGCGGCCGTATGGACGACCGGCTCGGTTGCTTCGACCAAGGCCAGGTACTCCCGTGCTTTGATCGTGAGGGTCGCAAGATCCATTAGCGTCCTCGTTCCGCCAGCACCCGCTGGGTTTCTGCTTGCTCGGCGGCCTTCTGATCGAATGCTCCAGCGTTGGTCATCCAGGCTTCGATCACCTGACACCGTACCGTGTAGGCAATCAGAGTCTCGGTCCATGACGCTTGCTGGTCTGCTGGGAGTAGGGGAATGATGGCCGTGTGCATCTCGCGAAGGTCACGGATGGTGCCTTGCTCAGCGGCGATGATGGGGCCCGGTGCTCGACAACCCACCAGCATCGACACGGAAGCCGCTGCAAGCAGTGGTCGCAGAAAATAGCGTGTGTGGTATGAAGGTGACTGCATGCCAACAGTTCCTCCCCTCTCTAGATAGAAATCTGGACCAGGATCAGCCTAGTCTAAGAGGCCCGCCGTGTCAATTCCTTTTCGATGGCTTCAAGACGATCATGCAACTCCGCGATTCCTAACAGAGCCAGCCCAGCCGTGTCGCTTCCCGCAAGCCCGCGTCGCGTGCCTGGAAGCCCGGTCACATCCCGCCAGCACTCGGCCGTGGGACCGACATGGTGGTCGCCTTTCGCATTCCCACGTCCATGATAGACCCCGGTATTCAACGCCCGAATGGTGGCCAGTGCTGAGCCTTGTATCCATGGCCATGGCACGTAGGTCTTGCCAGCGGCGCTGGAGGCGTTGGTCCAGGCGCCGAGCGCCGAGAGGGTGGCGGTGTTGGTGGCGCCCAGGTTGCGCACGTCGAAGTCCCAGTGCGAGGTTTCGAGGGTGTTCGCCGGGTTGTCGATGATGACGCGGTACTCGCCGTAGATTTCGGTGTTGCCGGCGTCGTCCTCGCCGTCGTGCTGGGCGGTGTAGACGGCGTCGGCTGGGGCTGGGCTGGCGCTGTTGTGGTAGGTGCGCCACGTGGGGCCCGCCGCGCCGGCCGTGTCCGACTGAAAGAGGATGGTGGCCACACCGGAGTTATAGACGCGCACGTCTCCGATCACGTCGAGTACGTACCCGCTCGTGATCGCCGCGTCGCTCCCTGCCACCAGCCCCGCGATGGCCCGGCACTCGGTCGGGTAGACCGCGAATCGTTCCGTGAGCGTGCTGGCGACTGCGACGAGCATCTCCCATCTCGCGGCGTGCGTTCCAACACCCGTATTAGAGACCACGAGATCGAGCCGCCCATAGCTCACGACCTGACCATTCGCGTCGCGACCATCACCGAGCCAGCGCCCGAGCACGTCGTCGACCGCCGGACTCGCGGAATTGTGGTAGGTCCGAAGCACCGGCCCCAATGCGCCTGCGCCGTCGGCCACGAAGTCGATCTGGTCCGCCGACTCGTCCAGGAAGAAGTACGTGCCGGTGGAGCCGAACGCCCCGTCCCCCGTGGCGCTGGCCGCCGTCGTCCCGCCGTAGTTGATGAACGTGGTGCCTCTCGTCGCGCCGGTGATGTCGAGGATGTAGCCGGCCGTGAGCGCGGCATCGGCACCGACCGACAGTCCAGCCTGCATGCGGTTGGGTAACGTGGTGCCTTGCTGCCAGAACCCAATCATGGTCGTGGCGAATCCGGCA
>ERZ1292623.655-Hain-H51-01um-R1-655-length-35973-cov-128_pt2 | contig 22876 bp, 30 predicted proteins | sample MGYA00564398_ERZ1292623 | MGnify/ENA primary metagenome ERZ1292623 (study PRJEB36523, sample SAMEA6512633) | groundwater metagenome | collected 2019-01-07 | study: AquaDiva: Metagenomics assemblies of 32 groundwater samples | reverse complement strand
GTTCTGCTCGTTCAACCCGTCGTCGAAAGCGGAACACCACCCACACGGCTCTCGCTCTGCGTCCCCGTCCGCCGCCTGCGCCCAATACGCTCCGGATCCACCGCACCACAGGCACTTAACGGCGGGGAGGGGGATGTTACACATCACGATGTTTTCTCCCAACACTTATTGCACAATCCATCACCACCATCCTCGCCTTCCGTGTAATATGCTTCGCAACCCATACATTTTCCATCCGTCATTTATTTTGCCTCCTTTTGCTTAATCATTTTTGTGACTCCTTCAATTTTCTTTCAATCGAATCTATCCATGACCTCAATTCAAAGGCAAGTGCAGAATCTTCTTTGTAGACCGCGTCGGCGTAAGCTAAAACCGCCAGGCGACTTGCATGACCTTTAATGTCGTCTTTGTTAGGGTTCACAACGAAATACTTGCTATATATTTGACTCATTTTTAATATATCCTCCATATGTGCAACCGCCGATTTCATTGAAGCAAGATATTTACCATACCAATCGCCAACGGACAACAAAATAGTTTTAATTTAATTTACTATCTTCCTTCAATTTCTGCTCCAGCCTCTTTCTCCTATCCTGCATGGACAGCTCTACGCCCAGCCGCGCGTCATTGACTATGGCTTCCTTAAACTTTGCTTTTTGCCGGGTCCACCTCCAACGGCGGTAGGCGGCGAGAGCAAAATGGACGATTTCGTAGGAGATCAAACCAGACAGAACGCCACAGGTGATGTAAATAATATCGGTCATGGGTTTTTCATCCTTTCCGCCCACGGACAGAGAGCAGTAATGACTTCATCTAATCCACAGTCGCAAGGTTTTGCTATTTTACCATGCTCAATCGGATGCAAGTATGAGCAGTTATACCTATGCTTTGTCACCTTTAGAAATTCCACCGCCTGTCGTATCACCTGTTCAAGGCCGGCTGAATTGTCAATTTCTTCTATCAACGTGCCCTCCTTTTATCCACGCAGGTTGGGCATGGGTCGGGCTTTTTCCCAAACCCTTCATGGACAGCCCTCCAGACCACCACGCCGTCGGAACGGAAGCCGATTTGACGAACGCAAACAGAAACAAAGTCCCTCTGCCTGAAAACCAAATCGTTCATCAAATCAAAGGTTGATAAAACTTTCCCGTCCAAGGTTCTCCATTGAACGCAAGCCCCCCACTCAACCGTCAGCCCGGGCGTCTTTGGTTTCAGGCTTGGATGCTTTTTACCTCCGTTATAAAACGAAATCCCTTTACCATCCGGCCATCTTTCCTGACACGGAGTGAAATCATCCACCTGCGAACAGTCGGGGTAGTACGTCGGGGTTGAAGCGGAATAAGAATAATTTGGTGTAAGTCTGCCCATCGCCCATCCCTGCGCCGGACAAAGGAGAAGGAAAACAATCAGGAACAGTTCAGCAATCATGGTTTTGCTTCCGTTCCTGTTCTCTCCGCCACATGGTTCCCCTTGAACGCGATATGCGCCGCAAAGTAAAGAACGACCGCCGCAAGCAAAGCCCAAGAAAGTCTCATTTGTACATCCACCACGCTTTCGGTTTCACGGTTTCCTCTCTTGCCGTCTGTCCGCTCCTGATTTTTTTCTCTCGCTGGTCGAAGTACAGACAAAGGAATAGAAAAATCAAGAAACAAGTGAAACCGGTTACGAGCGCACAATTTAAGTTGTCTTTTGGCGGGGGCATCGTTTTTTCGCAATCGAACAGCGGGAGCAAGGAATGTTGAAAACGTCCCCGCAAACCGTCGTCGTTACCATGCCTGTTCCGCAACATTCACGGCACTTTCTGCGCACCATGTATCTTTTATTCATAAAAAAGTCCCGCCGTCTCAAATCGTTTCGCCTCTCGGCGTGGCACGGGATTGAAATCAGCGGGATCAAATCCGTTAAAGTGAAAAAGAGACCGATGAACTAAATCATCAATCTCTGAGTTGTGTTTCATTTGCCCGTGCCATTTTGTTCATTGAGATTCCTAATCCAATTCTTTTAGGGCTTCTAAAAATTGTCGATTCGCGGAAATGAGAAGTTTGACCCAAAGACCGATTGACATATTCGCTTTCGCCGAAGCGATTTTTAAGGCTCTCCTGAATTTGCTGTCCGCAGGCAGGGTGAGGCAAAACCGCTTGTCAGTGTGCTTTGTCATGCCCACAATATACTACAGTGACTATTTTAAGTCAAGTGCTTTTTCTCGTCGGTACTTTTTGACCCTCTCGACGAAGAAAGTGACTATTTTAATTATTTTTCAGGGTAGGTTTTCCGACGAAGAATGGATTACTGCTTTTGCAAAACTTCGGCTATTGTCTCAATCATTTTATTCGACTTCCAGTAGTTGGTGTGCGCCAGAATTGGAGTCAGCTTCAGCCAGTTGTTAATCGGAACAACGGTCACGAAATTCTTGAAGTTGTCGTTTTCAAGCATGGTGGTCGCCACGGGGTCGGCGGGGTTGAAGAAGTTGAGCCAGAACTTGACGGGCGGAGGTTTGCCCCAATCGTCAAAGGCGCCGGAGAGATAATAGGTTACGGTCCCCCACGTGATAAGACCATGAATTTTCAGGGTATCGTAGCAGAGCTTTAGGGCGATTTGCGAACCCCAGCTGTGTCCGCCTAGAACTACCAGCCCGTCGGGGTGTTCTTTCAGGAACACCTCGATTTCGTGCCTGACAAGTTGTTCGGTTCTTTCTTCCAGATCGCTTTTATCCTTTCCCAGCCTATTAAGAAGATACCACCAAGTATCGGTCAGAAGGTAAGCCATTAATCTTAGTACTGGCCTCAACCAGAAACGGTGGTTGACTTTCAGCCGTTCGTAGGTTTCCTGCTGGCGGGCTTCTATGAATCTCGACCAGTTGACCGAGCGAACATAGATGGGAGTTGAGGAAGGAATTAGTTGTTCAAGCCTATCAATGAAGTCGGAGGCATAGGCGGTGGAGAGGCGCCCATATTGAACACCATGCACAATGAGAAATAAAATAGCCCTTGAATTTGACATTACTTAAATATTGCCAAACATTTCCCGTCCCGATGTGCGTGATGGGAAAATTTATGGTTCGGCTTTCGAGAGCAGAAATAATACTCGCCTCCGACAATCTTAAAGGAGGCGCAATTCCATCGTGCAGTCTTTATTTCCGTTGATATTTTCCCCCAATTCCAGCATTTACCAGAAGCAGGGATGGTATAGAGAGTCTTGTGGTAGGAGCAGGCTGAAAGAGCCAAGAGAAGGCAGAGCCAGAGGGATTTCATTTCGCTTTTTCCGTTTCTCTGTACTCTAACGATTCAAGCAGGGATCGGAACTCCTGAACTTTGCTCAAAGACCCTTTGATTGTGCCAGTAATCAGTTTCTCCGTGTCCCTGTTGGAAAAGCTAATTTGAGTTTTTAGACCCCCGCAACCGGATATCATCATCAGCCCCAACAACGTCAGTTTTTTCATTAAGATACCCTCCTATGCTGTTGCCAATACACTTTTCATATTTCCATGCAGATGCCTACCTCCATATCTTTTTCTGTCTCTAAGGCATGATCCAACCAACTGACCGATCCCATCCTCAAGATTTTCTGCCATACAAGTGATTCCATAAGTCGCATCTTCACCGCAATCCCAAGAATTTTCGCCCTTTCCTTCATGCGGGATTCCTTTTTCTATATTTATGGTGATTCTTTTCCATTGTTTCTTAAACGGCCATCTGGGACGTTCCCACGTAGAAACAAATAGATTATAGTTTCCTTCATAACAGCCTTCCGGCATGGGAATCAGGCAGTTGCCTTCCTCAAGAGATTTGGTTGAGTATTTATTCGTGCCGAAAAAAAAGTCCATAGGATTAAAAGAACGAGAATACTTCCACCATGCCATATCTCGGCTCCACCCTCCCATAGAATCGCCCCAAGCCATGAGCCAGATAGAACCGTCATGGATTGAAACGTTAAACTTCCTTTCTTCATGCAGGAATATCGGCTTGTCTGAATAACACGATAATTTGCCAAAGTGAAATCGGTGAAATCGAAAAGAAAGCCACATGGCAAAAAGCCCGCAAGCGAAGCTAAACGTAAGCTTGTCGTAACTATCACCGCCGTTTACTCCAAAGGAAAAATGATAATCCTGGGTTGGCAAGCACCAGCAAATTGAAAACCTCCCAAACCACGCCCTGCCATGCTTCCAATACTTTTTTATCGGCGAATCGTTTAAGTCTTGCCAGTGCATTTTTCAGTCCTCCTTGAATATCACCCATCCGCAAAGTCCATAGGTCAAGACCTGAAAGGAAACGACGTGCTGGATCCACCCTGCCGGGACCCGCCAAAGCGCACAAGCCTGGTCCTGAGCCAAAGCCAGGAGCAGGGCGAAGCCGATCACGAAACCCGCCCAAATGCCCTTTTGGGCAGAGGAACTCACTTTAGCCCAGGAAAGCGGCTAGAAACGCAGATTTGACCCCTTCCTGGTGATTGTAGGCTCGTCATAGCAGTTTTGGATGGCATCGAAAACCCACGAAATTGGAGAATTTTACCCACTTCTCGATGGGGCGGGTAATGACTTTCCCCGTTTCAAAAGAGGCGTTAGGGTCGAAGCCCCTTGCCTCAATCATCACGCCGTTCCAGACCATGCCGACGTGATAGATTTGGGTCGGCTTTGCGCTCCTGCCGAAAAACCCCAAATCCCCATCTCTATATTGAGGCGTGTCTACAAAATACTCATATTGCGCTTGAGAACCATCAGGACAATGGAATCCATTAACTTTATAAACATACTCAACCAATTCACTGCAATCCAATTCCTCTGGTTTTTTAGAAAAATCAGTAACCTCCGCACCGAAAGAATATTTTACTCCCAATAATTCCTTTGCTGTTTCTGTAAGAGTATTTCTTAAAGATAGTTTCTGATGGTCGTTCAGCTCACCTTCCATCACTCTCCTCCTTCTCCCAGCACTCTGAGGAGCAGTAGGCCTTCCTTATCGGAACGCCGTTGAACTGCGTGAACAACTTTTCTGCATAAAAATCCTTGTCCGAGTCGAGATGTTTCCCGCAGGCAACACAGACCGGCATTTGACCTCATCTTTCCGCCAGCTTGTCCAGTTTGCCGTAGACGGTCTTGAAATTGTCGCTCATGGATTTGCTCATCATTTTGATTTCTTTTTCTATGTTCAGATTTATCTGGTTCTGGATGGCCTGGTAAACCTCCAAATCTTTTGCGACGGTGTTTTGAGTGTCATTTTCAAGAGAGACGTGCCGGTTGAATGATTCCATGTGCTTGTCAAGACTGTCTTTTATCCTCTCCAAATCCACCCACTTCCCGTTGCGTTTCTTGAGGTAAAGCGGCAGCTCTTTGTAGGCGATAAAAACAAGGAGGCCTATGACCGTCCCAAACTCTTTGACCAAAACTGTGAGTTCAGTCATGGAGAACTCACAATCACTTCCGTCCAGTCCCTGTCAAAGTCATAGGGCGGGCAGACGAACCTTCGGGAATTTTTGCAGTCGTAGCTAGTCACTTCGGTCGTCATTCCAGCCGTCCTTGAATCGTAAAATCGCCTGATGACCATAGCTCCTATCTTCTGCATTTTGCTGGCATCCAGAAGAGCCTGGACGAATGAATTTTCCGCAAGGGAAGCGGTGGAAAACCAAATCGTCGCATAGGCGGTGGCGTTTTTGGCAAGCTCGTATCGGGTATTCATGGCGGGCTGACCCTGATTCTTTAGCCCGTATGCTCGCAGACTGGTCAAGTCCGACGCCGTGAAACTCGGCCTGTAAACAAGATATCGAACGGAGATTTGAACGTCGTCGCCAAAGGAAAGGCAAAGGAGAGCGGCGGAGATGAGGAAGGCAAAAGCCACAACCGCGATGAAGAACCCAAGACCCTCAATTCTTTCGTGATAGGTTCTCATGCTCATTTAATTTCCAAAGAGGTTTCGATCCTGGTCAAAGTGTCCTTGATCGCGCCGATGTCGCTCTGAATCTGACCGGCGTTGAAACCGGATTTGAAATCTTCGGAGGAGTCGGTCATGGAATTTCTGTCCTCTTTCTTTGTATCAGACTTAACAAAGACTTTAACCGCCCGACTTCAACGCTTGTATCTTCACCTGTTTGAGTCTGGTACTCAATTAAGTCTTGTCTTTCTTTATAAATCTTAAACAAAAACTTTTTCAAATACCCCTTATTTTCAGTCAGATTTTTAACTTCTTGAGTGTCGAAACGTCCAATGAGTTTTACCCCATCATACAAAATTCCCTTAATTGCAGACGTGGCAAGAGCAATATCCGTGGAGTTTGGTCTTATGTCTGTAAAATCCGCAGACGTTATAGTTCTTGTAGCGGTAGTTCCATTCGCAATAATCTCATTTTTCTGTTGTTCCGTCCATGTTGGAGAACCGTCAAAACTGTATAATGCAAACGTCCCGTCTGCGGCAACTTCGGCTCCCAATATTTTCTGGGAGAAAAAACAAACGCAAAAAATGGATAGAATGAATTTCATAACCCCTCCAATTTAATCCGGCAATTTCTTTTCACCAAAGAGCGCCTGAACTGTCCCAGTAGATATTCCGTAATTAAAAAATTTTAACTTATCAATAGCACAAACACAGCCCGAAGAACCTGCGCCGTCAGCTTCCCTTCCGATATTTACATTTTGATTCCCATCCGTCACTGTTCCGTTAGCTGTTTTTGTAGTGTCCATCGCATTGCCATTAACCCATAACGTTCTCGTTCCGTCATTTTTATCATCGTTTATAGCAATATGATTCCATTTTGCTACGTTAATAACGCCAGATGTAGAAGTAACTGTTCCAGCGTCTCCACCAGCCGAAGTAAATGCTTTCCATCTGACCGTTCCATTTCCAGATTCCAAAGACAAATCATATTCGTAATTCCCTGTGTCTCCCTTCCAAACTATAACTTGTGAACCCGATAGAAGTTTAGGTCTAACCCAAACGGAAATACTCCCTTTTCCATTTACTCCCGCCGCCCATTGTGAAAACTTAACTTGGTCAGCGATAACTCCATAGTCATCATTTTCAGGAAAACTTACTGCCCACGTATTGTTAACTCCACTTGATATATAAGTTATCCGAGTAGCTTGAGGTTCATGCGTATTAAATATAAACGCTCTTGCAGACCACATCATCACTTCAGTAGAAACCACAGAGTCATAAGAACCGTTAATTGTAGGTTTTTCAAAATCCCAACTGGCAATCAAGCCTCTGCCAATAGCCGAAGATGCAATTACTCCGTCAGGTTCTATGGATAGAGAGCTCCCCTTTACAGAATAAATCAATCCACCTGTGTCCCCGCTTGCTTGGATAGTAGCTATCGAAGTAAAAAATGTCCCGCCAGAGGTAGAATAAACCACACCCCCACCCCCCCCACCACCGCCAGCAGTCCCATTGGAAATAGAAGTTACCCTCCCCGTAGCGTCAACGGTCACATCGGAATTGGTGTAAGCCCCGGCAGAAACTCCCGTATTGCTCAAAAGAAACTTGTCAACTCTCCCCGCCCCTGAACTTATCCCCACCCCCGTTTGAACCAAAGCGCTCCCAGAGAACGAAAGAGTCGTGACCGTAGAGCCCCCGGCGTTAACCCCCGCAGGGGCGACAATGGTGGACGTGGTTTGAAAAGTCCCACGAACAGACATAGACCCAACAACGATGAGGTTGCCTTCAACCGTGCCGGAGGAAACAAAAAACGTAGCTCCACTTTGAAGGGAACCGCCAAGCCGGATGTAATTGGTGTTCCCGCCGTTAAGCAATAAATTCCCAGAAGAAACTCTTAGCGCATCCATTCGCTCATCCGCAGTAGAGGCATATGTATTGAAAGCTGTCGCAGAAGCTATACCCGTCACCATCGTCGAGGTGATGACTCCGACACCGTTCTGGACGGGGTCGCCGCCGGAGCCGAAGTTCAGGCGTTCGTTCGATAGTTTCCCCCTCGACAGCGTCCCCGCGTCCCGCAGGATCGTGTAGGTCGCGTCCGTCCTCCTCGCGGAAAGGACGACGAGCCCTGCGACTACCGATGCAAATATTGTAAAGCTGATGGTGTTTTTCATGTTTTTCACTCCGTATACGGTTTATCCTGCTTTGCGAACGAGTAATTTTTCAGATGGAAAGTGTTTTCAAGCGAAGAATCGTAGTATTTCAGCTGGATGTACACCGCGTCCGGCGCTCCGAGGTTTATCTTCTCCTGCTTCGTCTCCGGCAGCCAGGCGAGGCCGTCCCCCAGAACGCTGAACTGTGTTGAAGCCGTCTGGTATTCGTCCACCAGATCGAATCCGTCTTTCAAGAGCTTCTGGACGTAGTAAGTCCCGGTCGTCGCCAGGTCTTTCGTGAATCCTATGAATAGATACGGCCCGATGAGGTCGAAGTCGCCGGAAAGAGTGTAGGTCGACTGGTCGATCACTCCTCTCGGTCTCAAAATCTTCCTTTGGATCAATGTCATGTCGCCCTTCGTCCGCTTTTCCAGCACGACGTCCTGCAAGTAGGGCGTGCTCGCCACTTTGTGGTACGCCAGATACAGGTAGTCGCCGTCGTTGCGCATGACTCCCTCGCCTATCGTGTTGGAGTCTATCCGCCTCTCCGAGACGTACCCGAACGTGGAGACCGAGAGCTTGACGATGCGGAAGTTCCCGTCGTCGATCACCCAGGCGTTGGCTGAATCACCGGTTATCCCCGACGGGGACATGAAGCTGGTGGCGCCGGTTCCCAGTTGGCCGAAAGACCGGACGAAAAGAAGCTGATCATTGAAGATCGACAGCTCTCCGATCCTGTTGTTGAGAGTGTCGGTGAGCAGCAGCCTATCTCCGCTGACCCCCGCCAAAGCCATTTGGTTCACCATGTCATAGCTCGTCGCCGACGCGCCGAGGCTGCCGAAGCTGGAGATTATCGAATTATAATTGTTGCGGTCGAGAAGCATAAAGCGGTTGAGGACTTTGTCGAAAACGACGATTCTATTTCTCGTGGCGACCCCGTTCATGTAATCGTAGATGTTCGCGTTCGGCATGGAAGTGGAATCCAGAAAAGAAAAATCCGTGCTCTTGAGCCGCGCGAACCCGTTCGTGCCCTTGTACCCGCAGACAAACACCTCCTTCGGTATCTCGGGAGACACGACTATTCTGTTGGCGAACTGACCGTAGTCCGTGAACACGTCTATGTTGAACGATGAATCTGCGGGCTTGACGCGCGACAGGACGACCTGCCTGACGTCCTTGTCCGCCGGTGTGTTGAAGTTGAACTGCTTGGTAAGGTAAAAAACCTCGTTTTGGTTCTTCGTCCCCTGCACCACGCGGAGGTCGTCCAAGTTGACCGTGGTGGATGCGACGGCATTGACCCTGAACCGAATGCCATAGACGGTCAGGGCTCGGGAGAACGGAGCCTCCTGAGTCGCGAGATCGTTCCACGGCGGAGGCAAGATGAAGGACGAAAGCGCGATGGTTATCTCAGCCCAGTTCGAGGTGAAGCTGGTCGTCGTCTGCACGCCTATGCTGAAAAACGCGGCGGACGATAACGTGACGGATGAGCTCAGGTTGTTGAACGCCTGCTGCGTGACTCCGTATTGAAGATCGACGATCAGGTTAGTCAGGACGGCCAGAGAGCTGATCTTGAACTTGAACGAGAGCAAGTCCCTGTCGCGCGAAACCTCAGAGCCGTCTGGAAACTCACCGAAGTTGATAAGCCCCATCTTGGTCATCGAGGAAACCCACGAATTGTTCAGGATCGCCGACATCTTCAGTGATGCCGTTGATTCGACATAGGTTGCTGAATCTATCGTCGGCTCCGGCTGCCAACCGACAGATTTATCCAGAGAGTCGACGAACAACTCCTTCCGCGAGTCGTCTATCTCCGTGTCGATGTTCGCCTTGTGGACATAGCCGTCCGATGAATCGCCGTAAAAAAGAACATCGTTTACATCAGTAAAAGACGATGCCAGCCAGTTCTTTTGAGGCCACCACTCGAAAGTCTTTAGATCGAGTATGAAGACGCGGTTCTGGATGCCTTCGGGCTTGAAGAACGGGTCGTTGAACGACCAGACGTACCAGCTCTCCTTCGCGTGATAGTGGCCGACCGACTTGTCGAACGTCCTGCGCTTGATCGTCCTGCGATAGTCCGTATCTACCAGTTTTGATATGGGCTGTAACTCATCGGCAGTCGTGAGGCGCGCCCGCCTCGCACCGTCATAGAGGTAGAACCCGTCGCGGGCCGGTACGATGTCGAACGGCCCTATGTTGACCAGGGCGAGCGGCGAGACGCACCCGAAACCGGAGGCCACATTGTTCACAGTTATGTCGCCTCCGTCCGCATCGTGGTTTAGGACAGAAAACACGATGGCATTGACGCTCGTAGGCTTGTAAGCCATGATCGCCCTTTTGGTCGTTCCTCCCTTTTCAGTCAATCCAGTCAACTCTTCGCCGTCTCCTGAATTTATGTCTATGTAGCGCGAGGCGGTGAAGGATGAAATTTTCTCGAACATCGAATAGGCGAGGCGCGATGGGTAGTACGTAGTCGCCCCGGTCAGGTTGTTTATCAGCTTATCGCGCACGTCCATGACCGCACCCAGAGTGAGATAGCCGCCCACGGCAAGCACGCGCTTGGCCCGGTAGTTCATGGATGTGGACGTGGAATCAACCGAAAACAACCTCGTGACAGTGTCGAGGATCATGTCGTATTTATAAATCGGATCGGTAAGGGCGTCCCCGGTCATCACCACCTGCCCGCCGAATGCGTCCGCGAAGCTGAAATTCTGATTCGGCGCGGCCATGCTCCCTACAAGAACCCGCCAGAGCGGGTTGTCGCCTATGGTAGAGATCAGGATTTTGTCCCAGGTGGCGGCGAACAGGGCGGATTTGGTGTAGGTGCCCATGTTCAGTTCCGTCCAGTGCAAGCCATTTGTGGGATTAGACGAGAACGCCTGTTTTATGAGACGCTCCGATCCTCCGCGTTTTCCGGCTTCTCCTATCACATTGCCTATAAGGTTCTGAGAGTCACAGGCCCGATCGTCGGCTACTTCCGAGCAGGAATGAATATGGTCCACGCCTAAAAACCTTGTCGGAACTGTTGGAATGGTCGGGATCAGCGCTTGAGCAGGGTAAGATAAGGCAAAGAGACAGAAAAAGGCTAAAAGAGCCTGTTTTGGGCGATCCAATAGGCTTGAAATAGGAGTTTTAACGGTCCTCATCACTCTGGGCGGCGATACGGGCGGCTATGGCCAATGGTGACATGAACGGAAGTGGACGTATGATTCTGCCTGCAACCGAAGATACGCGCCTAGCCGTAGGCAAGACACCAAGGTATTTTCGTATCAAATCTGCCGCTATTTCTCCGCCTTTTCTGTCGATGTATGACCCCGTGGCGGCTCCAGTTGCCCCTCCGATTGCCCCTCCGACTGCCGCTCCGGGAGTCCCTGCGACCATGGCTCCAAGAGTGCCGCCAGTAGATCCACCCATTATTGCCATCTGATTTACACTCCTTGACCCACTTGCCTTCCCGCCTCTGAACTCCTCTCCAAACACTGCTTTCTGTATGGATGGCGACAAATCTTCTCCGAGGATGTTCTTTGTCTGTGCCAAAATCCTCTCCGTGTCCAGCTTGCCCTCGCGCAAGGCCGATCTTGTTCTTTGGTATGCCTGATCGGATGCAACCCATCCCTCGCCCTTGATCTTCTGTATGCCGAACTTCTTGACGAACTCGCCTCTGCCTCTGATGGCTTCTTCCACAGGCTTTATGGCTTCTGCATAAGCATGATTCTTTCCCTTCAGGACTGCATCCAAAGCAGTCCGGGTGTCTATCAAAGCCCTGTCTGTGGCTGTCAGGGTTTCTGGTGCTCTCCAAACTTTGTCCCAGGGAATCTCGTCGTCCAGAAGACCGACCAGATCGTGAACTTGCTTCTGGCTGACCGTGTTCCTGATCTTTCCAAGATTTTCCTCTATCCTTCCGATGGTCTTCTCCGCTGCCCGCCCCTCGTCCGTGTATATCCCACCCAGCTTCCTTCGCGCCTTCGCTGTGGCCGCAAAGACCTCGTCCTTCGTGAAAGCACCGCCAGCATCAACTGCACCTGGAGTATTTGTTGGTTGCAAAAATCTTGAGGTTGAAAGCGACTTTCCAGCCTTGCTTCTTAAAACCTTTATTTTCTCGTCAAACTTCCTCGCTATCCTCGGCAGCCCTCTGGTCACATCTTCGACCGTTGCGCTCAAGACTGATGGATCGCGCAAGGCTGCCGTTGTCGCTTCCTCTGAAGGGCCGAGGATTGCAGAGATACCCTTTTTAGACAAATATCCACCGGCCTTCTTTGCTCCCAATGCGACCGCTGAAGCACCGAGCCGCCCAAACACCTCTCCGCCGACATTCAAAGCGATGTTGGTCGGTGTCAGCTTTCCCCATTCAGATACGAGACTCATAACTCCGGCGGACAAAGGGAATCCTGCTTCCGCGGTCCTCCCTGCCACGTCTTGAACCGATGAATTTATCCGCTCTCCGAGATTTTCAAGTTCGATGGCGAGCGGATTGGTCAAGGGATAAGTCGCCAGATCGACGGCTGCACGCGATCCTATTTCCGCCAGACCTGGCGCTTGCCGCCGTCCGACCTTCGACGCAAGATAAGTGTCGATCTCCTCGTCGGAGTATCCCTCGTTCCTTGCCGCTTCCCTATTAAACGCCATCATTCACCGCCGGCGTCGAAAGCGCTGAGTGGTTTTCTTTCAGTGTCAGTCACTCTTAACATTATGTCAGATGGCGAATAACTGAACGACTCACCGAAATCTTGCTCGTAGGCATCGAGCAAGTTCATCTTCGATCTTTGCACTCTCGACTTGAGCTTGTTCAGTTCTCTCCTTAAATCTTTTTCCGACTGGTTTGTGTTCAGGACGGCAGCAGCATTTATGAGCATCTCGTTTTCGCGGTCAGAAACATTGCCCAGCGCGCCACCGGTTGGCGAGGCCGCCCTCATGTTTTGGAGAGTTGAAAAAGCCGACTTCGCCTTGATCTGCTCCAACTTTGCCTTCACGCCTGCACCGGTAGAACCGCGTATGAAGCTTGTTTTTAACAATCCTGTCGCGGTAGAAATTTTGCTCCCTAAAACATCATCAATAGATGATTCGAAGTCGTCCAACTCGCTGATAGAATTTTTAAGGCTTGCTGTGGCCTTCGGTTTCTTCCCGATCTTCTTGGCCTCATCGATCTGTTTCTGCCTCTCGAACGGATCGACAGGCAACTTCGAGACCTTCCCTCCCACAGTACTGATGATGTTCCCTTCTGCGTTGATTATGCTCGTCGGCAGAGCCTTCCCGATCCTGATCCTCGATGCCTCCTGCGCATGCAGCAGAGCCAGCGCTTTTCTCATCTCTATGTCCGACTCTGCCTGCTTCGTCGCAAGAGTCTCCGACCGCGCAATGGGAAGTTTCTGCCTGTAAATCTCAAGCTCATCCTGAATCAGATCTCGCCGCGCCCGATTCTTAAACTGATACCCTATGTATTGTCCGAGAATATCCCGCGCGGTTTCGGAGGCTCCGATCAGCCCGGCCGTGAGATTATCAGATGCGCCCATTTCAAATCACCGCCTTTTTCATGGATACGTTCCTGCAGTTCCGCCCGATCCTCTTTTGGTGTACGGATATTGGTTGTCTATGTAATTCTCCAGTCGATGCCTTCTCCGGTGATCGGGTTCGAAGGATTCGATGAAGGATTCGATGAAGGATTCGATGAAAGATTCGGCACGACCGCCTTCTTGTCCTTCCCTGCCAGAATCTTGTACGTCGCCGCCGTGGAAGCCAAACCGAATAGCGAGCGCATCAAAGCCTGCTCGTACTGGTTGCCTTGTCCAATGTTCAGCGCATCTGCCGCCGTTTGGTATTGGTTTGTCACGTCCTGCCTTTTCCTTCTGTCCTCCCGGCTTTTGATTCCCGCTTCCTCCTGCGTCTTCATCTCCACCTGGTCTGCCGCCCACTGGCGCGCGGCGGCGTCTGAATCCCTCAAGCTCATCCCCTGCTGCTGGTAGTTTTCGAGGGCGTAGTTGTAAAACTGGCTCATCAGCGTCCTCCTCCTGTTGAGCTCGAACCTTCCCGCCAGCTCCGCGTTCTTGGGCTCGAAGTCGCGCACGCGACCCTGTGCCACATCTGCGCCCGCTCCGGCGAACTGGCTGCCGAGGATGTCCGCCACGTCGCCCGGAAACCTTGACTGGACTGAACCCAGGCGGTCGGAGATCTGCTTCCTCGCCGCAGGGACTGAGGCGGGATCGGCCAAATTTTTGATCCTGCTCTGATACGCCGCGAGCTGGTCTTCGTAATATCCCATCAGAGCGCTGAGGCTATCGCCACGGCGGCTGCGGTTTTGCCGATCTCGGAGAAAAGCTCGGCATCGTCCTGGTCTTGTCGCGCCCTGCTCGCCTGCTCCGTCTGTCTTCGGTAGGTGTCATAGGCGGCTTTGGACTGTTCCCTGAACAGGTCGAAGTTGAACCTCGACTCTATGTCGGATTGTCTTTTGGCGAAGTCCGTGATCTGCTGTGTCCTGAGCCTGCCTCGCTCTGAAGCGATGGTTCCGCGAACGTCGGCTCCTGCGTTCACGAGATCGGAGAAGGTCTTGTCGTAGGACTGCTGCTGGAAGAAGTTTATGTCGCTCACCAACTGGTTTGCCTCCGAATCTGTTATAGCCCCGAAAAGGTCGGCGTATTTCGAGGTCACGGCGGAGGCGACCTCGCCAGAGTTCTGCAAGCCCCTGGCCGCCAGCCTCTCGCGGACTCCGGGAGCGTAAACTTGCTGAATATAATCTTTCGCCCTCGTTCTTTGCGGGTCGAAGAACGCCTCGCGGGCTTTTGTCAAATCCCCTGGCGCAGTCTCGAAGAAAGACATGATGTCCGCGTTTGCGGCTGACTTCTTCGCCCTGTCCGCGATGATGTCCTCGACGGTTTTTATGTCAGCGGATTTGTCCAGAGGGTTGAGCTGGCCAGATATGAGACCGGAAAAATAGTTTTTGTTATCTTGATCGTTGAGGAAGTTGTTTATCAGAGCCGGGTTGTTCGTCAAATCGTACAGCCCGAGGTCTTGGGATTCTTGTCCGGCGTTTGGCAATCTGAAATTCCCTGCCGTGAAATCCATGATCTGCTTCCGCAGCAGGCGGCTGTATTGTCCGCCTGGTATGCCGAAACTGGATAATTTCGACTCTATTTCCCTCCCAATCGCCTCAGGGTCGGTCAATTTTACTTGCTTTTCTGTTCCTAGAGCTTTCAGCGCTATTTGTCTGTCTCTCAATTCTGCATCTGTCAGGTTAGGGGCATCGGTTTGGGAGGCGACGTAGGTTTTCAGCGCTTCCTGCCTTGTGGGTAGTTTCGAGGTGATGGGCGAGAGCAGACCGGTTATCTTCGCCTTGTCGGCTTCGGAGAAACCGCCTTGAGCGAGGAGGTCGGGCGAGACCGCGCCCGTACTTTCTATCGAGTCGATGAACTGGTTTTTGAGTTGGGACGGGAAATACTGTTCGGCTATGATCTCGAGCCGTTTCTTATCTTCCGTGGAGAGAGATTCTATCCTGAAGTTGCGCGCCATCTACCTGAAACCTCCAAATCTTCGCCCCTCGCTCCTGCCCAGACCACGAGGGATGATTGGCGAGAACTGCTGTGCCGCGTGCCACACCAGGTCTTTGTTGTCGTTCTCGAGCTTCTGTAGCCTACGCTGGGCCATATTGAACTCCTGCTCCCATCCCGTTGCGTTATTCATTCTCATGATCTCGGATTTCGCGAAGTCGAGGATGCACCTGTCGAAGTCGGGCGGCAGCTCCGTGTCGTCGAAGTCGGAGATCATGGGATAAAGACAGCGGATGTAGGGAAACCTCAAAATCTGCTTCTCGGTGGAGTTGGAAACGCCCACGAGGAAGCCCTTGTACGGAGAGTCGGATTTGATAGTGAACTCGGAGGAAAATGTCTCCTTCGATTTGTTCACCATAGTAATTTGTGTGTCAGAATCGACCGTTCTGATGCGGTAGAGTGGTTTTCCTGCATCAATCATGTCGCCAGGATAGACATTTCCAAGCAGCGCGGATCCGCCTGTGAAAGTCGCCGTCTTCGAGTTCTTCGTGAAACTGACATTTCCAATGCTGTACTCGCTCCAGTATTCGTCGTAGCCGTGGACTTCGATATTGGTCGGCATCTCGTTCTTCTCGTAATCTGGAAGGACGACCCGTATGTCCGACGGGAGCCTGTACCACTTCTTGAAAATTGAAAACTTCAATCCTCCGCCGGAATCTTCCGCGACCTCACTCTTGAGGGTTAGATCGTTGCCGGAGACATCGGCGATCTCGTACTGGACGGACGACCGGGACGATGAGAAATAACGGCCCTTGAAGTCGGCGGAGACGGAAGCCCCGGCGAGCGTGACTGTGCAGGAGCCCTTCGTGATCGTCGCTGTCCCGGTCTCGTAGTTTGGGATGACGACCAGCTCATTGTTCGGGACTTCGAGATGCCGCCAGAGCGAGTATTTCCCAACCTCTACCTTGCCGAAGTTTAAGGCTGAGTCGATCTGCGCCACATTGCCCGCACTGCCGACGGATTTTGTGTACTCGAGCGAGAGTTGATTTCTGCCGTCTATGAAGCGCACATATCCTCCTTTTAGGGTAGGAAAGATTCTCTTTTATAGGTGACCTTGACCTTCACGTTGTTTCTTTTCGGGGAGTCGAGAGTGACGAACGCACCGGTGGAGCAAACGATGTCTAGGGGATAGTATCCCACCGTCGTCACCGGGTATCCGGTCGACACAGAAACTCTGTTCGCCTGATCGGTAGACAGGCTGGCATCGTAGATGTTCAGCGAATCCTCGGCAGTCCCGGTCGACAGCACGAAGTAGTACCCGAACGTGACGACCGCAGAAGTGGTTATCTTCGGCCCGCGATTGTTTGCGTTGTTCGCCCATATCTCGGTCGATTCGTACTGCTCGTAGTTCGGTGCAGGGCCGACGGAGAACGCGCCAGACTCGGCGGACGACGCTAGTCCGATCAACAACGAAAAAAGCAATAATCTGTTCATTATTTTTTCACCTCTCAAACTTTATAATCCACGAGCCGGAACGCAGTCCTCTCGTTCAGGAAACGCTTTTTCAACTCCGCCCCTTTCTCCGGGTCTTTGTTGTGGAATATCCGCCGCAGCGCGGGGTGGAAGTAGATCTCGCGCGGGATATCGCCGAGCGCCCTGATCCCCTCGTCTTTGGACTCCCCGTGCCTGTTCCGCAGCATCGTCTTCTTCTCTTTTATGAGAGCCAAGACCGCCCGGACATCCTCGGTGTCGCAGAGACGCAGATACCTGTTCTCCACCACATCCGCCTTCCGCAAGACCGTTATCATGCCGATCCTCCTGGCCCGGGGCGGGAGGAGGCTCTAAAACCTGCCCGCCCCGAACCCTGAAAGATTCTTTTCTCTACTGCTGCCTGCACGGACCGATGACAGGAGTTGGTCTCCATTCGACCGTCACCACCGTTCCGTAGGCCGTTCCTGGCTGCAGGATCACAAGCCCGGTTCCGACCGGTATCCCGCATCCGTTCTCGTCCCGGAAGTCGTACCTCGTCAGAGGACGAGCCGATCCGGTCGCGTTGTTTGTCGACAACACGACGATGGGCGGCACGATGTTCTGCTGCACCGGATATTTCGCCGTGTTGTACGTAACGCTTTGAAGCGTCGTTCCGCCGGGCAAGGTCTGCCCGAGACCGCTGAAATTGGCCTCGAGTGCCCAGGTATCGAGCGTCACGATAAACTGATCGCCAAGAAACGACGATCCTGTCGAATGCGAGATGGAAAGCAGCTCCATCCCATTCGGGTACGCCGCCGCAGACGAGATTTGCACCGCCGTCGAGCGCACGGTCGCGTAGAACGCCTCTGCCCGGCATACAAGCCCGAGCGCCAACACCAATACTGCCAGGAGGATTCCCTTCATGTTTTTGATGTTCATGTTTTCATCCCCCCCTTAAGCCGCGTAGCCGAGGGCTTTGATCGCCCCGCTCGCTTCTTCCGCCCATGAGATCAAGCTGACCTCGAGACGGTAGTCCCCGCCTTCGAAGTCGCCGGTAGGCGGGTAAGGCCACCACTTCGGTTCCCTCAACCATGCCGTGTCCCAGCGTCCGGTCTCGATCATCAAGAGCGCGGTCGTCAGCTGCATGTGCAGGACGATGTCCTGCATCCCGCTGACGGTCTCGTACTGGTTGATGACGTTGACCAGCTTTCTGCCCTGGTCGGACACCGGCCTGTTGATCTGGGTGATCCAGCTCGCGATGGCTTCCTTCGCGCCGATGCCCATGAAGCTCTTGTCCGGCTTCCCGCCCTTCTTCTTGCACCTCTGGGCGAGTCCGTGGTACATCGCCGGCACAAGCGTCTTGCCCGGCCATTCCGTCGTTCCCGCCGTGATGACGTTCGATGCCAGGAACGTCTGCATCCCGCCCGACTGGCCTGCCTGATTCGACGCGCTCGGGAGAGGCTGGACGCGCGCATTGGCCGATATGAGCATGGCCTCCACGTCGTTCAAAACCTCGTTCAACTTCAGCGCCTTCTGGTCGGCCAGGTTCCCGCCCTTCGGTATTCCCGCAACCGCGACCCTCTCCATCGAGTTATCAACGGAGACCTTCTTGTTCATCAGCTGCGTGTAGTTCGACTCCTGCGTCCGCGCAATGAAGTCGGACGTCGCGAACGTTACCGCGAACCCGTGAACCTGCTTGTTGGTCGCCGATGGCGTTCCCAGAGTCTGCTTCGTCCACTCCGGCTTCGTCCCGTCGATGTCCTGCCTTCCGATCGAAGTCATGATCGGCCGCTCGCCGTATGGATCGACCTTGCTGATCTGATCGAGCACGGTTTCCCGTATTCGCTTTTGATCCTCTATATTTACCGCATTCGTTGATGCCATTTAATCAGTGCCTCCTTTTCTTTTAGAGAAAAGGAGATGCTCAAGCGTTCTGCTACCTTCCCGGTCCGGCCGACTCGATCAAGTCTACGAGCACGCCCATCTTCTTCTGGGGCTTGTCCGCGTCCTTCATCTTCTGATCTATGGATTTGTCCCTCTCGACCCTGCCGCCAGACTCCCTGAACCTCAAGGCCTCGTCCTCGCGCTCTTTCAGCGTCTTCTCGCGATCGTCGAGACCTTTTAGGCGGGACTGCTCCCGCTTCCAAGCCCTGTATCCGAGCTGGTTCCTGCGGTGCGGACCCCTGTCCGAGTAGTTCCGCGCATGTGGCGAGAGCGCCCTGGCGAACTTCTGCACGGCGTCGTCGAACTCCGCCTTTCCCATGCTCCAGGTGGCGAAGTTCTCCTCGACCGCCATATCCTCCAGGAACTCGTTTGCCTTCTGCGTCTCATACTCAAAGACAACGTCAGACGCAGTAGAAATCGAGTCCTCGCGAATGATCTCAGACCACGGCCCATACTCTTTTGTGGTCCTGATCTTCTTGGCAATATCCTTGACGCGCTTCTTCTCGCCGGCCAGTTCTTCTTCCTCCGCCGCCGTGATGCTGCCTTCTTCCAGCTTTTGCTGAAGTTCGGCGATAGCCGCGTCGGATTTCGATTTCTCAGCTTTCAGGGTGTTCAGTTCTTCGGTCTTTCGCTTGAGTTCTGCCTGCACTTCCTCGGGAGGAGGCGATCCTCCGGGTTTCGCGCCTTTATCTGGTGGTGGCGAGCCATCATCGTTCGCGCCTTTTTTGTTTTCTTCAGGCATTTTTTTCTCCTTTTCCTTCTATTTCCCCGCTTTGAAAGCGGAAATCTTTTGTGCGACGACCTGGCCGCAGAGAGCGCAGAAGCGTCCGATCCTCTCCATCAAGCCCTTCTCCTGGTCGTGCTGCTCCACTATCGAGTCCGGCTCCTCTATGGCCTCGAACAGCCCGTCAACGATCATCGCCTGCAACTTCGCTTCTTCCACCCTGTTCCGCGAAAGATGGAGCACCGCCTGCTTCTCGTGCAAGACGACCACAGTTCCCTCCACGTGCTTCACAAAATCAGCCCACTCGGGCATGGATTTTAGCCGCCTCATGCTCTCGGCCAGCTTGTCCTTGTCCAAAGAAATAATCTTATTTTCAGCCACCAGGCGCTCCTGCCGCCGCTAGCGTCAGCGGCTGACTGGCGCCGTTGCCGCCGGCCGCTGGGTTGGGCGGAACTGCTTTGGGCGGCCCGTTCTGCAAGCCGCGCAGACGGCTGAAATCATTGAACGCCATCCTCGCGGCCTGCTGAATGTTCTTCGACAGCACTAGATACCTGCCGACGTTGAACTTTATCTCCTGGCTCGCGTCCTTGAAATTCCCGCTCCGTATAAACCGCTGCAGTGCGATCACGTGATCGGTGATGTCCAGATTGGGAACCGGGTCAAGCTTCTCACCGTCCATCAACCTCTCGATGGCTTCGTCTGGCGTCGGGCGGCTTGCGGCGGCGGGGCGCTTCACAACAGACTCGAAGTCATAGACCCCCATCGCCTCGGCTTTGGCCTCCCACGCCCTGTACCTGTTCCCCTCCTCCGCCCCGAACATCGGGTCTGCGAGGACTTCCGAGAAAACGATGCCCCTGTTCTGATCCTCCTTCTCCTGCTCCGCGATGGACTTGTTGGCCACGGAAAAATCAAACTTTCCCATCCCGATTCCCAGGCCGTTCTCCTGCGAATCCTTCGGGAACAACTTTTCGACGTCCTCGTACCTGTTTGATCCTAGAACCCTTTTGACGATCTCGCGCGGCATGTACTTGTCGTTGTACTCGTAAATCTTGTCCCAGGTGCGCTTCCAGTGGTAATTGGCAAGGCGAGAGAAGCTCCCGAACCTGGTGTTCGCCCTCTGGGTCTTCAAGACGTCCTGCCCGAGCGTCCTTGAGTCTGGTGTCAGATAGGTGAACCCCGCCGCCCTCTCGTACAGCTCCCACAGGGCGCGGAGCTCGCTGTCCCCGCGCAGGATCGCCGCTATGTTGTTCGGCTCCCACTGTATATTCCCGAGGTTCTTGACGCGGTACATCGCCGTAGGCGCGCGCTTCGAGAGCCTGGGGTCGAAACCGCCGGTGCCCTCGTAGAACCCGGCGGGCGAGATCGCCTTGTCACCCGCGTCTGTCTTCTGCTTGTCGACGTAGTTCCCCTTCCTCTGGATCTCGCGGAACTTCCAGGGCATTGAGTAGTGAAACGCCCTGCCCCAGTTCGGGTAGTAGAACTTGTCCACATACGGTCTGATCCCGTCCTTGTTCTCGATCTTCCTCAAGATTGCGCCAGACTGCGGCGCCCAGGTGACTATCAGCTCCCGCGCCTTGACCGAACCCAGCGGATAGTAAGTCGCATAGGTCTCGCAGACAAACCATGTGTCCCTCGTGACCTTCGCGCTCAAGCCGAGGCCGGATACGGAGCTTTCGAGCCTGACCAGCTCCTCGGCAGACATCGCCATCGGCGCCCAGCCCTTCGTGACCTTGTCCAGGTTCCTGTACTGCCCGCTCGCGACCCTCATGCGGAGATCGTTCTGGCTCAAAGGCACGAGCTGGGTCATCCTCTCGCAATCCCGCGCCTCGCAACTCTTCGAGTCTATGGGCTTGAAGATGTACTCGCCTTTTACGTTCACGGCCATCAAGCCGTAGGTTTCAGTGAATGTTCTCAACATCTTGAGGAAAGAAGTCCCGGACAGGAGAGAGTTGAAGTTGCAAGCCGAGTCCTCCATCTGGAAGTCGACGATTGCGTTCAAGCCCTGCCAGTTCAAAAACCACTGCAAGTTCTTTGCCTTCCTCGCATCCTCGTCGGCGACCGGACTGACGGTAACGATCCTGTTCCTGTCCCGCCACTCGAGGTCGTCTATCCTCGTGTGCCCCTCGTCGACGAAAACCTGGGTCATGGGTACGGGAAAGTTCGAGGCGCCCGGGTAAGGCCAGTTGTCGAAGAACGGGTCGCGCACGCCGAAATACATTTTCAAATCGTCTTCCCTGTCCTTCCTGTACCCTGATTCCTCCTTATCCATAATGTCGTTATGGAACGCGGTGGTCAGGTAGTCGGACAGCTCCTCATCCGGTATGTTCACGTCGAACTCGCCGGGTATCGGTCTGCGATCGGCAGGCTTCTGCTCTGCGATTGCCTCCGGATTGGCAGGCTTGTCAGCCGTGCCCTCGAGTATCTTTACGAGATCGTCGTCGCGGCTCTCAGCCATCAGATGCCCTTTTTGACTCTCTTGACTAGCAGGATCATATCTACGAAATATCTGTGCCCTTTGAATTTCCTCTCACTGATCAGAAAGTTATTTCTGTAACTCGACATAATCTTGCCGAACGCCGAACCGATACTTTTTTCATCGTTCTTGCTTTGAATCAGAAACGAACTTTTTAGCGTCCAGGATGGTCTGCCGACGAAAGACGCTTCGGCGACGGACGGCTTTCTCACTGAACCTTCATCCCTGCCGGCGGAACAACAATCGCCTTCTCCGCTTGCTCGCGAAGAGATATCATCCGCCTCATGGCATAGTGTTCCATCAACTGTCTTTCGGCTACCTTCATCAGCCCTTCTATAAATATCTCGTTCGGAATGTTCGAGAATATATTGACTCGATTCGTCGCCGGATCGGCCTCTATGACGATTCTGAACTTCTCAACTTCCTGCCCGTTCGACTTCTCGCTTTCCATATGACGTCCTTTAAAAACCTCCTATTGGACTATCTATCTCTGACCTTCCGAAAAGTTCGGGAATTATCTCATGCGTTTGCGTTCTCGATCTTGTCCTTGACCTTCTTCCCCATCATGCCCATGAACTTCGTCATGACGTCCTTCGTCCCGCTCGCGCTCTCCTTCCTCGCATTCATGTGGTTCTCGTCATAACCACAGAGCGTGTACGTGCCGTCGTCAAGAAGATCGACAACGACATTGGTTATCTTCCCCTGCTTCCGCTTGCCGTTAAAAGCCGTAGGCGCATCTCCGTGATATGCCATGATCTAATCCTCTCTCAACCGCCGACG
>ERZ1292623.1441-Hain-H51-01um-R1-1441-length-22900-cov-12_pt1 | contig 22900 bp, 25 predicted proteins | sample MGYA00564398_ERZ1292623 | MGnify/ENA primary metagenome ERZ1292623 (study PRJEB36523, sample SAMEA6512633) | groundwater metagenome | collected 2019-01-07 | study: AquaDiva: Metagenomics assemblies of 32 groundwater samples | reverse complement strand
GGCTCGCCCGCATTCCGATTCCAATACAAACGGCAACACTTGGGCCCGCCCGTCGTCTGGCGCTGCTAGACTGTCGCGCGGAGGAGCAACAGCATGGGCCGCCGAGACCGGGAGCCGCTCGACCTCGCCAGCGCGCGCGCGAAGCGCGAGGCGGCGCTCGCCGCCGCGCAAGCCGCGGCCGCAGCGACCGACCCCGCCCTCGAGATCCTCCGCACGCTCAAGCGGAGCGAGGCGCTCCTCGCGGCCTCGCTCCTCTGCGTCGCCTGCCCGGCCTGCAAGGGCAAGGGCCACGTCGCCGAGCTCTGCGTCTGCCGCCGGGGCGCGCTCGCCGTCCTCGAGGCGCAGGGCTGGGTCACGACCGAGCGGAAGGAGCCAGCGCCCGCGGCCGTGCAGGAGCCGACGGAGGCGCCGACGGCATGAGCGAGACGCGCGAGCCCGAGCCGTGCGTGTGCATCCCGCGGTCGACCGCGCGCGGGTACCTGGGGCGTCTCCCTCCGCCGCCATGCTCGATCTGCGGGGGCGCCGTGGACCTCGAGCTGCGCATCGGATGGCGGCCGCTTCCCATGCCGAAGCTCGTGGGCGAGGTCCGCTCGGAGCGCTGCACGTGACACCCCGCGCCTCGATCACGCCCCACCCGCTCGAGCGCGCGCGAACGCTGTACGTGACAGGTGGCGCGGCGACCGTCGCCGAAGCCGCGCGCGAGGCGAAAGCCCAGCGCGCGGACGCGCTGCGCGCCGCGCGAGCGCAGGACTGGGACGCGGCGCGCGAGCAGCACCGGGCCGCGGTCGCGCACGAGGCGCGCGCGAAGGCCGTCGCCGAAGAGGCCGAGTGGCTCGTGCGGACGCGCAAGCTCGCGTGGGGCTGCGCGCTCAAGAGCCTGTCGAGCGTCGCGCAGCGCCTCCAGTCGGGCGAGATCACGCCCTCGGCCCGGGACGCGGCAACGCTCGCGCGGCTCGCGCTCGACCTGCAGAACGCCGAGGCCGCGCCGGGTCTGCCGGTCGCGGCAAACGACGAGCCGGCCCCGGTCGAGGACCTGAACGAGCTCGCGCGGCGGATCGAGACCGCGCTCGGAGGTGCAGCGTGACGTGCAGGACCTGTTATTGGACCACGGCGAGCGCGCCGGCCAGCGGCGAGCGCAGGCGGGGCAGCCGATCACCCAGCCCCAGCCATGGCTCGTGATCCTCGACCTCGCGGGCGGGCTCGAGGGGCAGAAGCAGCACCCGCCCGACCCGGCGATCCTCGCGGCGATCCGCAAGCGGCGCGAGGCCGAGGAGGCGCGCCTCGCGAAGGAGCTCGCCGACTACCGACCACCGGAGCCGTCGAAGCGGAAGCGGTTCATCCGCCCGTTGGACGAGGGGGGCGACTGGTGAAGGCTGGGCTCGAGGAAGCGCTCCTCATGCTCGTGCCCGGTGCGCGGATGCAAGATCGCGAGATCGAGCGCCAGGCCGGGCTCCCGCAGGCCTTCCTCGCGAAGGCGCGGCGCGGCTCGCACCGCTCGCCTCGCTCGGCCGGGGCATGGTCGCGGCTCGGGCTCTTCCTCGCGCAGAAGCTCGGTCGCGCGGCCGTCGACGCCGCGCTGACCGCGGCCGGGACGAGCCCGCCCTCGCAGGAGCCCGACGAGCTCGGCGAGGGGATCATGGGCGCAGACACGCCCGAGAAGGGCGAGGCGCTCCTTCGCCGTGTCGTCGCCGCGGTCGCGACGGGCCGGATCGACGCGCGCCGCGGCGACCTCCTGATCGAGGCGCTCCGCGCGCTCCGGCGCTCGATGCGCGAGGGTCGCGCCGAGGCGCAGCGGGCCTCGCTCCCCTCGCTCCAGGTCCTCACGCCCGACGAGGCCGAGGCGCTCGCGCGCTTCCGCGCCGGCAGTGCGGTCGAGGTGCTCCCCGCTGCCGGGCTCGAGGGCGCGGTCCCGGCGCCCGAGACGGCGAGGGCCTCGTGATCGAGGTACGCGAGGAGGACGACCGGCGGCTCGTCCTGCCGGTGCTCGTCGCGATCGCGCTCCTGCTCGTCGGCGTCGTCGCCCAAGACGAGCACGCCGTCGCGCTCCTGCGCCGCGCGCTCGGGCTCGACCCGTGAGCGGCAAGCGGCCGACGAGGACGGTCTCGGCGCTCCTGTACGCGATCAAGCACCACGACGAGCTCGAGCGCGCGCGGGCCGTTGCCGAGCTCGCGCGCCACGGGCAAGAGGCCTACCGCGCGCTCGAGGAGATCATCACGACGCTCGAGGACGGGAGCGAAGGTGTCAGGCACACCGCGCACAACGCTCTGCTCTCGCTCGACTGCGCAGGCCTCGAGGTCCGCGAGCGGCTCCTCGATCGCGTCACGAAGATGGCGGCGCACGACCACGCACGCGCGGCGATCTACGCGCAGACGCTCGAGGTGATAGAGCTGCATCGCGTGCAGAACGGAGACGACCGATGAGGCTCGCGATCCTGACCGGGCTCATGTGCGGACTCGCCATCGGCGCGATCGTTCAGCGCCCGCCGCGCGCTGATCTCGTCTTCATCGATGCGCCGACGATCGCGCTCGAGGGCGCGCTGCGTGGAGGCGCGGCCTGGATCGGTTCGCCCGCCCCCATGCCGACCGGCCCATGCGGCTGCGGCGCGCCGATCTGTCAGCTCCCGTGCGGGGCATGCTGCCCGAACGCGCAGCCCTGGGGGTGCCAGGGCGACCCGACGCGAGAGGCTGGCGTCGGCTCAGCGCCGGCAGCGCTTCGATGGCTGACGACTGGGGATACGATCGCGTGCCTCGGCTCGCCCGTGCCTCCGATCCCCATGCCGCAGGGCGGACCGTGCGGCTGCGGCTCGCCGAAGGGCTGCGCGCTCCCCTGCTCCAACTGCTGCGAGGACGCGAAGCCCTGGGGCTGCCCAGACCCGAGCTCGCGGCGGTGAGCCGTGGCTACCGGGTCTCGAACGTCTGGGTAGGCGACTACGGCCCGTACGACGACCATGCCGAGGCCGAGAAGGCGCGGCTCTACCGCGCCCAGGTCGCGGCCGAGATCGCCGCGCGCTACCGCGAGAGGCAGCGGGCGAAGCGCTCGCGCCGCGTTCTGATCGTCCTGCTCGTCGTCCTCGCGCTCGCGTGCGTGAGAGCATGGCAGCTCGGGGGGAGTCTGTGAGCGAGATCCGGTGTTGCCTCGACGTCGACGGTGTCCTCGCCGACCTCGTCGGCGCGCTCGCACGCGTGCACGAGGTCGATCTCGGCGCGGCTCCGCACTACCCGCGCTGGCCGGCTGGCGCGTACGATCTCACGACCGCGCTCGGCAAGCCGTACGCGAAGGTCTGGGAGCACCCGCTCGTGACGACGGCGGGCTTCTGGCGAGACCTCGCGCTGACGCCCTGGTCGAGCGACCTCGTCGAGATCCTGGAGTCCCGCTTCGGCAAGGTCTGCTTGCTCACGGGGGCCGTGCGCGATCCGTCGTGCGCAGCCGGGAAGGCCGAGTGGATCCGAGCGCACTTCCCCGGGCGCCCGTGGTTCGTCGGGCCCTCGTGGGCGAAGCCGATCCTCGCCATCCGCGAGCGGTGGCTCGTGGACGACTCCGATGAGAACTGCGAAGCGTGGGAGGCTGCGGGCGGGCGAGCGATCCTCCTGCCGCGGCCCTGGAACACGGCGCACGCTCGAGCGCGCGACCCGCTCGGCGCGGTCGTGGCGGCGCTGCTCGACCGGTGACCGCGATCGGAGCTGGCCGGCACGCGCACGACGAGACCGCGATGCTCGCGAGCGCGGACCGGCCGCGGATCCTGCCGACGCGCTGGAAGCCATTCCTGCGGCAGCGCGCGGTGCTCGCGCGCGACGAGGGGATCGACCTCGTCGTCGGCGGGATCGGGTCGGGCAAGAGCCAGGTCGCCGCGCACAAGATCCTGCGGTGGGCGCTCGAGCACCCGCGGCGCCCCGACGGCCGGCCGACCGTCTGGCTCGTCCTCGCGCCCGGCCTCGGCTTCCTCCGGCAAGAGCAGTTCGAGCTCGTGCTCGGGCATGCGGGGCAGCTCTCGGTCGGCGGTGAGGCGATCGTGCGGCGGGTCGTTGCCGGCGGGACCAACCCGCGGATCGTCCTCGCGCACGGCCAGGTGATCCTCGGCCGCTCCGGCACGGAGCCGCGCCGGCTCCGCGGGCTCGAGGTCGATGGCGCATGGGTCGACGAGGCCGAGTACCAGCAGGAGGAAGCCTTCACGCAGGCGATCGCTCGGCAACGTGGCTCGCGCGTCGAGCCGCTCGGCGTGCGCTGCCTCGTGACGACAACCCCGCGCGCGGTCCGCGCGTCGTGGGTCTGGTCGCTCCTCACGGGCAAGCCGTACGAGAAGCTCCGCGCGACCGGGGTCGTGCGGCTGCATCGCTGGCGCTCGAGCGACAACCCGACGCTCGCGCCCGAGACGCTCGGCGTGGTCGCGGCCGCGATCGAGGCCGGAGGCGGGGAGAACGCCGTCGCGACAGAGCTCGACGGCCTCTTCGCCGGGTCGTTCGAGGCGCCCGACGTGAGCGCGTTCGACGTCTCGCGCTCGTTCCCGCCGCGCGTCCAGCTCGGGCCCTCGGCCTCGCGCGTGGCCGTGATCGGCGTTGACCTCGGCCGCTCGCAAGACTTCACGGTCTTCGCGTCGATGGGCGAAGAGGGGCACGTCCTGCGCCTCGACCGCTTCAACGTTTCGACGCTGCCGTTCGTGCCGCGTGACGACTTCTACGCGTACACCGAGTCGCGGCTCGTGCAGCTCGTCGGCGAGACGCGGGCGCCGCTCGTGAAGCTCGACACCGCCATGTCGGGCGAGGCCTTCGCCTCGGGCCTGCGGCGCGCGCTCAACGGCCGCGCGCGCGTCGACGGCTACCGGACGGACAGCGTGCGCCGGAAGGCCGAGGCATTCGAGTCGCTCGGCGTCGCGCTCTCGCGCGGGCAGGTCCTCGTGCCGCGCTCGTGGGTCGCGCCCGACGGGCGCGAGCACCGGCTCGACTTCGTCGAGGAGCTCAAGCGCGAGCTCGCGGACCTTGTCGTCGAGGACCGCCGCGCGGGCTACCGCACGTTCGATCACCCGCAGGGCGGGCATGACGACCTGCTCGTCGCCCTCGCGCTCGCGTGGCAGGGGCTCACGACCTCGGGCGTGGTCACGTCCGATTGTTCCGGCTTCGGCGCGCTGCCCGCGCCGGCAGCGTTCGACCTCGGCGGCTTCGGTGACCCGGGCCTGTAGCGGCGTCGTGCGCGTGCGGTAGACTCACGCGGAGGAGCGCTCATGGACTGGCGCGGCTTGCTCCCCTGGCGACGACCGACGGCGAAGGCCGAGGCGCTCGCTCCCGCGGGCGCGACGGTCGCGAGCGAGCGCGCGCCGACACCGCCGGATCTGTCCGACTTCGAGCGGCTCTCCGCGGCCTCCTCGATCATGGACCTGCAAGACCTCGCCGCGACGCTCGTTGCCGAGGGCGACGCCGAGGGCACGCTCTACGGGCTGCCGTGGGAAGTGTTGCTCTTCATGGGGCTGGACCCCGTGATCTACCTGGGCGAGCAGGCTGCGACCGCGCCGGTGAAGGACCCCGAGCTGTACTTCGTCGACCACCGCGACCCCGCGATCAAGGCCGAGACCGAGGCATGGCTCCGGCCGCTCCTCCCGGCGGCGCTCTGCGCCATCGCGCGCTCGTTCGTGTTCGGGTCCATGCCGTACGTCCTCGACTGGAAGGTCGGCGATCTCGCGGTCACGCTCGCGAGCGACGCCGCGCAGCCGAGCGACCTGATCCTCCGCGACCGCGTCCACTACGTCGCGCTCCACGAGCTCTGCCCGGCCGAGGCCCGGCTCGAGCTCGACGCGGCGACGCGCGAGAACCTCGCGGCGCTCGTGATCGGCGGGAAGCGCTACGGGCCGGATCGCGCGTTCGTGAGCGTCTGGGATCGCGAGTTCGGCAAGTGGAATGGGAAGGGGTCGCGCGCCAGGTCGCACAAGTGGTGGCGGCGCTCGATCCGGATCGACCGCTGGGAGGCGCGCTACCTCGAGCGCTCGGTCGACTCGCCGCGGATCGGCTACGCGCCGAGGGGCGACGTCGAGATCGACGGCGTGCGGGTCAAGGCGACGAAGGTGCTCGCGGCCGCGCTGCTCGCGCTCAAGAATGGCGGCGTCGCGAGCCTGCCGTCCGAGTTCGTCGGCGACAAGCGGCAGTGGGATGTGAGCGTGCTGAACCTGCCCGATCGCTCGGAGGTCTGGACGAGGGCCGCGAACCGCTTCGACGCCATGAAGCTCTTCGCGAGCCTCGCGCCGCCGTCGATCGTCGGTATCTCGGAGACGACGTTCGCGAGCGGGCGCGTGACCGATCGCCTGTACGTCGAGCTCGTCCAGTCGATCGCGCGCTTCGTCGCCTGCGAGCTGACGGCGATCGTCCGAGCCTCGCACCGGATCGTCTACGGCGACTCCGTGCGCGCGCCCGAGGTCCGCGCCGGCGACCTCCCGCAGTCGAAGCAGAAGCTCTACCTCGACGTCTTCGGCCGGATCGTCGACGTCGAGCGCCGGATCGCGGACGGCCGGCGCGTGACGATGGGAGAGCAGGTCAAGGACACGCTCCTCGACCTCCTCAAGATCCCGCGCGTTCCGGCCGAGGCCGTCGCGCGCGCGCCCGACGATCCCCGGCGCCGGCTCGGCTCGGGCTCGGGCAAGGAGCGCGAACCCTCGAGCGAGCGCGAGGAGCGGCGCGAGGCCGCGCGCGAGCCCGAGGGCGAGAGCTCGAGCGGAGCCCCCGAGGACTCGATCGCGTGAGCTGCCCGCTCTGCGGCGGCCCCTCGCGGGTCTACGAGACGCGGAAGACCGAAGGCGGGCTCGTGACCAGGCGCCGGCAGTGCCTCGCGCCGATCTGCGCGTACAAGTGGCAGACCGAGGAACGGCAAGCAAAGCCCTCCCGCTAATAGGTTTCCCCTGCATTGCCTAGACCGTTCGCGCTAGTTTCTGAGCGTGAGCGGAACGCGCATCGACTTGCCTCACCTCGCGGCCCGAGTCTTCGGGTCACCGCTCCTCATCGCTCGCGGGAAGCTCGACGCGATCCTCGCCGTGCTGCGGCCTCGGTTCGAGGGCGCGGGCCCTGCGCCCATGCCTGAGGGCATGGAGCTCGAGGACGAGCCGCGCGCAAGGACGAGCCGCGGCGTCGCCGTGATCCCGATCCACGGCACACTGGTGCGCCGCGCCGGCGGGATCGATGCCATGAGCGGGTTGACGAGCTACGGCCGGATCGCGGCTGACCTCGACCGCGCGCTCGCGGACCCGAAGGTCACGGGGATCGTGCTCGAGATCGACTCGTGCGGCGGCGAGGTCGGCGGCTGCTTCGAGCTCGCCGAGAAGATCCGCGCCGCGACCGCGCGCAAGCCGATCTTCGCGGCCGCGAGCGGCGACGCGCTCTCGGCCGCCTACGCGCTCGGCTCGGCCGCGAGCCGCCTCTACGTCGAGCGCGCGGGCTCGGTCGGCTCGATCGGCGTCGTCGCGCTGCACGTCGACGAGTCGCAGAAGGACGCCAAGGAAGGCCTGCGCTACACCTACGTGCACGCGGGCGCCGAGAAGGTCGACGGGAACCCGCACGAGCCGCTCTCGGACCGCGCGCGTCAGAAGCTCCAGGCCGAGGTCGATCGCCTCGCCGGCGACTTCGCGGGCCTCGTCGCGAAGCACCGCGGGCTCGACCCGCTCGGCGTGCTGGGGACGCAGGCCGGGGTCTTCATGGGCGAGGCCGGTGTCGCGAACCGCCTCGCTGACAAGGTCGGCACAGTCGAGGACGCGATCGCCGATCTCGAGGCCACCTACGGCAACCGGAGGACGAAGATGCTAGACAACGAGAAGCCCGAGCCGATGGCCGAGGACCCGCGCGTGGCTGAGCTCGCCGCGAAGGTCGCCAGGGCCGAGACCGAGAACGCGGACCTCCGCGCCGGGCTCGAGGCGCTGCGCGCCGTCGCGGCTGCGCAGAAGAAGCGCGAGATCGACGTCTACGTGAGCGAGCTGCGGGCGCGCGCCGTGCGCGCGGGCTCGCCGATCCCCGAGCCCAAGCTCGCCCAGGTCGCGGCCGCCTTCGCGCGCGGCGACGAGGAGACGGCCCGGGCGCTCGGGGAAGCCTTCGTCGCGCTCGCCGAGGCGCGCGGCGGGCAGACCGTCGAGGAGCTCCTCCTGCCCCGCGCGACGTCGCGCGGGGCGGGCAACGACTTCCAGGACGCGGTCCTCGAGGCGCAGGGGATCGCGCGGGACGCGAACGGCGCGCTCGTCGCGAAGAAGTAGCGGCGAGCCGGTACCACAACGGCTGACGGAACGAGAGGGCTGCCATGACGCCGAAGGTCCAGAAGGTCACGATCGCGGGTCGCGAGTTCCTGCTCGACCGCACGGGCGCCGAGCCGGGACCGGGCGTCACGCTCAACTCGGCGACGCGGGACTCGGGGAACACGCCGACGACCCAGCTCCGGCCGGCGCTCGTCGTGGGCAAGCACGCGAGCAATGGCACGTTCTACGAGGCCGACCACGCGAGCGTGAAGAAGTCGGCTCCGGCGACGGTCACGAGCACGATCGACATCGGCGCCGGTGCCGCGTCGAAGACGTTCAAGTTCCTCACGGACCCGGCGGGTCCGGAGTTCACCGTGACCCTGGGCGCCGGCGATAACACGACGGCGCTGGTCGTGACGGCGCTCAACGCGAACGCGCAGTTCGCGGCCGCCCTCTTCGCGAAGGCCTCGGCCAGCACGCTCGTGATCGAGAGCCGGAACGTCTCGAGCGAGGGGTACTTCAAGATCACCAACGGCACGCTGAACGACCAGGGCGGCGCCGACCAGGACACGTTCGTGGATAACGTCGAGTACCGAGGGACGGACGGCGAGTACTACGTGCTCGACGAGCCCTTCGTGGACATGCTCGACGACGCCGGGACCGCGAGCGACCAGGTCGCCGGGAAGACGATCCGGCGCGGCAACTTCGACACGTCGCAGCTCCTCAAGCTGTCGGAGGACGCGAAGAAGGTCTTCCTGCGGCGGGGCAGCTACTTCGACTAGCCGTGCGCGAGAACATACGAGAACAAGGTCCTTTGCGCCTTAACTAGGCGCCAGGAGCGGAAGAAGTGGGCGCGATCGATCTCCTCCTCAAGGTGCAGGACTGGTCCGACGCCGTCAAGCAGTTCGCGATGGAGCCGGGCCAGACCGTCGCCTCGCGGATCTTCCAGCGCGCGCGTCGCCCTGTCGCTGGCGACACGGCGCGCTGGGACGTCGTGAAGTTCCCGCGTCGGCTCGGGCCGATCGTCGGCGACGACGCCGCGCCGCCGCTCGTGAACCCGAACGACCGCGAGCCCATGTCCGCGCCGTTGATCCACGTGAAGATCAGCAAGCGGCTCTCGGCCTACAAGCTCTCGGACTGGCGCGCGGCCGGGCAGAGCGTGCCCGACGTCGCCGCCGAGATCCGCGACGAGTTCGCCGGCCTGAAGAAGGTCGGCATGGCGACGGTCGAGAAGGCGTGCATGGGCGCGCTCCTCGGCTCGATCAACACCGCCGACTTCGAGGGGTCGCAGGTCACGTTCAACCTGACCCAGGCCGTCGAGACGCGGAACGGCGGGCAGTGGACCGCGGCCGCAACGGCGATCCTCTCGACCGAGCTCCAGGCGCTCACCGACGCCTACGTGCAGAAGTGCGGCCTCGTCCCGGGGCTCACGATCATCAACGACGTGACCGAGACCTACCTCCTCAAGAACACCGAGATCCAGACGTGGGGCCGGTACACGCTCGGTGCGAGGTTCTTCGACCTCGCTGGCAACGCCGGGACGGAGGCCGTCTTCGGCGGCGAGCAGTTCGCCGGCATGCGCTGGGTCAAGACGATCGGCGGCTACGTGCCGACGGGCGGCGCGTTCACGAAGTTCCTCGCGGACAAGAAGGTGCTCACGCTCCCGGCCGACGTGACGGAGACGCTCATGCTCGCCGAGGGCTACGGGATCGTCCCGACCGCCTTCGTCGGCGGCGAAGGCGAGATCCCGTTCCGCCGGGTCCAGGGCGAGTACGCCTACACGCGCTGGTGCGACGCGCCCCAGGGCGTCGAGCTCGTGTGGGGCTACCGGTTCCTGCCCGTCGTCAAGAACACGACCGCGGTGCTCGTCACCACGGTGACGTAGGAGGATCCCCATGAAGCGCCTCGCGCTCCCGGTCGCCATGCTCTTCGTCGTCATGGCGCTCGCGTCGTTCTTCGCGATCCAGCCCGCGCAGCTCGCGCGCGCGGAAGATCGCCACGGCGACAAGTTCGCCTCGGTCTCGGTCCTCGTCTCGACGACGAACACGATCGTCGCCGGGGTGAGCGGGAAGAAGATCAACGTCCGCGCGCTGACTCTGAGCGCCTCGGGCGCCGGCACGATCACGTTCCAAGATGGCAGCGGAGGGACGGCGATCGGGCACTACTACGTCGAGGCGACGAAGAACCCGGCGGTCCTCCTGCCGGATTCCTTCGGCGGCCTCGGCATGCGGACGACCGCTGGCAATGGGCTCTTCGCCCTCGGCGCGAGCGGCGTGACGCTCTACTGCACGGTCCGGTACTCCGAGGAGTAGCGAGGTGGGCATGACGTACGACGCGCCCACCATGGTCGAGGCCGACCTCGTCAAGGAGGTCGGCATCATGACCACGACGAACCTCGAGGCCTCGGGCGAGCTCGATCGAGCCGACGTCCTGAAGGCCGCGCACAACGCGATCTATCAGGAGCTCGAGTCGCGCGGGATCGACCCGACCAAGCTCACGAACGACACGCGGTTGAAGAGCGCGATCGGCTGGGAGTGGTGCCTGCGGCTCGCGGCTCACGGCTACCTCGACCAGGGAGTCGGCGACCGCCAGGCGGCGATGACGCACTACCGCGAGCTGCGCGACGAGGCGATCCGTCGCTTCGTCCCGAAGTACACGAGCGAGGACGCGCCGCGGGTCGAAGGGATCCCGGCCGTTGCCAACTACGAAGACGGGTGGGACTACGGCCCCACGCCGGGAGCTCGCACGACGCAGAAGTATCGGGACGCGATCCCCAAGGAAGACTAACCGAGGCGGCAACGTGCCGCCTTTCCTTGGTTCTCGCGCGCCGACAGGCACGAGCAGTAAGAGACGGAGACCGCAAGGGATATGGCTCGCTGGTGGCAAGAGGTCGTGTGGCGCGAGGCCGAGCTGCTCACGCGGCGGGTCGCGGCCGCGATCCCCTCGACCGCGGCGCGCGTCCCTCACCGCGGCGGGTCGTCGGCGATCAACGCCGGCCTCGGCGGCTCGTTCCCGAAGCGGATCCGCGCGTCCGACTTCGTGATCCGCAAGCCCTGGGGCGCGGTCGTGCCCTGGGCGTCGAAGCTCCCGCCGACGTTCCGGTTCTTCGTCGACGGGACGAAGAGCGGCGGCAAGGTCTCGCGCTCCGGCCGCTCGAGGCGGACGCGGATCGGCGGGACCGCGCGCCAGCAGCCGCGCCCGCTCGTCCTCACGATCGACGAGGCGCGGCTCGTCGCAGCGCTCGAGGAGGCGGCCGTCGCCGCGTACGAGAAGAGCGAGGGCGAGGTCGCATGAGCTTCCACGACGACCTCGTGGCCGACGCCGTCTGGCCGACGGACCTCAAGACCGCGCTCGCCCTCGCGAGCACGGCCGGGATCACGGTCGGCCGGCAGCCGCAGAAGGTGCCACGCCCGGGCGATCTCGACGTGACGATCGAGCTCCGTGAGCACAAGCAGCGCGGGACCTCCGCGCAGCGGATCACGGAGTGGGTGTACCGCCTGCACCTCGCGAAGACGGAGAACGCCGGCCCGAGGATCGCGGGCACGACGCAGGTCGCGACGCTGCAAGCGCACGTCGAGACGCTCTGCGACCGCTACCACGGAGCCCGCGTCCTCACGGCGACGCTGCCGACGCTCGTGTCGATGGCGTGCGAGCTCGAGACGTTCGACGAGGAACCCGACGACCAGGGCGCGCAGCGCGCAGCGCTCCGTGTCTCGTGGTTCGTGAAGGGGTGATGCCATGCCCTTGATTCGGCTCTGGGTTCGCGCCGGCGACCGGCCGAAGGTGATCGTGGACCGCCCGCGAGGGCCTGGCGAGGTCTACGACGTCGAGGCCCGCACGGCTGATGAGGCTCGACGCACGCTCGTCCTGTCGCTCGCCTACTCGCTCGAGGACCTGGACGACGAGACGAGGATGCGCTGGGAGCTCGAGGTCGAGCTCGCCAGGCGCAAGGTCAAGAGGATCACGGACGCGGAGGTGACTCGTGGATCTCGCTAAGACCCAAGCCGACTGGACGAGGTTCGCCGGCGAGGAGCTCGGCCTCGGCCTCGGCGCGCTGCGCGTGCTCGAGGAGCTCGAGAGCGAGTTCTCCGAGGAGCGGATGCAGGTCAAGAACGAGAACGACGCCACGAGCGCGACCGCGCACTTCACCTCCGTGGTGCTCACAGGCGTGGACTACGGCGTCAACACGACGATCGACGGCAAGATCTACGCGCGCCTCACGGCCAACGGCCCCAACTTCGACATCAAGCTGTTCAAGGCGACGGGCGGCGGCGGGGGCGACGAGGTCGCGCGGTCGCTCAACGTCGCGGCCTCGGGGACGGGCACGCTCACCGCGCAGAACGCCTCGGGCATCGGCGGCACGGTGACGCTCGGCGCGACGATCGCCGCGGAAACGAACGACCGCCATCACCTCTGGGTCAAGATCGACTTCCCGGCGCGGCTCTCGAAGGTCTTCGACGGCTCGGTGGACGAGGACGCGAAGAGCCGCGGGATCTTCGAGGCTGCCTTCGATCGAGTCGCCTCGCTCGCGCGCTCTGCGCGAGCCGAGATGCGCGCGGCGATCCGGCAGTGGTTCCTGAGCTCGACGAACAACCCGATCGCGCGCGGCAAGCGCTTTCTCCAGTCCGCGGCGACGGAGCTCTACTCCGACACGCCGACCCCCGACGCGGACGGCAACGTGCCGCGGCTGCGCTCGGGCGCGATCCTCGACATGGCGCAGGCCATGGAGGACAACACAGTCGGCGGCGAGCAGGACGTCGTGAAGCGCGTCCTCTCCGCGGCCGCGGGCACCTTCTCCTCGCGCAACGACGGCAAGGGAGCGGTCGCCTCGCACACGCCGCGCGAGGAGTGCCCCGCCATGCGCGTGCACTTCGAATGCATCCGCGGGATCGACACGAGCGATCTCGGCTCCGAGGCCTTCCGCGTCACCTATGTCATCACCGAGAGCGGCCGCGAGGAGGAGGTCGTCGTCGATGCCGAGCTGACCGTCAAGAAGGCCTTCAACGGCCCGCGCGGCTTCGGCCCGGTCACGCTCACGCGCACGCTGTCGAAGACGGGCGACGGCACGAACCTTCACCTCTCTGTCGTCACCGATGCGACCGTGACCGGCGAGAAGAACGCCAACACCGACAGCGGCACGCTCACCTGGAAGGTCGTCACGTCGGGGGCCAATTTCGACTTCGAATTCTATAAGTCGTCGAGCGCGGCCGCAGCCGACCTCGTGGCGAAGGCGACCGGGATCGCGACCGGCTTGACGTTCACAGCCGTGGCGCAGAACAGCTCGGGGCTCACGGTCGCATGGAAGGCCGGCAGCGCTCCCGTGAACGGCACCACCGGGACGCTCAAGCTCCAGGGCTTCTACGTCCAGAACGTCAACAAGGTGCCCGACGCCTTCGACGTGGTCGTGACGAAGACCTCGGGCGGCGTCTACTCGGACATCATGGCGTTCGAGTTCGCGGCCTCGCTCAACGGGGACACGAGCGGTTCCGAGTCGATCCCCGACACGTACGCGCAGGCCGGGACGTTCCCCGAGTTCGTCGTCCGCGACAACTGAGAGGGCGTGAGCCGTGGCGAAGCTCCTCCAGCTCGTGATCCAGGGCGACGTGACCGACTTCACCTTCGACGTCGAGGGGGAGTTCACGCCGTCGTGGGAGCCCGTCTACCGGCTGAACGCGAACCCGCCAGCGCTCACCGAGATCCGCGAGACGTGGCTCCTCACGCGGGCGAAGATCGTCTCGACCGACGGGACCGCGGCGACGCTCTGGACGAGCTTCGCCGCATTCCTCGCGCGGATCGCCGTCCGCGGCGCAACGCACCCCGCAGACGTGAAGCTCAAGACCGGCGCCGGCGCCACGCTCCGCACGCTCGGGCCGGCGTCGCACGAGCAGCTCCGCTTCGAGGTTCTCGACGGCCTCACGAGCGACCTCAACCCGGCCGACTCGTTTCGGACGGTCGCTACGATCACGCTCAGAGTCTCGGCTGTCTCGCGGTACGCGGACGCGAACGGGATCGGCGACTTCGATCAGAGGGTGCGCGCGACCTACGACGCCGGCCTCCGCGTCCTCGAGTACGTCACGACGGTCACGACGGCAGAGGGCACCTCCGCGCTGACGAAGGCTCAGGGCTTCGCGAAGATCGACATCGCCACGCTCGGCGGCGCCTACACCTACGAGACGAACGGCCCGGACGGGATCGAGTACGAGGTCCTCGACGCGGACGAGGGCGCCGCGCGCGTGCCGACGGCCGTGCGCGCGGTCTCGCGCGTGCGCGAGTGGGGGATCGCGACGGGCGCGACCGTCGCGGGCGGAAGCCCGAGCGAGATCGACTACCGCGTCGACACCGAGACTGACCTCACGAGCGGGAAGGAGGTCACGACGACCTTCGCGAGCGCGCGCGGCCCGAATGCGCTCGCCTTCGTGCAGACCAAGGCCCCCACGGTCTACGACCGCAAGACGATCGTGGACGACACGGCGACGCGCTTCGCCTCGGGGACGTGGCAGCGGACGCGGGACACGTCGCAGACGGCCGGCGGCAAGCCCGGCGACCGGCCACTCGACGAGCTGCGCGTGACGATCACGGGCGGGCACCAGGTCCTCGACTGGGAGCCGTGCGCGAACAACGTCCTGCCGGTGGACTTCGTCGGCGGCTTCGTCCAGTGGCGTGCGACGGTCGAGGTCACCGTGCACGGGCGCGGGAAGGACCTCGGCCCGAGCGGGCTCCCGTTCCCCGGCGTGCTCCCGCCGCCGTGGGTCCTCAACGCGAACGAGAGCGACGAGACCGAGCCCGAGCGCCTCGAGCCCGGTCAGGCCTCGAGCCTCTACCGGCGCCGCGCGCGGCTCGTCTACGAGACGGCGCAGTACCCCGCGGGCGTCGAGTCGCTCGCGCGGCAGATCCGCGAGGGCGCCTCGGTCGACTCCTACCTCCGCGGCGCGGGCGGGCAGGCTGGGAGCCCGAACGCGCTCGCCGGGTTCGGGGCGGTGTAGCCATGCCCGTCGAGAACCTGCGGCTCGTCGTGATCGGCGCGAAGGAAGGCGACCGCCGGTACTTCGAGGTCGTGGACGTGCGGAAGCGCGCGATCCAGACGGCCGAGGACGCCGCGCGCGAGCTCGAGCGCGAGGCCGCGGCGCTCGGCGCCGCAGCGCGAGAGGCGGGTGCTCGTGGCTCGTGAGGTCCTGATCCGGTTCCGCACGCAGGCGCTCGACAAGGCGAAGGCTGCGAGCGAGGCGATCGTCGCGCGACTCCGCGAGGCCGTGAAGACGGTCAAGGACAACCCGGCGCTCAAGCGCGCGCTCAGGCAGAACATTCGCGAGGAGCAGAAGCTCGAGAAGGACCGCCTCGCCGAGCAGAGCGTGCGGCTCTCGCAGTTCCGCCGCACGGGCGCGGCGCTGAGCGTCGACGAGGACACGCCGAGCCTCCTCGCCGCGCGCCGGGCCCAGCAGCTCGCTGCACGCGTGCAGGGCGGCCTCGCCGGCGGGGCCGGGCAGCTCGCTGCGCTCGCGGCCTCGGTCCCGCAGGTCGCCCTCGCGATCGCGCTCACGGCGAAGATCAAGGAGCTCGTCGAGGCCGAGGTCGGGCTCCGGCTCAAGGACCGCCTCGCCGGGCTCTCGGCCGAGATCGAAGAGCGCGCCTTCGAGGCCAACTTCGCGCGACGCGTGCAGGAGGATCCGGCCTTCGCGGCGCAAATGACGGTGATCGCCGGCGAGCAGATCCTCGACGAGCGGCGGCGAGGGCTGCGTCCGTGGGTCTCGGACGACGGCGAGCTCGGAGACTAGCGCGTGGCCGGGACCTGGATCTCCTTCGCGGGCGCGGCCTGCAAGAGCGTCGTCTTCCGGCGCTCGCGCGGGTACGGCCCGGACACGTCCGAGGTCGTGCTCCCGGCCAAGTCGCTCGCGAGCCTCGGGCTCAAGGCGCCCGAGGTCGGCGCGCTCGCGAAGCGAGCGAAGGTCTCGCCGGCCGACGTCTCCGCGATCCAGCGCGGCGGCGCGAAGGCGTTCGTCGCGCCGACCGCGATCCCGTTCGAGGGCACGCTCGAGCTCGCGCACGTCGGGCTCGGCGAAGAGCTCCACCGCCTGCGCGCCCCGCTCTTCGTCGCGGACGTCGAGGTCGTTAAGGCCGACGTCCGCGGCGAGCCCGTGCTTGTGCGCCTCACGCTCGTGGACGAGCGTCACTTCTGGTCCCGCGGCGTGCTCACGCGGTGGTCGTTCAACCGCATCCGTCCCGGCACGAGCAAGCTCCAACTCGACTCCGTCGGTGAAGACGGGAAGGCGCTCACGCGCGCGCAGATCGCCGAGCGCGTGACGTCCGCGCTCTTCCGCAAGCCGAAGCTCGCTGCGTCGCCCGAGCGCTGGGCAGACGATCGCGGGCCGATCGAGCTCGAGCGCTACGGCTTCGCGGTCGAGGCGCTCGCCAGACTCGTGCGCGAGGGCGGCGCGCTCGAGCCGTGCCTCCGGCTGGACGGCGAGGTTGCGATCCACGAGGCCGGGGACGGGAAGGTCGCCGCGGCCGCGGGCAAGGACGGCGACGCGCGCGGGCCGAACGTGACGCCGATCCCCGTCTCGCTCTGGAAGCGCGGCGCAGGCGAGGTCGAGCGGACGGAGCTCGGCTACCCCGAGGACTACGTGCTCGTCGCCGGGGGGGAGAAGATCACGACCGTCGCCGTGGACGACTGGGAGCCCGTCCTCGTCGTGAAGGGCAAGGTCTGGCCGCTCGACGACGTGCACGTGAAGCGGCTGACGAGCGGCAAGCTCAGCTTCGAGGCGTTGCGCTCCTGGGCTCTCGGGAGCACGAGCGAGCAGGGGATCCCGGGCGCGTCCGAGGCCGCCGTGCGCCTCCTCCGCGCGCAGGCCTTCCAGCGCTGGCGACTGCCGAAGGTCGTGAACCCGGACGGGACGCCCGGCGAGAACGCGCGGCTCCTCCCGCTCCGGCCGCGCGCCGAGACCGAGGGCGGGCGGCGGCGCCCCGTCACGGTCGAGACGTACGTCTTCCGCCCGGCACAGATCACCGTGCGCGGCCCGCGCGCCGTGCAAGCGCAGGTCGACGTCGTCGAAGCGATCAAGGAGCTCGCGCGGATCCGGCTCGCGGTCGAGCGCCACCCGGCCTTCGGTCGTCCTCGCATCGACCTGTCCTCGCCGCTCACGGCCGGGCGCGCGATCCTCGAGGCCCTCGAGCCGACGGACGACGTGAGCGAGATCTCGAGCGAGGAGGTCCAGCGCTTCGTCGATCACGTTCGCACCGTCGAGGAGATCCGCCAGGTCGAGCCCGGCTTCGCGCAGCTCTACGAGGCGCAGCTCCGGCGGAAGTTCGCGGCCGAGGACAAGGCTTCAGGCGGCGCGCAGGAGGCCCTCTTCGACCTCGCGAAGGCCGTCGACGAGTTCTCGCGAGCGACCGAGAGCGAGCGGAAGGTCGCGAGGGCTGGGAAGCTCCGGGGCGCACGCGAGGTCCTCCGCGGGCAGCTCAAGAAGGCGCAGCGGGCGCTCGCGACCGCGAGGCTCAAGCGCGAGCGAGACGCAGCCGCGGGCGTGACGCCCGAGGGCCAGGCGCCGCTCGTGCACCTCGTCTACGAGAACGTCCTCGCGCGGACGACGGACGCGGGCGCTCGCGTCGTCGACGCCGAGCAAGGCGTGATCGCGACGTCGGGGATCGCCGGCCACCTCGCGCGCGAGCTCGTTCAAGTGCCGCGCGACGGCGGGCCGCTCGTCCTCTGCCCCGTGCGCGTGGTCTTCGGGACGGTCGCACGGCCGAGAGTCGACGTCCCGCCAGGCAAGCAGGCGACGGGCAAGGCGAGCGAGTCGAAGCCCGCCGCGGCGAAGCTCGAGCGCGAGGAGACGCTCCTCGAGCAGATGCTCGCTGGCAAGGCGCCGGAGCTCGACAAGGCTCTCGAAGCCGCGGAGGCGAAGGCGCGCGCGGCGCGCGACGGTCTGCCGGGGCCGCCGCCCAGGGTCCGCACCGAGGACTTGGCTGAGGCGGATCGCACGCTGACGCGCGAGCGCGAAGACGTCAAGGCGCGCACGCACCCGCTCTGCAGCGGCGGCGAGAACGTGATCCCCGAGACGCTCACGGACCGCGAGACGTGGTACGCGGCCGCGTTCGTCCGCTCCGGCCGCGGCGAAGCGAAGACGGTCGAGCTCGAACGCCTGCCCTTCGACCAGGCGCACAGGATCGACCGGCCCGATCTCGTCGAGCTCGTCGGCCTCGACGGCGCCTCGAACGTCGCCACGCTCAACGAGGCCGCGCTCGCGCTCGCCAAGGCCGCGTTCCGCAAGGCCGAGGTCATGACGACGACGAAGCGCGTCTTGCCGCACGTCTGGCCGATCCAGTGCGACGGCGTCGTCGCAGCGATCGAGATCCGCTCGCGCGAGAAGAGCGGCGCGCCCTGCGGCTTCGAGACGACGGTCTGGACCGGCGCGAATGCCTGGGCGCTGCCGACGGGCCTCCGCACGACCGCCCGCCCTGGGAAGCCGCCGAAGGACGGCAACGTCAAGCGGGAGGGCCTCGCGCCATGACACCGGCCCGCGAGGACGCTCGCCTCGACGTGCTCGCGCTCGTGGACGCGAGCGACGGCACCTTCTACGGCCTCGGCGCCGGCTTCGTCGCCGGCGCGGGCGTGGTCACGCATCTCTCGCCGACGACCGGGCAATCGCTGTTCGGGCCCGAGGGCGGAAACTCGGGCCCGGAAGGCGACGAGCCCGGCGTCGGCTTCTTCGACCCGCGCGCCTGGCGCTACCACGACCTCGGCCGGCGCCTCGGCGACGGCCGCGCCGACCGGCGGCTCGCGCCCCAGCTCGTGCTCGACTACGAGGCCGAGCAGGCCGACGCGAAGCCCGGCGAGGCGCCCTTCGCGCAGCCCGAGCTCTGGACCGCGCGCAACCGCACGACGCGCTGGGCGGACACGAGCGGCCGCGTCGGCCTCGGCACCGGGCTCCTGCGGCTCGTGGACGGCGAGGATCAGAAGTTCTCGCCGGCGGTGCTCTGCCTCACGGATCGTCCCGTGGCCGGAGGCTCGAGCCCACCGAGCGCCGACGGGCTCACGGACGACGGCCGCGCCGCGGCGCAGAAGGCCGGCGCGACGTTCGACGACCAAGGCGTGACGTTCTCGGGCACGGGCGGCGGCGTCACGTTCCGCGGCGGCGGCGCGAAGGCGGCTGCGGCCTCGATCCTTAACGCCGGCGGGACGGGTGTGCAGGCGGCCGAGGCCGCGAGCGCTGCCGCGCGCGGCCTCCCGCCGCCGAGCTTCTCGCCGCCCGACAAGCCGCCGAAGAAGAACCCGCAGACGGAGACGCGCCCGCCGCCGGGCCGGCGCGGCGGGTACATGTGGACGCCGCAGGGCGAGACGCCCGAGGGCGTGAAGGGGCACGTCGGCACGTGGGGCTCGCTCTTCTGCCCCGAGCTCGGCCCGGTCGACTTCAAGGGCCGCGAGGCGACCCCCGGCGGCGTCGCGCCGATCCGGCATGACGCCTACTTCGCCATGCCGCGGGCGAGCGCGCCGAAGCCGCAGACGCCGGCCCTCGCGCTCGGCAAGGGCTCGCAGGAGCGGCCTGGCACCGGCGGGCCGCTTGTCGCGCACGACGCGCAGGGGCGCCCGATCGCGGTCGACGCGCAGGGCCGCGACGCCCTCGGCCGTCAGCGGGACTACCTCTATCGTCCGGCGCCGCCGAAGACCGGAGGCGCGCCCGCTCCGGCTGCGCCCGTGCTGCCCTGGCGCGGGCGCCTGCGCTTCGTGGACGACGACGCGGCGCCGCTCAAGACGGGCACGGGCAAGCTCGTGAAGGGCTGGATCCAGCCCGACTCCTCGCTCGCGAACAGCAACACCACGCAGCCCGGCGAGACGTGCGAGTGGGTGCCCGTGATCCGCATCGACGCGAGCGATCTCATCACGCAGCCCCCGCGCCGGCCTGAGGTCGAGAGCTTCATCATTCCGCCGCCGGGGCCGAAGGGCCCGAAGGGCGACCCGGGCCCGGCCGGGCCCGCTGGCAAGGAAGGCAAGCAGGGCGAGAAGGGCGCCCCAGGCGAGTTCTCGCAGGCGCGCGACTACAACAGCGACGGCGTGCCGTGCCCGAACCAGACGCCTCCGCTCGGGCCGTCGCTCCTGATCCCCGGCGGCGAGCCCGAGATCCTCGGGCCCCCGACGCCGGAGTTCCCGGGCGGCGCGACGATCGATCTCGACGGCGCGACGACGTCCTTCGGGATCGGCGGGCACCTCCCGATCGTCCCGGCCGAGGGCGACGCCTGCTCGATCCCCGGCCTCGGCGTGATCCAGCTCGCGCCCGCGATCGCCGGCGTCGGCGCGCTCTCCGAGGAGCTGCTCGCGAGCGGGCAGCGCAGGAACCTCGCGAACAGCCCGCTTCCGTTCCTCGGCTCGCCCGGCGGGCCGCGGGACCTCGCCGGCTGGCTCGCGCTCGCGACAGGCCAGATCCGCGCCCTCCAGGGCGTCGTCAACGGCCTCACCGGCGGCCCCGCCTACCTCGCGTCGAACCTCGCTGCCGTGCACCGCAACGGCCCCGGGAACGGGCCGACCCCCTCGCGGATCGGCGCGCACTGGACGGCGCCGGCAGGCGGTCACCTCGAGATCGACCCGGGCTCGACGACGCTCGAGCTCGGCTCGGTGCTCGAGGGGCGCGTCTCCGCTCGCCGGCATGGGACGCCTGGCGCGCGCGTCGCGGCGCACGACCGCGGCGCCGGGGCGCAGGCGATCCTCCAGTTCTACCGCCAGCACCGCGGCGCCGAGGTCCTCGACGACCGGCCGCTCGTGTTGCTCGACAACCACCGTGGCAAGAAGCGCGGGCAGGTCGACGCGCCCATGCTGCTCGACAGCGACGAGCGCTTCGAGGTCCGCGCCGACGGCGGCGCGCGAGCGAGCTCGGTCCACGGGCACTACGCGACCGAGGACACGGAGACGCACCCGTTCGAGGTCGCGCGGATCGACCCGAAGACGGGGCTCGTGGAGCGGCGCGACGTCTGGAGCTCGCGCGACGGCTGGCTCTCGTTCCCCGCCGAGCAGGGGATCAGGCTCGGTGACGAGTACGCGTTCTACGCGAGCGGCGACGCGAATGGGATCGTCCGCATCGACCAGCTCGACGCGAACCTCGCGAGCGTCGCGCCGTCGCCCATGGTCCTCGACAAGACCGGCGCGACGCCGAACGCGCAGTTCTGGGACCGCTACGTCCCGACGACGACGAACGCGGGCGACGTCGGTGCCTCGCTCGTGAGCGACGGGACGGCCTCGAGGGCGACATGGTCGGGCGTCGTCAAGCAGAACCCGGCATCGAACCTCCTCGGCTTCTACGGCACCTCGCCGATCGCGCGCCCGAGCGTCGCTAGCCTCACGCTGAACGTCGGCGGGTCGGCCGACGACACGCTTCAGGCGCTCACGGATCCGAGCGACTCGCCCGCGAGCGCGGACGCTCTCCGCGATGACCTCGTCCTCAACTTGATCCCCGAGCTCAGGAACAACCTGCGCGACCTCGGCACGAAGGTCAACGCAATCCTCACGGCCTTGGGAGCTACGAGCGGCGTCGGCTTGCTCGTGTAGACTGTGCGAAAGGAGCGAAGGAACATGGTTCGTTGCCCCTGGTTCGATCGCGTCGCGCGGCTCGTCTGCTACGCCGCGATCTACCTGCTCGCCTGCACGGCGATCCTCTCCGCGGCCGGCGTCACGCCGACCGGCTGGGAGCGCGCCTCGAACAAGTGGACGACCGTCGGCGGCGCGGCGCAGGACAGCACGGGCGTGCCGCTCCAGCAGCGCACGGCCGACGGCTACCTCCTCACGGTCGCCGAGCTCGCCGCCGGCGGGACCGTGACCGCGAACCAGGGCACGGCCGGGACAGCCGGGTGGCCCGTGAAGCCCGGCGCGCGCGAAGGCGTGACCGGCCGCTTCCTCGCGGTCACCGACCAGGACCAGGTCGCGGTCGTGGACACGCAGACGGCCACGCTCGCCGGGACCGTCACCGCAGCGCGCGTCGCGACAAACCCGATCGCCGGGCAGAGCGGCCTCCAGGGCGGAGCAGGCGCCTCGACCGCCAACTCGGTCAGGGTCGCGCTCGCCACGGACGCGAACACGGTCCAGCTCGCTGCGAACCAGAGCGTGAACGTCGCTCAGATCAACGGCGTCACGGCCACCATGGGGAACGGGATCTCCGGGACCGGCGTGCAGCGGGTGACGCTCGCTTCGGACAGCACGGGCCAAGTGGCTCTCGCGACCGGGGCCAACGTGATCGGGGCGCTGACGGCGAACCAGAGCACGAACACCGCCCAGATCAACGGGGTCGCCCCGACCATGGGGAATGGGATCTCGGGCACCGGCGTCCAGAGGGTCACGCTCGCCAGCGACAGCACCGGCCAGGTCACCCTTGCCACGGGCGCGAACACGATCGGAGCCCTGACCGCCAACCAGTCGGTGAACACCGCTCAGATCAACGGTGTCGCGCCGACCATGGGGAACGGAGCCTCCGGCACCGGAGTCCAGCGCGTCACGCTCGCGTCGGACAGCACGGGCCAGGTGACCCTCGCGGCCGGCTCCGCCACGATCGGCGCCCTCACGGCGAACCAGTCCACGAACACCGCGCAGATCAACGGCGTGGCTCCGAGCATGGGCAACGGCACGTCGGGGACGGGCGTGCAGCGCGTGACCCTGGCGAGCGACTCGACGGGCCAGGTCGCCACCGAGGACGCGCTCCTGATCGTCCGCGCCGGCTCGCAGTACAACCTCGC
>ERZ1292623.1440-Hain-H51-01um-R1-1440-length-22902-cov-18_pt1 | contig 22902 bp, 23 predicted proteins | sample MGYA00564398_ERZ1292623 | MGnify/ENA primary metagenome ERZ1292623 (study PRJEB36523, sample SAMEA6512633) | groundwater metagenome | collected 2019-01-07 | study: AquaDiva: Metagenomics assemblies of 32 groundwater samples | reverse complement strand
TCTTCAGTGATGTCTTGGAGAAAGTGGAGAATGGTGTGGGGTATGTGAAAGGAATGGCCTCGGATAATATAAAAGTTGGTAGTAAAGAAAAGAGAACAGGAGTTACTTTATACAACGAAACAGGTAAACCTTATTGTGTATCTGTAGCAAATGGCATAATAAAAACAACCCCAGGTGAATGCTCTGTGATAGGACCAGAATTAACTATTCTGCCTAGAACAGAGAATTAACATCAAGAGTAAATCGATCTGTTTTAATAGGTCTTTTGGATTTTTTACTAAAAAACGCCGTCCACGCACAAAATTTTCTTTCTTTTAAATAATTATCATTCATTTCATTCGCATATGCCTCTTGCTCAAAAGAAATTAATAAATAAGATTCAATGTGTGATTTTCTCTTTACAAGTCTCCAATAGAAATATTCTCCTAGATATATTAGCAAGAAAGGTATTATCAACAGTTCAAGCTCTTGTCTGAAGTGGATTAATTCATGAGAGAGCCACCCTCTTTTATTCGCGTATTCAAAATCTTGGAAGATAATAACAGAAAATAAAGAAATAGCTCTGATACCCTTGCCGGACTTGAAACAAAGTATTCTAGAGATAAAGTTCATCAATCTATAGGACACCACGATAATAGCCCCCCTATAAGTTATTCTCTTTGTTATTGGATTACTGATGAAATTATTTGTATCCATAAAATAAATGATATCATAATTCTTGTATTCCATCGATGAACAAAAGCATTCTTAATTTGTCAAAATTATCTTTCTTTGCGCGGCTTAGTGGATGAAGTGGGAACTGCTATACGCCAACATAATAGTTATATTTATATACCTAACCTACAAGAAAATAGGAGTTAAACTATATTTGGTCTTTTCATAAAAATAAACGGAACACCGTAAACAGCACCCTCAACTCCACCAAGCGTATTGTGACTAATATCTTTTAATCTACCTAACTTACTGGTCCATTTGCCATCAGAAAGCTGTCTAGAAGCGTGTGTGGGTTGTTTTGTAAGCGGATTCACATACAAAGCAATCTTTTCAAAACCAGCTTCGATTTCAAAATTATCACAAACTACAAAATCAAAACTTTCATACATTAGGCGAAAAGATTCTACTGTTGCAACACAGGGAATGTTATCAGGCCAATAATTTATACCATCAGGCCACCACCACTTAGTGTTATCACCAACTGACCAAGCTATACAATTATAAAAAGGTGTTTCAGGACTTGTTAATTCATAGCCATTCAAAGCGAGATTTGGGAAAATGTTTTCAAGAACTTGGTCCATAGATTAAATATAACGATTTTCTTTTGCCCAAGCTAACCAAGATTCAGTCATTTTTAGAACATTTCCTCTATCTTCTTTTTTAACGGGGTCTATTCCTGTAATAGATTTTAGAGCAAGAAACCAATGGTTTGGTTCTTTTTTTAGTTCAGAAAATATAAATGGTAATGCTTTTCTCCCCATTCCAATTATTTGTAAATAAGATTCATTAGAAAACATATCGATAGAAGAAGATATTGCTTGAGTATCCTTCTCCCAAGTGGAAGCCAACATAGAAAACTTCTTATCATCTGTTGTAAAAAAAGAAGACAAATTATCATTCCTTAATGTCATTAAGGAATCTTTCAAAGCGGAAGCTTCACTCCCTACTGCTACAGAGAATGTATACACTGGGGAAATATAAAGTTGTGGCATTTGTGTTAACATAATTATTCAAACATTTTTTTTGCAACATCTGTTAAACCTAAATCAAACATCTTATTTTTTAATTCTCTGAGGGGTAAAAACTTCTCCCAAAAATGTTCGTCTTTATGGTCCAAAGCAACATTTTCAATAAATACATCAATATCAAAAATAAAAGGTACATTATTATCAGAGGTAGCTTGTTTTGGATCGATTGTCTGAGTAAGAACACCTAATACATTATTAGTATCATCTTTAAGCATAACTCTATTTATATAACCCACAATATGGTCAGGTAGGTCTTTAGGGATAATTGGAGAGATCGTGAAGTATTTTTCTAGCTCAAAAGATTTTTCAGGTATCTCTATTAAATTGATATATCTTAAAGCTATTCGACTTACTGAAATTGGAGAAGTAACTCCAACATATAACTCAAAAAGTTTTTTTGCCTCAGAACTAAAATCTTCCCATCCAGTATAAGGTTTTAATTTACTATAAGTGAAACCATCTGTTCTAAATTGAACAATTCTAGTACCATCGGCAGAATCAAAACGAAAGCCATTTTCTCCAGAAGAAGTTTCTACAACTGGCTGTTTATTTTCAGGTCGCATATCTAAACTAAACTGACCCCATTTTATAACTTGCTTCTTTGGGAAATCAGCTTTAATTTGATCGTGTATTTTCTCAAATACACTATAGTTTGGCTTATCGGCCCCAAAATTGAACCGTATATCTACCAAAGCTTCTCTTATTGGTGGCTTTGATATATTCATTTCCATATGTCTAAAGTATACACCAAAAACAACAGAAAAACAAAAAATAATACAGGACTACTTACACTAGAAAATCCTCAATATCTTTCCAACCCTTTAGTGCTGTAGTGTATTCATACTTTGAGCCAGCATTGATTTTCCAACCGTTTGAACCGTCTTGAACAGCGATACCGCCATAATACCCTTTCTTGCCTTTAAGCCACGCTTGGAGCGATTCAGCGCGTTCTTTCGCCCCTTTTGCGGTATCTCCACCCTTAGTATCAATGATATAAACACCTTGCTTTGTTTTTATAATCCAGTCAGGGTAAAACAAGCTCTCCTTATTTTTTGTCGTATCATAATACGGAACAGAGAAAAACTCGCTACCCAGATCACCATTTTTATACCACCAAATTACAGAGTTATTTTCTTCAAGAGATTTTATAAAGTTTGTTTCGTTTTTTCTACCAGTGTATTCTTTCTCAATAAAAAATGGTTGCATAGCACTTTTCTTAACTTTCATTTCTTCATATTGGTCAGTATAAAAAAGTGATGGTCTTGGTATTTCAATTTGTTCGGTTCTCTTTGAGCGATCTGATTTACGATTTACTTCTTGCTCTCGAATGGGACGATATGTCGCTAACGCTTTACCGATAACATTACTTAAAACACTATTTACCTTTAGAAAATCACCGACAACAATATGGTAGATTTCTAGTCTTTGTTCTTTCAATAATCCAAGAAGCCACACATTCAAAGCGGTCTTTAATTTACCCCAAGAACGCTCTGGAGCAAACTTTTTATCTTCATCAATTTGCTTAGCAATACTATTGAAACAAAACAGATTATATAATCTTTCTAAATCGTGCTGAGACATTTCTTGCTCATAACTACTACCCTCAGCAAGAAGCTCTTGTTTGAAGTTATCATAATCATCAATCTCAACATCAACAATCAAACCATTCGTCACTCTTTTATTTAAGACAAGTTTCTTGTCGGTTAATTTTTTTATGATATTTGTTTTTGTGTCTTTCTCAGAAATACCAAAATACTCGTTAGCTATTTCCTTGAAAGTTTCTTGAAAACTATCACCCAAGTCATTGTAATCAGTTCGGCTCATAAACACAGAATCAAGGACTATCGGCTCAACAGACGGTTTACGATAACTACCATTTATTACTGGTCTATTTTGGTCAGCAGATTTTGAATATCCTACAAGCACCTCATTGCGTTTATAGTTTGTATATAAATAACCAAGATTAAGTTCTGGTATTGCGAAATGTGTACCTAGTGGCATACGCAATATACGGCCTACTGTTTGAATAGCAAAAGTAGCATTCTTTATTTCTCTAAACATAACTAAGACACTTGCTCGTGGACAATCCCAACCAGTAGCTACTGCTTGTTTGAATAGTAAAAAAGAAACTGGAGAATTGTGATTTTCTATATCCTTAAGATTAACTTTGTCGTCAGATAGCCAGACCGCTATTTCATCTTCTGTAATACCTTGAGCTTTTAGAAAACTAATAATGAAACCTTGTTTATTGTCATTCGTACTTTTACTTGCCTTGTCGTCGTTTGGTAATTGAATTAAAACCAAAGGATTTATATCAAGCTTTAGTTTATCCTTATAAAAATCTAAAAGTTCTTTTCTTTTATTAAAAGCTAAAGTGAGCAACGCATCACTATCATTCAAATCTTTCATTTCTTCTAAATCTTCTTTTGTTTGAAAAACGATTTTCTCTTTAATCAATCCCTCTCTAACAACATCTTTTCGGTCAACATCAACAGTAATACCTTTGGTTTGAGGAGTAGCAGAAACACCAATAATGATTCTTGGCTTAATAACATTCTTGATTAAATCACTCGCTAAAACTGTGTCTGAAGCAATATGCTCTTCATCAATAATCAACACAACATCACGCTTAAGTAAGTGTGTGTTTTCTAAATACATATCAAAAGTAGTGTTAGCTTCACCCTCAGTACGAAGTTTTCTATTGTCTTTTGATCTTGAAACAAGTTTTTGCCAGTTTATAAAAAACACTCCATTTTTAGGTAGATTCCCGTCTCGTAAATTATTCATATCCACAAGAGGATTTTCACTCGCTCCACCATAATAAGAAAAGAGTTTCTCTTTTGACTGCATTGCGAGAGAATCTGAGTTTGTTATCCAAATAAAACTAACATCAGCACTAGAAAATCTTGGGTCAGAAACAATATCTCTTAAGAACTGAGCCATCATTATTGTCTTACCCGATCCAGTTGGTGATTTGAAAGTAAGATTCACATTTGTATCTCCGAGTTTCCATAATGTCAAAAACTTATCTTTGAGCTGGGATATAGCTGTTTCTTGAAATGGTTTTAGTGTAAGCATAAAATTATAGACGATTTATTTCTTTATAAACTTCAAGGATAGGTTCAGGAATGTCCTCGACACGAATCAAACTTGAACCATACTCATTCTTATATTCATTTTTACCCCAACCAAAAACATAAAGAACTGCTGGGATTTTTTCTTTCTCTAGTTTAGAAATAAGTTCTTTAATTTTTGACTTATCTTCTTTGAAGTAAATAGCTGTCTTTTTATTAACGCCCTCAAAAATCTGATACCATTCATTTTTCTCTATTTCATTAAGAGTATCCTCACGAACAGCAATCATTTCACCTGCTTGATAAGTGACCTTAATTTTTGCTTCATCAGAAATCTTATGTAGCTTATCTACATTTACTAAATCAGTTTTGTAATATGATAAATTACCACCCAGACCATCAACATTTTCACCTTTCTTGTTTTTGTATCCCTTGATAACTCTTTTTATACGCTCATAAGTCACTTCTTCACAAATGTTATTCTCATTGTTTGTGCAGAGAATAAACTTACGATTTCCACCGTCTTTTTTGTTTAATTCAAGAACAGCGTGTCCAGTTGTGCCTGAACCAGCAAAGAAATCTAAAACGGTGGCATTTTTATTATCGCCAACTGTAGCAGAGATACACTCTAAAACATTATAAATAGATTTAGGAAACGGAAAGTTCGTATCAATAATTGAGTTTACTAACTTTGACCCATATTCATTGGCATCATACTTAGAACCAACCCAGACAGTGCGATAAGGTGAAGCATCTTTTTGTCTATAGATTTCATATCTATCTTTCCTTTTCTTAAAAATTAACTGGTCTTTTATTTCTTCAATAGAATTACGAGAAAAAGACCACTTTCGTTCAATGTCATTTATATCAATTGGCCACACATAAACTTGACCATTCTTTTTGTATTCAGTTTGAGATTTTGGATGATAACTTTCTTCAGCCACATCACCAAAACCCACAATTTTTTCATTTTCAATAATAATCGGAAAAAACATTGTTTTAGAAGTCGCTCTTGGAGAATTACCACCGTCCACTCTAAAGTTTCTTTCCAAAGTTTCTTCTCTCTCCGCGTCTAAAATATACTTTCCACCATCATTTGGATAAGCAAAATAAATATACTCGTGATTGTAAGAAAAGTTTTTGCCTTGAACACCGCGTGGGTTATGAACTACAGTCACACAATCAATAGTATAATTTGTAAAAATCTGTTGTATCAACAAACCTAGATTCGCGTGTTCATTTTCGTCTATTGCACAAATAAGAATACCTTTTTCTTTTAGAACATTTTTTGCTAAAAGCAATCTTCTGTTCATATAAGACACCCACTTACTGTGTCGCCAGTCATCATCACCATCAACATAATCATTGTTATATCTCCAGTTTTTTGCGCCTGTATTATAAGGCGGGTCAATATAAACTAGATCAACACTTTTTTTGTGTGTATAGTTCAAAACAGAAAGAGAGTGATAATTGTCACCCTCAATCAAAAGATTGCTTGGCGCTGAATTATCAGAAACAATTTTTCTATTTTTAACTTCTCTGAGGATTGGTATGTTTTCCTGACACTCTAAAACAACATCTTCTGGTTTATCTTCCCAGATGAGTCCGTATTTTTTATCTTTGAGTTTTTTGATTTCTAACTCAAGTTCTGAAATACGAGCAAGAAGCTCTTTGTGTAATTGTAATTTATTTGTAGACACTACAGGGATGGGTTTTGTCTTATAAAAGCTGGCTACGAAATCACAGAACCCCGCGCCAGCTTGAGCTTTTTACAGCCCCATACCAGTTTCCCGATATGACCCATCCCTGAGTAGCTGAACGCGGGGTTCAGTATCAGGGATGGGTGTTTTATGCCGTATCCATCAATTTTTACATCGAGTAGACCTTAGGCAAAATTAAATTGTATGTCTATATTAAAGACGATTTTAGTATAACAAAAAACGCTTAATTTTCATAGTCAAATATGATAAAATGATTTTAGTTTAAGAAAAATTACAATTACTATGAGCAATCTAAAAACATCAGAAAAATCAATACTCGAAAAGCTATTTAATATGAGAAGTGGGTATGTTTTAGATTTCTCAGACAGATCAATGGAACAATTCCTTAAAGATGAGTTCAAAATTGATACTTACAATACAAAATATGATTTTGATTTTCCAAGTAAGTCAAAAGCAAACAGAATACGAGGTATATGGATGGCAGAAAACGACACCACTGTTGGAGGTATTATACTTGCTCTTACAGAAAAAGCAGAGAATGATTTACTGACGAATGATAAAGAAATAAGCCCTAATGAAAAAGAGTTAATTAGAAAAGCAAGAGAGACAGGAATGAGATTGATGTTCCCTGATATTTTAGAGCAATTACAACAACCAGCAGTTCAGAACTTAAAGCTCAAAGCGGAACTTATTAAAAACTTCAATCTATCTAAAATAGATGATTTATCAAGTAATGTAAAAATATACATTCTCAAAGTATTTTATTCATATCACGAAAGCATATTGAGAGCGTATTATGGATCGGGTCTTTACTTCCCAACTTCTGGAATAGATGACTTAAATGATTATTTCAAAATACTCAGAAACAAGATGATAAAAATCGTTGAATCTGACAACATATTTTTGGAAATTAAAAATGGAGAAGCATATAAGACACTTATTGAGCAAATAACTAGTTTATATAATTGTGTTGATTTTGATGTTGTTTGGGAAGATTTTATCGTTCCACAAATAATCAATTTAAGAGAAGAAATAGCCGATAAGGATTTATTTGAAAATAGCTCAGAGATACATAAAACAGATATGGCGACAGTTTTCTTTTTAGAAGCAATAGCAAAAGAAATAGGAAAACTAAATGGTTTTCAAAAACAGCAAGAAAAGAGCTTTTATCGAGAAGCACCAAGACAAAAAGAGCAGTTCAACAATGTCTTTGGTTCTGGCAAGGAACAAATACATAAAATTGAAATTGTGGGAATGCCTGAATTACAAGTTAAAAAAACAGAAGAAGATGGTGTTCTCCTAAAAGGAAACAAGAAAATACACCAACCGAAGTTCAAACCAACAGATTGGTCCAAAATTAACATACGCTTTTTGAATGAAAGGGATGTTCTAATTACAACAGACCAAAAAGAAGTGACCCCTGCTGATTATGAAATACTTGGGTTTTCAGATGACAAAAAGAAGAAACCGAATACTGCTTGGGCTTTCCTTTTTGGGTTATCTAAAAATAATGGAGAAACTAGCAAATTACCGAAACCTATCCCTGATACAATCAAACAACAGAAACTGTCTTTATCTCAAAGATTAAAAGCAATTTTCAAGAATGAAACAGATCCATTTTATGACTCCACAGAAACACAAACATATAAGATAAAAATTAAACTCACCCCTCCTCAGAGTGAACAAGAAAATGAGGATAAATACGGAACAAAAGAATATCTAAAAGAAACAATGATTGAGGAGTATGAAGAATAGACGGTGATTTCACCCTAAATCACCAACCAAAGAAAACCTTTTGAATACTTGGCTTTACCTGCCAAGTATTTTTTATTAGTGATTTTTCACCCTATCAATATGAGAGCGCGAAACTCTCATATTACAAACCATTAGAAAAATTACTATGAAAAGTAAAAAGATTTCTATAGACGATCCATCATCAGTGTTTACCACTTATGACTTGGGTTGCAGTACTGCACTTCTCTGTGCAGATTTTGAGCTTTTGACGATCAAGAAAGACGATCCAAGAAAAGCTCTTTTTGTATTCCAAAAGCAAAGTGGAATAGAAGAAACAGCAAATAGGTACTTTGCAGATAAGTTAGAGGTGAAAGCTCGGTCGTACTTCGATCACTTAAAAGCTCTTAAAAATAAGTTGTATAGCAGATAGCTCTATGAACCTTTCAGACGAAAAAGTAATAGAGTTTCAAAATCTCTATAGAGAGCATTTTGGTGAAGAAATTAGCAAAAAAGATGCCTGTGAACAAGGTATTAAACTTTTACAGTTGATTTCTGTACTTTATCGTCCGAAAGACATAAGCGCACGACAGATTGAGCTTTTGAAAAATCAAAAGTAAATGTCGTGTAGGATTCCTTGAAATCTACCGACAACATAAATTACTATTATGGACACAGTTATTATAAAGATATACGGACCGAGTAAGTTTCAGTTCAGAAATAAAACATTGTTTCTGCCAGAACTGAGTTGTAGAACATACGCAGACCTATCCCAAACAGAAATACAAAGCAGAAACTCTACTCGCTCATATCTCAGAAAGTTTATACTTCACCCTAGACCAAGTGATGATTACATTCCCCGAGTAGAAGTATTTGAAACTTTATCTAAAGAATCTAACCGAATAATCTACATACTCAAAATCACATTTTCTGTCCCAAAACTGCTGTACTGGAACAGTGTTCGAGAGGTAGATGAAAATGACAAACAAAAGATACTTTCAGCGTTAAAAAGAGCTTTAGAAAGTGTAGGCATCGTGGTAGAAACCGAAATACTAGAAAATGCCACACTGGAAGCGGTCCACGCTTGTAAAAACATACTCTTACCAAAGACAATGCGTATGCGAGAGATATTGGCTGAGCTAGGGCGTATGGATATAAGCAAAGTCGTCGATGTGATGGAAACTCAAATTAAGAATGGTGGTCGTTTATTAAACTTTTGGTCTGGTACAAAAGAACACTGCTTCTATGATAAAGTTTCTGACTCTTTGAAACCAAAAAATAAGAGAAGTGATAAAAGTCGTATAGATTATGAAAAAGTATTTATTGACCAATATAAACTACAGGACCGAGAGATATTCCGTTATGAGTACCGTCTAAAGAAAACACAAACAACAAGAAGTGCAGTAAACGGACTACTTAGTAGAAAGCCAGATACTCCAGTTATCTTCAAAGATTTGTTTACCCCAGACCTTATCAAAAATATGATAATTAGCTCGTGGCATAAATTGATAGAACGACCAGAAAATCAGCTTTCACTTTTTGGTAAGATTGATAGATTAAAACTCTTGCTACACATACTTTCCGAAGCAAAAAAACGAGGCGAAAAAGCACATAGTATGAATAACGCTTTTATATCCTATGGTATCGCCACAGCCATCCTAGACAATGGAGTAAAAGAAGTAAGGGGTATAGTATATCAGGGTTGGAATAAAGACCACCCTGAAAGATTAACCAAAAAAATAAAAACTGCTTCAGAATTAACAGCTGGATTGTCTTACTCGAATAACATAGCGTTTATTGATAATGAACTTAGAAAGTTTGAACTTATTAGCTTAACTTCTTTGGAAAAAGGTATATAATGAATGTGTTGACCCATATACGATTTTTCCAAAGGCATTTTATATGTCTTACTGTCCATAAATGGGCGGTTCTGCCAGTAAAACTGCCTTTGGTAAGTATATTGGGTCAACCAGAACCGTCCATTTATGGTATATGACAAAACAAACATCAAAAATTAAATACTTCGAATATGCTCGCAAATCCTCTGAGGGTGAAGACAGACAAGTTCAATCGATAGAGCGACAACACGAAGAAAATAAAAAGATTATTGCCCGATATAATTTAGAGGTAGTAGATACTTTCTCTGAAAGCAGATCAGCAAAACTCCCGAACAACAGACCAGCATTTACTGAGATGGTTCGCAGAATAGAAAAAGGTGAAGCCAACGGAATAATTTGCTGGCATCTCAACCGTCTTTCTCGCAATCCTCTTGAGAGTGGAATACTACAGCAATTACTCGCTGACGGAAAAATACAATCAATACAAACTAAAGAAAAAGAATATCTGCCATCTGATAATGCGATTGTTATCAGTGTGGAAAGTGGTATGTCTAGCCAATTCAGTAAGGATTTATCTAAAGCCGTAAAAAGTGGAATTGATAAGAAAATTATTAAAGGACAAGCTCCGATATTAGCACCACTTGGATACCTAAATACAAAACACGAAGTTCGTGGAGAAAATTATATAGTCAAAGACCCTGACCGTTTTGAACTTATAAAAAAAGCGTGGGGTTTGATGTTGACTGGGAATTACACTATTCCCAAACTTTTGAAAATAATGAACGATGACTGGGGTATGCGTACACGAACTACAAGACATCGTGGAGGAGGTAAAATCAACAAAAGCACAATGTATGGTATTTTTACAAATATCTTCTACACTGGACTTTTTATCTATAATGGCGAAGTTGGAAACGGAAAACACGAACCAATGATAACTATGGACGAGTTTGATATGGTACAAAAATTGCTCGGACGATATGGCAAACCAAGAGCAAAGAGTCATATTTTCACATACACTGGCACAATGATATGTGGAGAATGCGGTAGCGCAATAACTGCGTGTACTAAAACAAAACTCGTGAAGACAAAAAATGAGTTAAAAGATTATACATTTTACTATTGCTCACACCGAAAGAAAGGCACAGAAAATTGTCCACAAAGAGCTTTTATTCCACTTAAACAGATGGAAGATATGATAAAAGCAGAACTGGACAAATATACGATTTCTGAAAAGTTTAGAAATTGGGCTTTAAGAATACTTGAAGAAGAACATTCAGAAGAAGTCAAAGAAAGAGAGCTTATTTATAAAATGCAGTTAAACGATATTGAAGCATCTCAAAAAGAGCTAGATAACCTCATAACGATGCGTATGAGAGAACTTATCAATGATGAACAATATAGCTCAAGGAAAAAAGAGCTTACCGAGAAGATCGCTATCCTTAAGCAAAGAATTACTGAGACAGAAAGCAGAGCAATGAACTGGCTACAATACACGGAGCAAACATTTAACTTTGCTCAAGTAGCAAAAGCTAAGTTTGAAGACCCTGAAACAACCGTAGACGAGAAGAAAAGTATCTTTACAGCACTTGGTTGGAACTACATAGTAAAAGACCAAAAACTCTATATTTCACCGAATAATTGGCTAGAACCAATCGAAAAAAAGAAAGAATCTGTAGAAGCCGAAATAAATCGGTTGGAACTGGAAAAAACCTTTGCTATAAAAGAACAAAACACCCGTTTAGGGGTGCTTTGTCCGATACTGCGCGACCGACCGGATTTGAACCGGCAACCTCCCGCGTGACAGGCGGGTGCTCTAACCAGTTGAGCTACGATCGCATTTATATGTCAAAATTCAAAAACCCCAAAACACTTATCATTATACACAAAACCTTTTAATTCCATACAATCTCAACCTCCCTTGTGCCGATGGCAGGGCTCGCACCTGCGACCTTCTCTTTATGAGTGAGATGCTCTAACTACCTGAGCTACATCGGCAAATCGCCAATACTCTAGCAACTAGACATTTTGGCATGTCACTTGCCGGAGTGTTGCGGGGTCCGGATTTGAACCGGAGTCTTAAGGTTATGAGCCTTACGAGATACCACTTCTCTACCCCGCTATATTTAAAATACATACCCTCTACCCTGCTATATTTGTAAATCCTCAATATTTTCAGGACAAAACAAAATGCCCTAAACAGGCATAAATATTCTAACTCAAAAACTCAAAAAAGTAAACGTTCGGACAGCTTACTTTATATGTATCCGAATTCGTCAAAAATATGTTCGTACAGAGCCACTACTCTTTTTGTTTCATGCAAAGACAAAGAAAATCCCGCTCCATCGTGAGCTATTTTGTTCCTTATATTATGAGCTTCCCAAGCAGAACTCAAGCTATGAAAACTCTCTCTGTCTGCGCTTTTTAATTTATCTCCCAGTGTATCACCTTTATATTTTAGCTGTGTCAAAAGATCAAAAAGCATCGAATCAGCTTCTATGATGGCAAGCTTCCAATCATTCTCGCTGGTAGAAAATAAATGATCCAATAATTTTCTCCAACGATCATTCTTTATTTTCCCCTGTTGCCTTAGTTTCTCTTCTCTTTCCGCTTTTTTATGAGCAAATTCGTGTATCTCGTGATGCATATGCGCATGCTGTTTTTTTCTTATTTCAAATATTCTGATAGTCGAATATATGATGATAGTAATGCATATTATAGCAAGTATGGAAAGAATAAAATAAACCACTTCTAAATTATCCGATGTAAAAATAGTTTTAAAGGCATTGAGTCCAGACTCGGTACCTTGTTCAGCTAAATACTGCGGATCAAAATATTTCGAATCTAAAAAGGTATCTTTTATTAGAGGATTCTCGTTTGATTCATACATACTTATCTATTATCTCGCAAATCTTTTTCAATGGCAAACAAAGACAGGTCTGATTCTGATGGTCCAGTAAACTCTATACCAAATGGCAACCCTTCTTTAGAAAAACCAGACGGAATAGATATAGCAGGCAACCATGCTAGATTAACCGATACTGTAAATATATCAGCCAAATACATCTGCACTGGATCGCTTTTTTCTCCGAATTTAAATGGCAACATCGGCACAGTTGGTGTGACTATGTAATCAACTTTTTTAAATAAATCTTCGTATTCTTTTATTATTGCTCTGCGCACTTTCCATGCTTTGTTGTAATAGGCATCGTAATACCCATGGGAAAGAACATACGTTCCTAGTATTATTCTTCTTCTGGTCTCTGGTCCAAAACCAGCAGATCTACTTCTTTTAAATGTATCAAACATCGTCTCACCTTCTACTCTATGTCCATAACGCATACCCTCTAGTCGCGCTAAGTTTGTAGAAACCTCTGCTGGTAAAATGACATAATACACCGGTAAGGCGTATTTTATATAAGGCATGCTGACATCCACAACTTCGTAACCTTTTTGTTTTAACTTTTCCAAAGTTTCTTCAAAGTTTTTCAAAACTTCTGCATCCACACCCTCTTTCAAAAAATCTCTCGGTATGCCAATTTTTATCTTTAAAGATTTCTTTTCTTTTGGTTTGAGAGTTATCGAAGTACTATCCATTTCGTCATAACCAGAAATACATTCAAAAATAATTTGCGCATCTTCACTATCTTTGGCAAATGGACCTATCTGGTCAAGCGATGAAGACAAGGCAGTTAATCCAGACCTAGATACAGCTCCATAAGTGGCTTTCATCCCCACGATTCCACAAAAAGATGCCGGCATGCGTATGGATCCACCAGTATCTGATCCCAAGGCGCCGAGTGCCATACCAGAGGCCACGGCCACAGCAGAACCTCCTGAAGAACCTCCTGGTACACGAGCAGGATCTATTGGATTTTTACTTGGCCCATAAGCGGAATTTTCAGTAGACGAACCCATAGCAAACTCATCCATGTTTGTTCTGCCCATGATTACAGCTCCGGCTTCCTTTAATTTTTTTATTACAAAAGCATCATAGCTTGCCTTGTAATTCTCTAGAATCTTTGAACCAGAACTCGTGATCATACCTGTCATTAAAATGTTGTCCTTGATAGCGATGGGTATACCTGTCATGGCAACACCTTTGCCATTTTTTATCATCTCATCTGCTCGTTTTGCCTGCGCATACACATCATCTACGCCATATTTTTCACCAGAAAAAACCTCGAGAAATGCGTGTAGCTCGTCATTGCGTTCTTTTATTTTCTGCAAACAAGCAGATACCAAATCCAAAGAGCTAAACTCTCCCGATCGCAGCGCCTCGCCTGCTTTTTCTATTGTCAGAGTCCTTGTATCTATCATAAAATCTTTTTGACCTTCAGAAAATTATTTTTTGAATCTGGAAATTGACTAATAATGAGATCTTTTGAAAAAATAGGGAAAGAATCTTCGTCTTCACGCCATACATTTCTTTGAGAATATTCTATTTCTAAATCAGGCACATCTAATTCTTCTATCTGTTTTACATAAGCCAAAATACTACCTAAATCCTCTAGAAGTTTGCTTTTTTCAATATCCAAAAGCTCAATTTTTGCCAATTCTGCTAGATTTTCTATATCTTTTAGGTCCATATTTTCAGTATACCTCAATATTATCTATCAATCAAAGCCTTGATTCTATCTTCTGTATGTGGATGTGTACTAAAAAGACCTGACACTTTTTTACCAAAACTGCCACGATTGCCAAAAGGATTCGCTATAAATAAATGCGCTGTTGCGGTATTTGCATATTTCATTTTAGTTCCTGCGTTTGATATTTTCTGCAGGGCGCTTGCAAGACCTTCCGGATAACGAGTCAATAATGCGCCTGAAGCATCTGCTAAAAATTCTCTCTTGCGTGAAATAGCCAGCTGTGTAAGCACCGCAAATATAGGAGCAAGTATTGAAAGCGCTATGCCGATCAAGATCATCGCGCCACCGTGTTTGTTGTCATCACTACTTCGTCCATGCCCGAAAAACATGCTTCGCAGAAAGATATCAGATACTATCGAAATAAAGCCAACCAAAACAACCACGACAGTAGAGAGTAATATATCTCTGTTGCCTATATGCGAAAGTTCATGAGCTATCACTCCTTCAAGTTCAGCTTTGTTCAACAACCCGAGAAGTCCAGTGGTCACACATACCACTGCATGTTCTTTATCGCGGCCTGTAGCAAAAGCATTTGGAGAAACTTCATCCATGATGCAGAGTTTAGGCATCGGTAGTCCAGCAGTAATGGAAAGATTTTCTACTATATTCCATAATTCTATATTCTCTTCCCTTTTTATCTGCCTTGCGTGGTTTAATTTAAGAGCAATCTTGTCCGAATACCAATAACTTGCGATATTCATGATAACACTAAACACCACAAAGAAATACAAAATATTTGGATTACCATAATACTGCGAAAAGAAAAATCCTATCCCTATAACAATCACAAAAAACATACCCATCAAAAGCCAAGTCTTTGTAACATTTTTTGTTTGATGCGTGTATAGCGTAGCCATTTTTATTCTATAACTATCGGAATTAATATTGATTTATCGTGCTCTGGCAATCCGGAAGCGTTGTTGTTGTGTATCTCAAGATATGCGAGACCCAACGGAAGTCCTTTGATATCCAAGCTCCCCGCAAAAGATACTGGCCCTGCTATCATCCACTCTGTCGTGGCTATGGCATTGCTCTGTCGTAAAACTTTTTTATCTACATCTAAAATATTTATTAAAATATTTGCTTCAAAAAAATATCCTCCTTTTACAATACCGTTGTAAACAATACTGTCATGAACTTTGGTATTTGGTAAAACAGAAAAAGAAACTAGATCACCCACATTTCCCAAAATTCCAGTTTTTTCTTGCATTGAATCTTCTACTTTCACTTCTTCTTTTGCCACATCATTTACAACCACACTTGTCTTACTTGGTAAAAGAAAAAATACCAAAGACACAAGACCAAGGCACAAGACAAAAATCAATAGTTTTCCAAATTTTGTCATAGAATTTTAAATTAGAATTTTACTTCTACCGGATTCTGCGCCACATCATTATCGGCAAGATCAAAAAGATCCATCTTTGAGAATTTAAACATTCCCGCAATCACATTCCTAGGAAAACTCTCAACTGAAATATTCAGATCGCGGACATTGCTGTTATAAAACCTGCGAGCGGATTGTATTTTGTTTTCGGTATCTGAAAGCTCGCCCTGAAGCGCCAAGAAATTCTGATTAGCCTTCAGATCAGGATACGCTTCCGATACGGCAAAGAGGGATTTCAAGGCGCCGGTCAGCATATTTTCTGCCTTGGCATGATCTTCATTGGGACCATGCGCGCCCATGGCCATACTGCGCGCTTTTGTTACATTTTCAAAAGCTTGAGATTCATGAGTAGCATAACCTTTTACGGTATTTACCAGATTCGGTATCAAATCATAACGACGCTTTAGCTGAACTTCTATATCAGCCCAAGCCTCTTTGGTGCGATTCACTAACCTTACAAAGCTATTAAAAGCAAAAATCACCCAAACAACCACAAGCCCTAAAACAATAAGTATGTATATCATAACACTCGTATTATACCACAAAATCCTTGATGCAAGGAAATTATTTCTTTACTTTATTTTGTTTTTCTTCTAATAGAACCAAAAATGGAGAAGCTAGAAAAATAGAAGAATATGTGCCAAAAAACATTCCAGCCGTAAGCATTAAAGCAAAATATTTAGTGGATTCAGGTCCAAAGAAAAACAACGCGAGTAAAACAATAATAACAGTCACAGAAGTAAAGATGGATCTTATGTATGATTGATCAAGACTTTGTCCGACTGTCTCGTTAAAAGTATTGCCTACTTTATTTTTCAAATTTTCTCTGATTCTATCAAAAATCACAATAGTATCTGATACAGACAAGCCCAGTATGGTGAGCAAAGCGACGACGAACAAAGTGTCTATTTCTGCGCCGTAATATTTACTAAGCAATGCAAAAATTCCAGAAGGAATAATAACATCATGCAAGAGCGCGATCACAGCTACAACTCCATACTTCCAAGAAGAAACTGGTTTGGAGACTTTCCTTAACGCAAACGCAATAAAAAGTATTATAGCAATCGATACTAAAACAATTGAAATCAAAGCTTTTCTGGTAAGCTCTCGTCCGACAGATGGACCAATAGAATTAAAACCTTTTTCCTCAAGTGGACTTGCTCCGTTCTGCGAAAGAACTTGCAAAAGCTCCGAGTGTTTTATTTCACTTAAATCTTCAGATTTAACAATATAACCCCTCTCACCAGTGGGCTGGATAAGGATGGAACCAAAATTTATTTCCTTTAACTTTGCTTCCAAGTCTGATTGCGTTGGTCTGGTTTCGTTATATAAAACTTCGGTCAAAGCCCCACCTTTGAAGTCAATGCCTATACTTGGAGGAAATACAAAGATAACGATAACAGAAAAGAGAACCAGTACCATGGACACCACGATAAATATTTTTTTGTTTTTGATTATAAACATAATATTGTGTTATTTAGATAAACCGCTTGAAAACAAAAATCTCATAACCTTTCCTTCTTTTACTGGCACAACTCCGCGCAAGAAAATCCTTGAAATCACCACGGCCGAAAACATAGAAATCAATACTCCCATACCTAGTGTCAAAGCGAAACCTTTGATCAAAGGTGTACCAAACCAGAAAAGTATCATGGCTGAAATAATGGTAGAAAAATTTGAATCTCGAATAGAAGACCATGCTCGAGAAAAACCTTCATTCACGGCATCTTTTACAGACCGACCTGCGCGGAGCTCTTCTTTCAATCTTTCAAAGATCAAAATGTTTGCGTCAACCGCAATACCTATGGAAATGATAAACCCAGCTATACCAGCGGCAGTCAAAGTGACAGGCAAAACTTTAAAAAGAGAAAGCATAATAGCCACATATATACACAGTGCCAGCACCGCTGCAATTCCAGGAATTCTGTACCAAAGAATTAGGAAGAGAGCGATCAATAAAAATCCGTATATAGCCGCCTTCACTCCTGCCTCTACTGCGTCACTGCCAAGAGTTGCTCCTATGGTCTGTCTGGAAAGCAAAGTGATGGGCACAGGAAGCGCACCAGAATTCAGTCTGCCAACCAACTGCTTGCCTTCGGTTGGAGTAAAACTTCCAGAAATAACAGCTTCACCATTTGGAATTTCTTCTCTCACTACAGGAGTAGAGATAGGAGCTCCGTCCAAATATATAGCAACCATTTTCCCGATATTTTCTTTTGTGATTTTAGCAAATAATTCTGTACCAGTATCGTCAAAAAGTAGGCTCACTCGTGGTTCGCGTGTGTTCTGATCAAAAACCAAAGTTGCTTTCTTTAAGTACCTGCCTGTGAGCTCGGTAGAAATAAACTGAGAATTAAGATCAAAAACAACCTTGCCATCCTTGTCAACCTTTGCCTCTTGAGGGGCATCCTTAGAAGCCTCTATTTTAAATTCCAAAAGTGGAGTCTGTCCTATCATCGCTGTCGCCTTCTCTACATCGGTAACCCCAGGCAAATCCACTATCAGCTTTTCATCTTCCCCAGAAACAAAACCACTGCTCTGCACTTGTACAAGAGGTTCAGATACTCCAAAAAGATTTACCCTTCGTTCTATAACGTCGCGAAGCGCATCCATAGATGCCGAGACCTCCTCACCTTCTACTGCGCTGACATCTGCCTTGTATATGAGGTGGCTACCACCAGACAGATCAAGCCCTAAACGAAATGGGAACTTTTTGAAAAAAGAGCTTTGTGTTTCAAAACTTGGGTTTAGCTTGGGTTCTGATTTGTAGACAAAAAAGACTACCGAGGTGCCTAAAGCGAGGGTCACTATTATGTAAATGATTTTCTTTAACATAGATAGAGATTATTCTATATTTTTTTAAAGAAATATGCAATACTGTAAGAGACAAGGATGCCTAGCGCAAATCCACCTAAAATATCTATGGGGAAATGTGCTCCAGTGGCAATTCTGGCAATACCTACTAGTAACGCAAAAAAAATAAAAATATATCCAACTTTTTTGTTTATAAAAAACAAAGAAACCGCGAGCGCCATAAGAATTGCAGAATGCGTGGAAGGAAAAGAATAGTCTGACCTTGAAAATAATGGAATAACCTCTTTAAACAAAACAAAAGGTCGCTCTGTATTAAATAATATTTTTAAAATTTTTGCGCTATACCACGCTAAGGATGCAGATAAAACCGCCGGCGCAAGAAACTTCCATTTATCCAGAAATTCTCTGACAGGATTCGAAAAAGACCAAACTTTGTAATGAAAAACTAAAAATATCCCAGCCAATACGATAACTACATAAGGGAAACTCTCTGCAATAAATACAATCATTTGATCGAGCAACCTCGACCTATGTGCCAAATCATAAAAAATAAAAAATAATTTATCGTTCATTGTAGAAATTATACTCCCAAAAACTCATTCTTCATATCATCTCTGTGCGCTGGTCGAGAATTTTTGCGCATGTTCATCAGGATTCCAAGAGCCAAAAATTCTGTTACTAAATGTGAACCGCCATAGCTCATGAAAGGCAATGGTATCCCCGTGATCGGCATTAACCCCAAATTCATCCCTACATTTATCAAAATATGCCCCATAAAAAAAATAGCAACACCTATACCAAAAAGAGTTTCAAAATTTGAAGCTCCCAGATAAGCTATTCTAAGAATCCTCCAGATCACAAGTCCGAAAAGCAAAAGGACAAGAAAAGAACCGATAAATCCCCATTCTTCGGCAAAGGCCGCAAATATGAAATCCGATTGCGGTTCAGGTAAAAATTTAAGCCTTGATTGTGTACCAAATCCGAGACCTTTACCGAGCACCTGCCCCGAACCAACGGCTATGGTGGACTGAAAGGCGTTATATCCGGAATCATGCACGTCGGCGAGAGGATTTACAAAATTCACAATACGAGCCTTCTGATAAGGAGCAAATACAAACATCCACAAAGAAAGAAATATAAGCGCACCCGACAAAAAAACAAAAAGCAAATGCTTTTTAGAAATACCAGAAACGAGTACCATACCAAACCATATAAGAAATATAATCATTGCCGAACCAAAATCAGGCTGCAAAAATATCAAGAAAAATGGCACAAAAGCATAAAAACCAGAAATAAAAATATGCTTGAAATTTTTTATTTCCACATGTCTGCGCGAAAAATATTTAGATAATATAAGAATAAGTACGAGCTTCATCATGTCAGCGGGTTGAAAGGAAAAGAATCCAAAAGAAAACCAACTCTGCGCGCCATTCCTAACATCACCAACAAAGAGCAATATTATAAGCAAAGCCGAAAATCCAAGAAATAAATAGACCAATACATCCGTTCTACGCAAAGCCCCCGAATCAATAAAAGAAAAAATAAAAAACAATAAGAGCGCAATGCCGATCCATATTATTTGTCTAATAAAAAAATCCGTACCCGGAACATCCGTCACAAAAGATTTCATGGTAAAAAGCCCACCTAAAAGTATCGGTGCGATGAAAAACAGTAAAAGCCAGTCTATTCTCCTCTCTACTTTTTCTATCATAATCTATTTAAGCTCCACCCTAAAGATATCATACATAGGGATTATCTCTCTTAGAACTATGTCGCCTTTTATTGGTTCTGGCCAAGTGAAATTTATGTCTTTTACTTCTTCCGCTTTTAATTCTTCCAAATAAGTCCGGCTGGCAGACAAAGCATTACCCTCTTTGTCATATAGTATCACTACTACATCCACCTCGGGAACAGAAAGCAATGAAGTGTTTCTTAATTTTGCAGACAAACGAGGATTAGTATTTTGATTTTCAAGTCTTATATCTGATATTAAAAGTTTCAGCTGATCCATCTTATCCTCTTCTACATCTTTCCACACAGGCATTTCAGTAAATTCAAACGAAGTGTATACGGGAATAGAATTCCCTACTCCAATACCTGCTTCAAAAATAGCAAACTTGCCCGAAGGTGGAATAAAAGTTTCTCCTTCTCTCTTGCCTATATAAATATTGTCTTTATCTGAAAATCGAAATTTGTATCTTATCTTTTGTACTGCCGCGTTTTTGTTGTGATTTTCTATATAAGCGACAGCGTTGTAACGGCCGGGTATCACTTGAAAAGTACGCGTCCAAAGCACAGACAGCGGATCTGCCTCAAAAGCACACACTAGTAGACAACTCCCCCCGCAATCAACACCGGTCTCACTGCCGTTTTGTTTACCGTCCATACAAGTGGGATTTTCTTTGAAGCTAGGCAAAATAAAATAAAATAAAACCCCTACAACAAACAGCACAACGACACTCATATATAAAAGCTGTCTTTTAAAAGCCCAAGTCATATTGCTTAGTATAACACTTGACTAAATAAAATTCAGCTATAAGATTAACTATGGCGTCGCCCTTCGTGCTTGTCGTGGTATGGACGCCTCGTTCGGTCCAAACGAGGCGTCCTTTTTCTTTTCCCAGTTTTCCACAGTCTGGCTTGACAAAATAAATTAAAATTATATTATCCTAAATAGGAAAACGTTGTTCTCCTCCTCAAAAAGGCCTCGCAAAAAAACCCATGATTGCGAGGCCTTATTTATTTCTCCCCAGCGTCGAAATACCCAAATTACACAGGGTAGCCCTGTGTAAGAAGATACGCTACTTAAAATCATCAAATAGATATTCAAACAAAATCACAAAAACCATAGCGCTTGGAAGTATCCAGAATATAATTTCTTCAAGTGGAATAGGATTCCCTTTTACAAACTCAAAATCAATCAAATAACTCCCTGGAAAAGACCATTGACCTAAAATCAAGGCAGTTACTTCAAATACCGTATTTACTAAAGCAAAATAAAGACCACAAAGAAAAGTCTTCAAAAGAAGAACCTTTCTTTCAAAAATAAGTCCAACTAAAGGCAAACAAGCTAATGCTCCCATTATTGCATACACATAAGATCCTATCTTTGGCTGATGTGGCCCAAACCAAATCCAAAAACAAGCAATAAACAAAAAAACAATACTCCAAATTACAGCCAAGTAAGATTTTCTTTTTAATACATGGATATGCTCAATATCCAAAAAATGTTCATAAAATATGATAACGGAAAAAGGTATCAAAAAGCCCCAAATCACATCAGCTAAAGGGGTATTACCAATGATAATATAGTTAAGAAAATCTAACGAGTAATTTGTTTGCCAAGCAAGATAATATTCTGCAATGAAATTCCAACTCATCCCAAAAAATACTCCAATGATAAGAGAAGCAATGATTATTTTCTTTAAATCCTTTTTCTCTCTAAAAATCAAATAGACCGAAGGCAGAAAAAGATAAATAATTACAGAATAAAACAGGTCAAGCCTAAAAACCAAAGAAGTAGCGGCCCCTACAATAAGAAGTACTATTAAAATAAATAAATCAAAAAGCTTAGCTGAAGTAATTTTTTTAATATTTTTCTGCACACTAAAATTGTAACATATTTTATGTTACTTTTAGAATCAAACACATTGTTCTGGCGCCTAGCTACTTTCGCCAAAAAGACTATCATCGCCACTAGCGGGCTTAATTGCTCTGTTCGGAATGGGAAGAGATGTGACTCCGCCGTCGAAGCACCAGAACAATATGTTCAGTTATTTTTTTATGTGGTTTACAAATTTCTTAACAGGAATCGAAACATTAGTACTTCTCAGCTCAACGCATTACTGCGCTTACACTTAAAGCCTATCAACGTGATCATCTCTCACGGTTCTAATAACGATTCCTAATCTTGAAGCTGGCTTCCCTCTTAGATGCTTTCAGAGGTTAT